>ERZ650308.1451-NODE-1451-length-12275-cov-4.990180_pt1 | contig 12275 bp, 8 predicted proteins | sample MGYA00376244_ERZ650308 | MGnify/ENA primary metagenome ERZ650308 (study PRJEB26733, sample SAMN07839295) | wastewater metagenome | biome: small river; feature: stream; material: water | place: USA: North Carolina | collected 2016-04-26 ...
TAATAAAAAATCCTATAAAGCAAAACTTATTGGTACCGATTCTAAAATGGATATTGCTTTGTTGAAAATCAATGCCGATGAAAAATTACCATACACCGCTTTCGCCAACTCTGATTCAGTTAAAATTGGAGAATGGGTATTAGCTGTTGGAAATCCGTACAACTTAACTTCTACAGTTACTGCTGGAATTGTATCTGCAAAGGCACGAAATTTAGATACAAGCGGAATACAATCTTTTATTCAAACCGATGCGGCGGTGAACCCTGGAAATAGTGGTGGTGCATTAGTAAACACTCGTGGTGAATTAATTGGGATTAACACTATGATCAGTTCCCCAACTGGAAGTTACACCGGCTATTCATTTGCTGTTCCATCCAACATTGCACGAAAAATAATAGAAGATATTATGGAGTATGGCAATGTACAGCGAGGAATACTAGGAGTTGAAGGTGGCGAATTAAATTCAAAGTCGTCCAAAGAATTAGGTATATCTCAAACAGAAGGGTTCTATGTAAATAAAGTAACCAAAAGATCTGGAGCAGAAAAAGCTGGACTTCAAAAAGGTGACGTTATTATAAAACTAGACAATCAATCGGTAGCAACTTTTGCAGATTTATCTGGTTATATCAATACCAAAAGACCTAATGACAAAGTAGCTGTTACAATAATTAGAGAAGGTAAAAATAAAGTAATACCTGTAATTCTTAGTAAGAACGATAATTTCAACACCGAGTTTAAAGGCCTCGAATTAGAAAATATTGATTCAAATGACAAAAAAAGATTCCGTTTAAATTATGGTGTGAAAATTAAAGCTATAACAAACGAGAATTTAAAAGCCTATGAAAGAGAACTTTTAGGCAATATTATTTTAAGTATTGATAATTTAAAGGCAACCGATATTGAAACTGTTTCTAAATTATTAAATAACAAAGAAGAAGGTCAAAGTATTCGCATCGAAATGATCAACCAGAACGGAGAAATTTTCAGAATTATTATTTAGTTTTACTTGTAGTTTTTTAAAAAAGCCATCTTGAAAATTCAAGATGGCTTTTTTATTAATTTTTCAATAAATAAATTTACGAAATCGATTGAAATTTTATATTTTTGCAAAATAAATAATTTTTAATCAGTAAAAAGGCATAATTAATACATTTTAATGAAAACTACACATTTATATCAAAAAGAAGTTACTCTACAAGCAGATAGAAGGCAAATAAGTGCCGAATTAATCAAAATAATTAGTGACTTATGGTACGAAAAATCAATAGAGATTGTTTTATTCAGAAACCAATTAATTGATAAAAATGTAAGTGAAATATTAAATCTACACGAATATGCTGCGCTTTTGTTGGAAAACCAATATCCATTTTTCATTCTATTGATATTGCCCGTGCTTTATCAGAAATTCAATTACCACCATCCAAATTGGATCTTGGAAAACTAACCTACGAGTTTGGTATAGAAGAAGATAAATACCCAAATGCAAGGTATTTTGTAATGGAGAAGTTAAAAAAAGCTAAATCATCTAAAGAAATAAAACCAAAAGATGTAGTTCTCTATGGTTTTGGAAGAATTGGAAGGCTTTTAGCACGTGAGTTGGTTTCGAAAACAGGAAAAGGCGATCAACTTCGATTAAGAGCCATTGTAGTTCGTGAAAAAAATGACGCAATTACACTAGAAAAAAGGGCTTCTCTATTACGATATGATTCTATTCATGGAGATTTTATGGGTTCTGTAGTTGCAGATGCTGAAAATAATGCTCTAATTATCAATGGTACAACTGTACATGTTATATCTGCTAGTAGTCCTGAAGAAATAGATTATACAAAATGGAATATTAAAAATGCTTTAGTAATAGATAATACTGGCGCATTTACAACGCAAGAAGCGTTAAGTCGTCACTTAAAATCTAAAGGAGCACATAAAGTATTGCTAACAGCTCCAGGAAAAGGAATTCCTAATATTGTTCATGGAGTAAATCAAAACGAATACAATCCAGACGAGATTGATATTTTTTCAGCTGCTTCTTGCACCACCAATGCAATAACGCCTATTTTAAAAGTAATAGAAGATTCTTTAGGCATTGTAAAAGGTCATTTAGAAACAATTCATGCCTATACCAATGATCAAAATTTAGTTGACAATATGCACAAAAAATACCGCCGTGGTCGTGCAGCTGCATTAAATATGGTGATTACAGAAACAGGAGCTGGAACAGCGGTAGCAAAGGCAATTCCTTCTTTGGATGGAAAATTAACTTCAAATGCCATACGAGTTCCAGTACCCAACGGTTCTTTGGTAGTATTAAATTTAGAGGTTAATCAAACTACCACTATAGAAACTGTTAATGCAATTATTAAGAAATCTGCTTTAGAAGGTGAATTAGTTGAACAGATAAAATATTCGTTAAATAATGAATTAGTTTCAACTGATATAGTTGGAACCTCTGCTCCATCGATTTATGATAGTAACGCAACAATTGTTTCTAAAGATGGTAAAAATATTGTATTATACATTTGGTATGACAATGAATATGGTTACAGTCATCAAGTAATTCGTTTAGCTAAATACATTGCTAAAGTAAGACGATTTACTTATTATTAATACTCAGCTTTTTGTTATAGTTTTTAGTTTTTTAGTTTGTTTTCTTTAAGCTGAGTTATTTTAAAATCCGTTTCGAATTTGAAACGGATTTTATATTTAAGAAATTGGCATAACTGTAGTCGACTTTACTTCCGAGATAATAAAGAAACTGTTAATCAAAGACACTTCAGGTAAAACAGATAATTTTTGTTGGTGAAAATAATGATAACTATCCATGTCAGCCAAAACCACCTTAAGTAAGTAGTCAAAATTACCTGAAACAAAATTACATTCCACTACTTCAGGCATATTTAGAATAGACTTGTTAAACTCTTCAGAAACATCGTGAGTTTGTTTCACCAAGGTAACTTGACAATAAACCGTTAAATGAATCCCTAGTTTCTTTTTGTTTACGATGGACACATATTTTTCAATAACCCCTTCCTTTTCTAAACGTTTAACTCGATCATGAACAGGAGTTAAGGACAAGTTGATTTTATTTGAAATATCTTTTAAAGTCAAATGTGCATCTTCTTGTAATAACCTAAGTATTTTTTTATCAATGGTGTCGATAGTCATAATAATTATGTAATAAAATTAAACTTGATTCAGTAAGTAGTTAATTTTTCTTTTTACTACTACTTAATAGAATAAATAAAGAAAAATAAACAACTAATTTATAATATAAAAGAAAAAAATACTAAATTATATCCAATATTACAATAATTTTTTCTTAATCAATACATTTGTTAATCAATTTTAGAACTAACTTTTAAAAACTACAATTTATGATAATAGGTGTTCCAAAAGAAATCAAAAACAATGAAAATCGTGTTGCACTTACTCCTGCTGGAGTAGCTGAATTTAAAAAGCACGGTCACCAAATTTATATTCAATCAACCGCTGGAGAAAATAGTGGTTTTAATGATGGTGCTTATGTAAATGCTGGAGCGCAAATTTTGCCAACTATTGAAGCTGTTTACGAAATTGCCGAAATGATTATCAAGGTAAAAGAACCAATAGCTTCTGAATATCCTTTGATTAAAAAAGACCAATTGGTGTTTACCTATTTTCACTTTGCTTCCTCTGAACCATTAACTAAAGCAATGATTGAACGCGATGCAATTTGTTTGGCTTACGAAACCGTAGAAAAAACAGACCGCAGTTTGCCTTTATTAGTCCCAATGTCTGAAGTTGCAGGAAGAATGTCTATTCAAGAAGGTGCCAAATATTTAGAGAAACCTATGCAAGGAAAAGGAATTCTTTTAGGAGGAGTTCCAGGTGTAAACCCTGCAAAAGTAGTTGTCTTAGGAGGTGGTATTGTAGGAACTCAAGCAGCTAAGATGGCGGCTGGTTTTGGTGCCAATGTTACAATTATGGATGTAAGCTTAGCGCGTTTGCGTTATTTATCGGATATAATGCCACCTAATGTAACCACATTAATGTCTAACCATTATAATATTTGTGATGCGATTGCAAATGCTGATTTAGTAATCGGAGCCGTGTTAATTCCTGGAGCAAAAGCACCTCATTTGATCACAAAAGACATGTTAAAATTAATGAGTCCTGGCACTGTTGTAGTGGATGTTGCTGTGGATCAAGGAGGTTGTATTGAAACTTGTACACCAACAACTCATGAAAATCCGACTTTTATTATTGATGGAATAGTTCACTATTGTGTAGCTAATATGCCAGGAGCAGTACCTTACACATCTACCTTAGCTTTGACTAATGCTACCTTGCCATACGCAATTCAATTGGCAAACAAAGGATGGAAAAAAGCGTGTTCTGAAAATGAAGAATTGAAAAAAGGATTAAATATCGCCAATGGTAAAATTGTTTACCAAGGAGTTGCTGAAGCATGGGGATTGCCTTATGAAGAAGTAAGTAGTATTTTATAAAATATTAAGTTCCCCACATAATCCAAAAAGCCGGCTTGAATCTACAAGCCGGCTTTTCTATTTATTTTAAACACAATTTATTCCTTAGGTTTTGTAAAATAGTAAATCGGTATTCCAGTCAACATAATTAATACACCCCAACCACAAGTCGAAAATTTAGTGAACAACAATGAAACACAAACTGCCGAAGCAATCACAATATAGAGCATTGGTAAGAATGGATAACCAAAAGCTTTATAAGGCCTCTCAACATCTGGCATTTTCTTACGAAGTATAAAAATTCCATAAATAGTAAGAATATAGAATATTAAAACTATTATGATTACAAAGTCTAATAAATCTCCATACTTCCCCGTTAAACATAAAAGCGAAGCCCAAACGCATTGTACCCAAAGCGCCCATTCTGGAACACTAGCCGAATTTAAATTAGCTGCCTTTTTCAAAAAAAGACCATCTTTAGCCATCGTGTAATAAACTCTAGCACCTGCCATAATCAAACCATTATTACAAGCAAATGTGGAAATCATAATCATTACAGCAATAATAATTGTTCCCATATCCCCAAAAGTATATTGAGAGGATACTACTGCTACTCGATCGGATTTAGCAGTTGCAATTTCTTCAAGAGGAATTACTGCTAAATACATTAAATTAGTTAATACATAAATAATAGTAACTATAAAAGTTCCAAGAAACAAACTCAAACCTACATTACGTTTTGGATTTTTAATTTCTCCAGCAATAAATGTGACTCCATTCCAGGCATCACTTGAAAACAAAGACCCAACCATAGCGGCAGAAATACCAGTTAACAAAGCAGTTCCACTTATTGGCAACCACGAACCAGTATCGGAATTAAACGAACGTGTATTCCAGGCGTCAGACCAATTCGCATTCCAAACTTCGGCTTTTGCAGCTAACAACAATCCGAAAATTATCAAACCAAATAAAGACAGAATTTTAATAACAGTCAAAATTGTTTGTAATGTTTTACTATTCTTAACGCCTCTGCTATTAACATAAGTAAGCAAAACAATTGTAATTATTGAAACAATTTGAGCTGCATTCAATTGAAACGAACTAAATTCAAATAGTATATTTTCATCACTAAGTGAAGGAACTAAATACGCTGCAAATTTGGAAAAACCAACACCAACAGCCGCAATGGTTCCTGTTTGAATAACTGCGAAGAAACTCCAACCGTATAAAAAAGCAATTAATTTATTATAAGCCTCTTTTAAATATACATATTGGCCACCCGCTTTAGGAAACATAGCACTCAACTCTCCATAACTTACCGCAGCAATCATTGTTATAACTCCAGAAACCAACCAAATTAAAGTTAGCCAACCTGCCGATCCAACTTGTCTTGCAATGTCAGCACTCACAATAAAAATCCCAGATCCTATCATTGAACCTACGACTAACATTGTTCCGTCTAATAATCCTAATTCGCGCTTAAAATCTTCAGGTTGATTTTCTTTCATATTTATATTTATAGGTTTTGGTTAAATTTTGGTTGGTTAAAGATATACATTTTTTCAAAAAAATATTTCTAACAAATTAAACTAAGTATTATGCCATAAAAAAACTCCTCAAATGAGGAGTTTTTTTTATAGTATTTACTGCTGAAGCACCCTATTTATTTGAGTAAAATTCTTCTCATAATACTTTTCTTTTGTAGATGATATTATTACACCGCCATGAGTAGCAGAGTGAATGAATTTTATTTCGCCATCATTTACCTCTACTATCATTCCCACATGGTTAATTTGATTAGCTCCTCTAGTCTTGAAGAATATCAAATCACCTTTTTGAGCTTGATTAGGATCGACTACAGTACCAATGGTAGCCATCTGATGTGAGGATCTAGGTAATTTAATATCCAGAGAAGTAAAAGTAGCATACATTAAACCGGAGCAGTCAAAACCATTTTTTGAAGTTCCTCCTGAACGGTATCTTGATCCCAAATTATCTGATGCCATTCGAATTAATTCATCAGCAAGTTCCTCGCTCGTATTCCATTTTGCCAAACTACTCGCAATGGTTAAATTCTCTTGATTTGCATCTGTTTGATTCGTCGTTTCAGCAATTAATTTAGTATCATCTGAAACTTCTTCTTGAATCGCTTTTGCACCAACAATTTTCAATTTAGCGCCAACATATAAATTTTTAGCAATAGAAGGATTCTGTATTTCTAATTCCGAAACCGAAATTCCATACTTTTTGGCAATTCCATATTTAGTTTCTTTTGGAAGCACTTCATGCGAAATAGTCGCTACATTTTCTTCAATTGCTTCCTTATTAACTATTACAACTTCCTCTTTGACTCTGGAATTTTCTTGAACTCCAATTGATTTTACTGGCACAGTCTCAATTGGCTTTACAACTGTAGTAACTACTGCAACACCTTCTTTTATAGGAATCACGATTTTCTGTCCCACCTTTAGGGCTTCCTTTTCTAATATCGGATTAGCTTTATCCAAATCATTTACTGAAATTCCATATTGTTTTGCTATTCCGAATTTTGTTTCTGATGCTACAACTTGATGTATTGTTGATTCGGTTTGTTTAGTATGAGGTAAAGTAACACTCTTTTCTTTTTTTTCTATTAGAACTACTTCTTTTATAGGTTCTAATTTTGCTGTTTCTTTCTTATTCTCTGTAACAATCTTTGTAATAACTTTAGAAGGTATTTTTATTTTTTGTCCTGCCTTTAAACCCGTTTCTACTAATTCTGGATTGGCGGCATTAAGTTCTTCTAAAGAAATCTCATATTGTTTTGCAATACCAAATAAAGTCTCTTTAGGCTGAACTTCGTGTGTGTTTTCAACAATTACAGTTTTTGATTCTGTTTTTGATTTAATACCTTTAGATGTCGCACGCGGAATTAAAATAATGGATTCTACTTTTAATGTTCGGCTGCAATCGGGGTTAAGTTCATAAATAGCACTAGGTTCTATTTTATATTTCTGAGCAATGGCAGTGATTGTTTCTCCTTTTTTTACAGTATGTTTTATCAACTTCTCTTGAGAAAAAACCAACGAAGAATTAACAAGTGTAAAAATAAATAATAATAGGTAGTATTTCATTTGTTCATTAATTTTCATCTCAATTCAAATTCTAAAATTTAAATAGCTACGCATTGAAAAAACGTTAATGAGATTATTTTAAGGATTACAAAGGTAGGCCTTTTTACTAACTTAATAAGTTAATGCAATTATAAAATTGTTTAACACTAAATACAAAAGCCATTTCTGATTAATCAGTTCTCTATTAAAAAGTAGGTTGCTTACAAAAAAAGCCTAAGATAAACTTAGGCTTTTTAATAGTTATAACATCATTAAATGTTATCCAACAAGTAATTTATGAGAAGGTGCAAACTTAGTTAAGTTAATTCCTTCTACTGCTTTTTTGTACTCTTCTATAGAAGGCGTTCTTCCTAAAACTGTTGACAAAACTACAACTGGAGTAGAAGACAATAATGACTCTCCTTTTTTCTCAGCAGAATCTTCTACTACCCTTCCTTGGAACAAACGAGTAGAAGTTGCCATAACGGTATCTCCTTTAGAAGCTTTCTCTTGGTTACCCATACAAAGGTTACAACCTGGACGCTCTAAATACAACATATTTTCATACTCTGTACGTGCAGCTCCTTTAGGGGCATTATCATCAAATTCAAATCCTGAATATTTTTGCAATACTTCCCAATCGCCTTCCGCTTTTAATTCGTCAACAATATTGTAAGTTGGTGGCGCAACCACTAAAGGTGCTTTAAATTCCACTTTACCTTCTTGTTTTTCAATATTTTTAAGCATTTGAGCTAATATTTTCATATCACCTTTGTGCACCATACACGAACCAATAAATCCAAGATCTACTTTTTTAGTACCTCCATAAAAAGAAAGAGGTCTAATGGTATCGTGTGTATATCGTTTAGAAACATCTTTATTGTTTACATCAGGATCAGCAATCATAGGCTCATTGATAATATCTAAGTCTATTTCTACCTCAGCATAATACTTTGCATTAGCATCAGGACGTAAAGCAGGTTTATCTCCCGTTTTAATTTCTTCAATTCGCTTATTAGCTTTATTGATAAGACCTTGAAGCACTTTAGTAGCATTATCCATTCCCTTGTCAATCATGATTTGGATTCTACCTTTGGCAATTTCCAATGATTCAATCAAGGTATCATCTTCAGAAATACAAATAGATGCTTTTGCTTTCATTTCGGCAGACCAATCTGTAAAAGTAAAGGCTTGATCAGCTGTTAAGGTTCCAATATGTACTTCGATAATTCTACCTTGGAACACATTTTCGCCACCAAATTTATGTAGCATTTGCGCTTGAGTAGCGTGAACTACATCACGGAAATCCATATACGATTTCATAGTTCCTTTGAAGGTAACCTTTACCGATTCTGGAATTGGCATTGATGCCTCACCTGTAGCTAAAGCTAATGCTACAGTACCTGAGTCAGCACCAAAAGCTACCCCTTTTGACATTCTTGTATGCGAGTCACCACCAATAATGATAGCCCAGTCATCAACAGTAATATCGTTCAATACTTTATGAATAACGTCTGTCATTGCGTGGTAAACACCTTTTGGGTCACGAGCTGTAATCAATCCGAAATCATTCATGAATTGCATTAATTTTGGAATATTAGCTTGTGCTTTTTTATCCCAAACTGAAGCAGTATGACATCCTGATTGGTAAGCTCCGTCAACAATTGGCGAAATCACTTTGGCTGCCATAGATTCTAATTCTTGAGCAGTCATCAATCCTGTTGTATCTTGCGAACCAACAATATTTACTTCTACACGAACATCTGAACCGGCATGTAATACTTTACCTGGAGTATTTCCAACTGCATTTTTATTGAATATTTTTTCAACAGCTGTAAGTCCTTGTCCTGGATTCGAAACCTCTTTTGAAGGCGCAAAAACAGTAGGAATATCAATTCCTAAAACTTTACAAGCAAAGGTTTGAATTTTTTTACCAAAAACAATAGCATAAGATCCACCCGCTTTGATAAACTCTATTTTTTGTGGTGTAAATGATCTTGAAATGTCAATCAATTCTTGATCGCCATTGTATAATTTTTTAGTTTTTGTGTTAATCGTTAAAACTGTACCTGTAGCAACAGAATAAACTTGCTCTAATACCGTTTCTCCATTTTCATCGCGAACTAATTCACCATTGGCATCCGTTTTCTTAACCCAGTTTTTTAGATCAATTCCAATCCCTCCCGTTACATCAACAGTAGTTAAGAAAATTGGAGAAATACCATTGGTACCTCCAACAATTGGTGCAATATTTACAAATGGAATATACGGACTAGCTTGCTTTCCTGTCCAAAGTGCTACGTTGTTTACTCCTGACATTCTAGAAGATCCAACACCCATTGTTCCTTTTTCAGCGATTAACATCACACTTTTATCTGGATGTTGCGCTTGAAGGGCTTGAATCTCTTGTTGTGCTTGAGGCGTAATCATACATTTACCGTGCAATTCACGATCTGAACGCGAGTGCGCTTGATTACCTGGTGATAATAAATCCGTTGAAATATCTCCTTCTCCAGCAATAAAAGTAACTACTTTGATTTCTTCTGCAATTTCTGGCAATTTTGTAAAAAACTCCGCTTTTGCATAGCTTTCTAAAATAGCTGCAGCTGTAGCATTCCCATTTGTGTATGCTTCTTTCAATCGAGCCGTGTCAGCATCATAAAGATACACTTGTGTTTTAAGCACATCCGCTGCTTGTTTTGCAATAGCAATATCATTACCTAAAGCCAAATCAAGTAAAACTTCAATAGAAGTTCCACCTTTCATATGAGACAATAATTCAAATGCAAAATCAGGAGTAATTTCATTAACTATTTCTTTTCCAAGAATAATATCTTTTAAGAAATAGGCTTTTTTACCAGCAGCACTTGTGGTTCCTGGTAATGTATTGTATATGAAAAAGTTGAGACAATCTTTTCTGTTCGGCGAATTTACATCTTTAATCTGTAAGATAATTTCACTTAGTAGATCTGCACTATCAATTGGTTTTGGGTGTAATCCTTGACCTTTACGTTCTTCAATTTCTTTGATGTAGTCATTGTAAAGATGCATTGTATTATCTAAACTCATAATATATTTGTTATAATTATTTTTCTATCACAAATTTAAGTATTCTCGACGAGAATTAAAAATAATTTAACAAAAGTCGGGATACTAACAATTATTATTATAAAAAAACGAGTTAAGATAGATTAAATTATTAAAACAATAATTTAATTGAATAGTTGGTAGATAATTATCAAAAAACAATTAGTAAAATAAGAATAATTCTAATGGATAGAATATTCATAAAATTTAGAATATAAATAGGGTTAATTACAGAATTTGACTTATAATTTCTTCTTCTGTAATCCCTTCAGCATCTGCTTTATAGTTTTTTATAATTCGATGACGAAGAATACCAACTGCAACCGCTTTTACATCTTCAATATCAGGAGAATATTTCCCGTTAAAAGCTGCATGTGTTTTAGCTGCTAAAACTAAATTTTGCGAAGCTCTAGGACCAGCTCCCCAATCTAAATAATTTTTCACATAGTCATTTGACAACAAACTGTCTGGGCGTGTTTTACCAACCAAACCTACGGCATATTCAATAACATTATCAGCAACAGGAATTCGACGAATCAATTGTTGGAAATCAATAATTTCTTGAGCCGAAAATAAGGATTGAACTTCCCATTTCTTGTCTGATGTTGTTTGTTTTACAACTAGTACTTCTTCTTCAAAAGTGGGATATTCTAATTTGATAGCAAACATAAATCGGTCCAATTGCGCCTCTGGCAAAGGATAAGTTCCTTCCTGCTCAATTGGGTTTTGAGTAGCTAAAACAAAATAAGGTAAATTTAATTGGTGTTGATAGCCCGCTACTGTAACTGAACGTTCTTGCATCGCTTCTAACAAAGCTGCTTGTGTCTTTGGAGGAGTCCTGTTAATTTCATCCGCTAAAACAATATTGGTAAAAACAGGCCCTTTAATAAACTTAAACTGTCTATTCTCGTCCAAAATTTCACTTCCTAAAATATCTGAAGGCATCAAATCTGGTGTAAATTGAATGCGCTTGAAATCCAAACCTAAGGCTTGCGCCAAAGTATTCACCATTAATGTTTTTGCAAGACCTGGCACGCCTACTAATAAAGCATGACCCCCAGAAAAAACAGCCAGTAAAATTTGATCTATAACCGCATCCTGCCCAACAATAATTTTGGCAATTTCATTTTTAAGAGCAGCTCTTTTTTGAACTAAGTTATGAATAGCGGTAACATCTGACATAGTATAGGACGATTTAAATTAAAAAGAGTTAGCAACATGATTTGAATTCATAAAGCTAACTCTTTTTTGATTTATTTTAAAAAATTATTTTTTCAACCAATTATTTGTAAATGAACAATCTTTATATTCTCCAATTATTTTTATATAAGTGTCTTTAATTTTATCATCAAACCATTTTCCGATAGCTTTGATTTGCTTCTCCTTCAAAGCTAATTCTTTTATTTTAGTATAATCTTTGGCATAATCAGCGGTATGCTCATTAATTCTATTTGTTACGGTAACCAATTTAAATTGTTTTTTTCCTTCTTGAGGCTCCTCAACAAATGGACTTGACAATTCATTTTCCTTTAAATTAGAAACTTGAGCATACAAACTCGGATCCATTTTTGTCAATTCAAAACGGGTGTCTTGTGTTTTTGGGTTAATTAAAACTCCACCATTAGTTCTAGTT
>ERZ650308.1453-NODE-1453-length-12257-cov-11.031716_pt1 | contig 12257 bp, 11 predicted proteins | sample MGYA00376244_ERZ650308 | MGnify/ENA primary metagenome ERZ650308 (study PRJEB26733, sample SAMN07839295) | wastewater metagenome | biome: small river; feature: stream; material: water | place: USA: North Carolina | collected 2016-04-26 ...
AAATATTTTACCACATTTTACCACAATATACCACTTTGTTAATAAGTTTCCCCACATATTGCCAAAAACCCTTAATTTTTAAACAATCAGCAGATTAAGCACTTTTTGAACTTGTTTATAAAGTAGGTTCGTTTTTTTAAATAATAACATAAGTGCACCTAGTATTTTAACAAGAAAAAGGATTATCTTATTAAAAAACGACTTCAAAAATTTATATTTTGGTATTAAATCCTATATTTGTCAAAATTGAAAAATAGGGATCCGAAAAAATGGAAGAACACTATAAAAAAGAAGGAAAATACAGTTATTTTGAAGCCGGAGAAGGAACGCCAATCGTTATTCTACATGGATTAATGGGAGGATTAAGCAATTTCAATGGAGTTGCTAATTACTTTTCTAACAAAGGCTATAAAATAATCATTCCTGATTTGCCTATTTATACACAAAGCCTTTTGAGGACTAATGTTAAGGCTTTCGCGAAATATGTGAAAGACTTTATTACTTTCAAAGGACTAGACAATGTCATTTTACTTGGAAATTCTCTTGGTGGCCATATCGCTTTATACCATACCAAAATGTATCCTGAAAAAGTAGCCGGATTAGTAATCACAGGTAGTTCGGGCTTATACGAAAGTGCTATGGGGGATAGTTACCCGAAAAGAGGGGATTATGAATACATTAAGAAAAAAGCTGAAGATGTTTTTTACGACCCTAAAGTAGCTACTCCAGAACTTGTTGATGAAGTATACGCCTCTGTAAACGACCGAATGAAATTAATCAAAACATTGACTATCGCAAAAAGTGCTATTCGTCATAATATGGCAAAAGACCTTCCTAAAATGAAGGTTCCAACTTGTATTATTTGGGGCAGAAACGATAAAGTTACACCACCAGAAGTAGGAGATGAATTCAATCGACTTTTACCTAATTCAACATTGTACTGGATAGATAAATGTGGCCATGCCGCTATGATGGAACATCCAGATGAATTCAACAGCATTTTAGAAGATTGGTTAACCAAAATATACCAACCCGTTTCTTAAATCTGTATAAAAAATACTTATGAAAATTACTACTGCTGAATTTATAATTAGCAACTCAGAGGTTGATAAATGTCCGAAAGACTACTTACCTGAATATGCCTTTATTGGGCGATCAAACGTAGGTAAATCTTCCCTTATCAATATGTTGACTAATCATAAAAGTTTAGCAAAAACATCCGGAAGACCAGGAAAAACACAATTAATCAATCACTTTTTAATTAATAAAAATTGGTTTTTAGTTGATTTACCAGGATATGGCTATGCCAAAGTTTCTAAAAAAACCAAATCCATTTTCCAACAATTCATTACCGATTATTTTGAAACTCGCGAACAATTAGTATGCGCTTTTGTTTTAATTGACATCCGCCATGAAGCCCAAACCATCGATATCGAATTCATGTCGTATATGGGAGAAAGCGAAATACCTTTTTGCATCATTTTTACCAAAGCAGACAAAATAAGCAAAGTAAAAATTGATTCGCATATTGCCGCCTACAAAAAGAAAATGTTTGCTAACAATTGGGCTGAAATGCCAACCTATTTTGTAACCTCTGCAACGGAAGCAACAGGAAAAGAAGAATTGTTGAGTTATATAGACGAAGTCAATCAAGAAGTGTTTAAAAATCAAAATGAATTTTAAAAAAGTATAAAAAACAACAAAGCCAAAACAAAATGTTTTGGCTTTGTTGTTTTAAATCTTGTTAGCTTATTTTATCAATTCTAATTTCTCAGCAAAATAATCGCAAAAATCTTTCATTGTATTGGTCATTTTTTCGTCATCTGTAGCACGATTAAAAGTATCTGACATCGCCACCAAAGTTTGATGGAAGAAAATTTTCATTTCATCAACCGGCATGTCTTTGGTCCATAAATCAATTCGCATTGTTTCTTTGGCTTTACTATCCCAAATTGACAACATTATAGCTTTGGCTTCTTCTTTTGCAATACCGCCATCAGCAGCAGTCCAAAACAATTTTTCGGGTACTCTATTAGAATCCAATTCAATTTCGAATTTAATTTCTGAAGTGATCAAATCTGACATTATTTCTTAGGTTTATATTTTGATTTTTCAAATAGTTCTTTAGCATTCATTTCTAATAACTGTGCTAATGAAACATCATTATTTTCCGCATAGGAACGGACAATTTGCCATCCCACCCATGCTCCTGTTTGGCCTGGTGATTCATTGTCAATTTCTAAATAAAATTTAGAAAATGGTGCAGGAGTAATAAATCGAGAATTCAATTTCGGTTCATCGCTATATAACAATTCGTTTTCTAGAAAGTAACGCCAAATATACGTTTCATTATCTTGACACCAACTAATTTCTTTAGGAGAGTATCCCATTTTTTCAGCATCAGTATAATCCGGAAGCAACATATCTTTTAAATACAATTGCTTACCTGCGTGTACCATTTTACTTAAAAATGATTTATCCTTCTCTATTTTAATTTTACCAACAGCAAAACTAGAAACTACATCAGGCATCATTTGCCTTTGTTCAAAATTTTGTTTGATATATTTTGGAAATTCATAAAACTTATGCTCTTTACCCAAATATAATTCCAATGCAATTATAACTAAGCTGTCAGCATAAATAGCCTTATTATTGTAATCCATTTCTGCAATTACAGTAATTAGCTTAGGCGTTTTTGTATTGGGAAAATAATGCTTAATATGCTTGAATAAAGTAACCAGCTCTAATTGAACAGGCTTAATATCACTGTATTTTTTTTGAACTTCGCCATACAACTCTCTCCAAAGGGGATGCTGACTTTTATTCAGCCAAACACTATCTGATACCTCTTTTGGAAAGAAAAAAGGAAATTGTTTCTTTATCTTTTGCAGGTCTTCTGGTTTGGATTCGAAAAAAACTTTATCAAAACGCTCTACTTTTATAGTTATAGGAATTTCTTGTACAGATTTTTCGACTGAAGTTTTTTTATCACATGACCAAATAAAGAAGCAAAAAACAAATGAAAACAAATAAACCTTCATATATGTATTTTTATTTTTGTTGATGTTATGTTCTTTTAGGTTTGGATATTTAAGCAAAAAACAATTAGTTTCATGCCATTTCACATTTATTAATTAAATTTGTTTCCAAAGTATCAGGAAAACAAATGGATTACAAAATGATTTTGCAAATATACATTCCTGCTTTTTAATACCTATATTATTATGTCGAAAAAAAGTACCCTTCAAGTAGAAAAGGCAAATGAATTCATAGTGAATTGGTTAAAAACATATGCTACTAACGCAAAAGTGAATGGTTTTGTTGTTGGTATTTCTGGAGGAGTTGATTCAGCGGTAACCTCATCCCTTTGTGCACAAACTGGATTAAAAGTGGTTTGCGTAGAAATGCCCATTCATCAAGCAGAAAGTCATGTTGCACGAGGGAGAGAACATATCAATCAATTGATGCAACGGTTTCCGAATGTCTCAAGAGCCGAATCCAATTTAACCTCGGTATTTGAATCCTTTAAAGAAGTATTACCCAATAATACCCAAGAACATCAACTACAGCTAACTTTAGCTAATACTCGCGCTCGAATCCGAATGACTACTTTATATTTTTATGGTGGAATTTATGGTTTATTAGTTGCTGGAACTGGAAATAAGGTAGAAGATTTTGGCGTAGGTTTTTATACTAAGTATGGAGACGGAGGAGTAGATGTAAGTCCAATTGCTGATTTATTAAAATCGGATGTTTTTGCCTTAGGGGCCTACTTAAAAATTCCAGAATCGATACTCAAGGCGGCTCCTACAGATGGTTTGTTTGGTGATGACAGAACAGATGAAGACCAACTTGGAGCAAGTTACGACGAGTTAGAATGGGCAATGCAACAAGATGAAGAAGGAAAATCCAGCACTGATTTTTCAGGAAGGGAGAAAATAGCATTTGAAATTTACAAACGGTTGAATACTATCAATCAACATAAAATGCAACCTATTCCAATCTGTTTACTACCAAAATCGTTGAAATGATACATTTTAACTGATTCGCAATTGTTTACGGTTTTTATTTATTAATTTTACTGTTCCAAAAACAAATAATAATACTTAAAAACCATTTTATGATCACAGTATGTGTCGCTGATAATTTCCCCGTGGTACACTTTGGAGTAAAATCATACTTTAAAGATCACTTAGATATTTCCATAGTTGCTAATATTGGAAATTTTTCAATGTTAAATGAAATTCTTCAAACCAAACAAATTGATGTTTTACTTTTAGATCTTCAATTAGAAGGACTTACCAGTATTTTTGAAGTGAAGTCGCTTTTAAAAGAATTTCCGAAAACAAAAGTCATTATTTACTCTAATCTTACGGAACAAATCTACGCACCTAATGCAATTAAAGCAGGCGCCTCAGGTTTCATGCATAAAACAGTAAAATTAAGTGATGTAGCTGATGCTATTATTAAAGTTCATGAGGGTAAAATAATAATGGATGAGTCTATCAAAAAAAGCCTCGCGCTAATAGCGAAACAAAATAAAACAGAAAGGCTGTATCGCAAACTCTCCAACCGAGAAGTTGAAGTATTACGCTATTTAAGTGATGGCAAAAAAAACCACGAAATTGCCGATATATTAGACTTAAACGAAAAAACGATAAGTACATACAAACTTCGATTATTAACTAAATTGAATGTCACTAATTTAGTTGATCTGGTAAATAAAGCCAAAACATTAGCAATCGTATAGATTGATATACCACTAAAAAAAATGAAAGCTTAGGCTTTCATTTTTTTTAGATATAAGTTGATCGAATTCGTCCTATTGTTCCTGTTAGATTTACTTTTAATTTATTGTAATCATTAATCATAATTTTTAATTCTTCTTGCTCGGGTTCTGGCTTATCACCAAACTCACTCATTAAATCAAGAATTAATTTATTAATGAGATATTCTCTCATGGAAATAATAATTTCTGAAGTGTGTTGACCAACTGTTTCAGACTTTTGTTTTACAAAAATATTTTGATCATCCCATTTATGCAATGTTACTCGCTCATCATCCATTAATATATCAGTAACTTCTTGAGCAAACTGATCTGGTAATTGCTTTAAATAATTTTCAATTCCGAATTCATCATTTTGTAAATAGTACGAAATCAAATCATTAAACAATGCTCTAAACAAAGGATTAGCTAACTCTACTTCATCTTCTTGTAAACTCAAATAGATGCGTTGAAAAACTCTATATTCTTTCTTTTCAACTACGTGTTCAACTTCCCCCTCGCTATTATTTTTTAAGAGCACATCTTCAAAAACTTCTGTTTTGTTTCCATAAAGCAATAAGATTTCGATTATTTTTCGCTCAAGATGGTATAAAATATCTATTTTTTGAGCTTGAACAGGGGCTTCATTTTTAACAACTTCAAATGCTTTTTGCTCTTGCTTCTGTTTTTTACCAACCTCAGCAATATCTTTTTGAACTAACTGGGCTAAAGTACTGACCAATACCTGCTCCGAAATATCCATAATACGAGAACATTCCTGTATATAGATTTCACGTTGAATTCGGTCTGGAATTTTAGATATACTTTGCACCATTTCCCGAATCAAATCGGCTTTTTTGATAGGATCATTTTGCGCATCCTTCATCAAAAGCGATGCTTTAAATTGGATAAAATCCTTAGAATTATGCTCTAAATAAGCAACAAGATCATCGTATGAGGTTTTTTTAGCAAAACTATCCGGATCTTCACCATCAGGAAATGCACATACTTTTACATTCATTCCCTCTTCTAGAATCAAATCGATTCCACGAATAGAGGCGCGAAGCCCAGCTGCATCTCCATCAAAAAGTACCGTAATGTTTTTTGTCAAACGATTTATCAAACGAATTTGATTTGGAGTCAAAGCAGTCCCTGACGAGGCTACAACATTTTCTATACCCGCTTGATTAAACTGAATTACATCAGTATATCCTTCAACTAAAAAACAATTATTAAGTTTTGCTATGGATTGCTTCGCTTGAAAAATTCCATACAAAACTTTGCTTTTATGGTAAATTTCGCTCTCTGGCGAATTAAGATATTTGGCAGCTTTTTTATCATTTGTTAGGATTCTTCCTCCAAAACCAAGTATTCTTCCAGACATACTTTGAATAGGAAACATGACACGCCCTTTAAAACGATCGAATGGTCTGTCGTCCCGAGGGATTGTTAATCCTGTACTTTCAAGAAATTCAAGTTTATAGCCTTTCCCAAGCGCTTCTTTGGTAAAAGCATCCCAGGTTTCAGGCGAATAGCCTAAGGCAAACTTAGCAATAGTTTCATTCGTAAAACCTCTTTCTTTAAAATAGGAAAGACCTATAGCTTTTCCTTCTTCTGAATGAAGTAATGTATTATGGAAATAATTTTTGGCAAATTCCGAAACCAAATACATACTTTCTTTAATGTCGGTATTGGCTTTTTCTTCATCAGTTTGCTCCGTTTCTTCTATTTCAATATTGTATTTTCGAGCCAAATAACGTATTGCTTCTGGATACGTAAAATGTTCGTGCTCCATTATAAAAGCGACCGCATTACCACCTTTGCCAGAACTAAAATCTTTCCAAATTTGTTTAACTGGAGAAACCATGAAAGAAGGCGAACGCTCATCAGAGAAAGGACTTAATCCTTTAAAATTACTACCAGCACGTTTTAATTGTACAAAATCGCCAATAACCTCCTCCACTCGAGCAGTTTCGTATACGGTGTCAATGGTTGCTTTTGAAATCATTTGTTAGTAGTAAAGTCACAAATATACAAAGTTTCAACTCGTTTTATTTATGATTTGAAAATGATTTTTTGGTTACTAAAAAAGAAAAAAACAAAATACATCTAAAAATTAAACCTTAATTTCAATCGTTATTTCCCAATAAACTTATATTTTTATACCAATAAAGTTTTTTGCTTTAACGTCCCGAATCGTAATTGCAATCTACTACTGCAAGTGAAACCCAATACCTTAACCCTATGCCCACAAATAGTGCACCCATTAAATCTATTTTCAAATCCGAAAATTTTCAGAAAGAATGCCAAACTTTACTCGATTTTGCTTCTGAAATATGCGAAGTACCTATAGCCCTTTTCTATTGTGCTGATAAAACAACGGTATGTACTATCGCTAAAATAGAAAATCAAAACAGTTTTAGTGTATCTGAAATCGAATTGGCTTCTGCCGAAGTAACTATAAAAAATGGAAACTCCATAATTTCCGAATCGAAATACAGCTCCAGTTATCACGTTGCTATTGGAGAAGAAACCTTAATCGGCAAAGTTTGTTTTTATAGTAATGAGGTTATAGAATTTTCAAGCTATCAATCAAAAACCATTCAACATGTGGTTCAGCAAATTGGATATTTTTTGGAACAACAAATTCAAAAGTTTGAATCAGAACAAAAGGATTTTTACAAAAAAATATTGGATCGTTTACCAACAGATGTAGCTGTTTTTGATAAAAATCACAAATACCTGTATCTTAATCATGCTGCAATTCAAAATGAAGAACTTCGCGAATTCATCATAGGAAAAGATGATTTTGAATATGCCAAACACACCAATAGAAATCCTCGATTTGCACAAGATAGAAGAGATCGATTTACTACCGCAGCAAAAACAAAGTCGGTAATTGAATGGATTGATGAAATCGAAAAAGGCAATGGTACTATCTCGTACCATACCAGAAAACTGGCTCCTGTTTTCAATGAGAGCGGTGAATTAGAAATGATGGTGGGCTATGGCGGTGATATTACTGCGTTAAAAAAAGCCGAAGCTGATTTAAAAATTAGTAATGAACGTTTTAGTTATTCTAGTCAAGCCACATCAGATGCACTTTGGGATTGGAATATGATCACCGATGAAATTTTTGTTGGCGAATCCCACGCAACCTTATTTGGGCATCAATTTGAAAACAACACAATTACCGCTGCCGAATGCGAAAATTTTATTCATCCTGAAGACAAAGAGCGCTATTTCAACCATTTTAATGAAGTGATCGAAAGTGACTCTAAAAAATGGGCTGATGAGTACCGATATCTTAAATCCAACGGCACCTACTCTTATGTTAGCGACAAAGCAATAATTATACGAAATGAAGAAGGTAAAGCTATTCGTATGATTGGAGCCATGCAAGACATTACGGACAGAAGAAATGTGGAAGAACAAAATCGTTTATTAATAGAAGAGAACAATCAAAATAAAAACATCCAACTCAACGAGGCTAAAAATATGTACCGCCTTTTGGCAGACAATACTGTAGATTTAATTTGTTTACATAATTTGGATACTACATTTGAATACATTTCACCTTCCATTTTAAAACTTACAGGCTATACCCCAGAAGAACTCATTGGAGAATACCCTATCAACTATGTGCATCCTAAGGATATTGAAACTATCCAGCAAAGTTATGACAATTTTATAATTGAAAAAGAAGGTGATAATGCTAATGTAGAAGCCCGATTTAAAAATAAAAATGGGGATTACATTTGGTTCGAAATCAAAGCCAAAATTGTAAAGGAAGATGGTAAACCAATCAGTTTTCAAACTAGTGCCAGAGATATTACACAGAAAAAAGAGGTGCAATATGCTATGAAAAAAGCATTGGCTCAGGAACGTGAATTGAATGAATTGCGTACCAATTTGGTTTCCACCATATCACACGAATTCAGAACCCCAATGACATCAATTCGAACTAGTGCCGAATTAATTGAGATGTATATTGAAGGCCACAATTTTGTTCATTCAAAACAATTACAAAAAAGAATCAATACTATCACAGAAGAAATTGACAGAATAGTTGAATTAATGAATGCCGTACTCACTATTTCTAAAGATGATGCTGGAAAAACCAATTTCAACCCAATCCAAGTAGATTTAAAACAAGTTTGCCTTGACGTCATAGAAACAAGCTATTCACATCAATCTAGAGGGCGTAAAGTAAAAACCACTTTTGAAGGAAGTAATTTTAACGTATTTGCAGATAAAAATTTAATGGAATACTCTTTGTTTAACCTATTAAATAATGCCTTCAAGTACTCAGAAGGAAGTGGCGATATCGAACTAAAAATCAGTTCAAAAACCAATCAAATAGAAGTTCAAATTATTGATTTTGGAATAGGAATACCTGAAAAAGACATACCCAAATTGTTCAATACCTTTTTCAGAGCTAGCAATACTGAAGGGATTCAGGGCACAGGACTTGGTTTGTATATAGTGAAAACATTTACTGAACGAAATTCAGGAACGATTCAAGTAGTTAGCAAACTAGGAAAAGGAACCAAAGTAACATTATTTTTCCCTTTATTAAATTCTCATCAAAATGAAGAAAGTACTAATAATTGATGATGAAATTAAATTACGCGAAGCCCTAGTCGAATTGTTTTCTTTTATTGGCTACCAAATTATTGAAGCTCAAGATGGAATTGATGGATTAGATAAAGTATCAATTCACATTCCTGATTTAATACTATGCGATGTAATGATGCCCAAACTGGATGGCTATGGTTTTCTAAAAAAACATATGGCATCATCAAACGCTTCTATCCCAGTATTATTACTCACCGCCAAAACGGAAGAAAGCGACGAATTAATTGGAAGAAATTTAGGTGCAAAAGATTATATAAAAAAACCCTTTTCTTTTCAGGAATTAAAAAGAATAGTAGAAAAATACATTTAAAATGTAGCTAAATTCAAGTAAAATAGGTTTAGATTGTATATAAAAAATGAAGTTGAAGAATCTTACCTGAAGCAGCCTGCTTTAACTAAATTGTAATCATAAATTCATTGCCCCCAATAAATTTTCTGAACAGACTGCCCGGTAAGAAAGATCCCAAATCTTATTTCAAATGTAAGTCAAGTATTTTTATTTCAATTTGTTTTAATCGATAACTTAAAAAAAATTACTAATAATTTAATTTTTTTATTTTGAATTGAAACAGAGCAGAAGCATTTGATTTTTCTATTATAAAACAACCCTTTGCGAGCCAACAGAAAAACATAATTAGGTTACTTATTAATCAATTAATAAGTAAATATAATTGAAATAAAGAAGAATTTCGGAATAGTTTAAAGGGTTAAAGAAGATATTGAAAACGATTATTTATTACGTTCCGCTATCTGTATTGACTTGATATAATCCCTCGGACTTGATTTACTAAAGTTTTTAAAACTAGTTGAAAAGTATGAAAAAGATGCAAACCCTGTTTCATCAACCAGAAACTGAATATTTCTTTCTCCTAAATCAATCAATTTAATAGCATACTGAATCTTAAATTCTCTAATATACTGACTAATGTTTTTATTAGTTAATTTTCTTATTCTTTTGTCTAAAGTAGATTTACTTATAAATAAGTGTTTAGCCAATTCATCCAAATTAGGCTTAGTCTTAATTTCTTTTAATAATAACTCATTTAACGAAGTCAAAAAATCTTTTTCAGATAATTTAATTGTCACTTTTGAGAAAGGATCAATTCCAAAGTTCTTTTCAATGTTTTTTCTTAACTCCAGGACATTGTTTACTTTATAAATCAATTCTTTAACTTTAAAAGGCTTCATAATGTAATCATTTACCCCTTGTTCTAACTGGCGCAATTTAATTTCATCGTCTACATTAGCAGTGATAATAATAAACGGTACCGCTATAAATTTTTTGTTTTTTCGAATGTTTAAATACAATTCACCCCCATTCAAGTTGGGCATCATTAAATCGCTGATGATTATATCGGGAGTGTTTTGGGTAAGATGTGTTAATGCTAGTGTACTATCATTAAACCATGTGACATCAAAATTATTCAACTCTAATAACTCTAGAATGGAGTTTCCTAGAGCTACGTCGTCTTCTATTAGAACTATTTTTTGTTTTTGGATTTTCACGTTACGAATTTAATACTTTATATTTTAAATTATTCGTATTTTTTTTAAAACAATAGTAGTAATTAAAATTAACCGTTATTATTTATAAATTATAACGCTATTTCCTGTAATAGTAAAACTAACATGATGTGAAAAAAATTATATTTTTCTTTCAATAACATAATTTACCATCAAAATCAAAGCTTCTTTGAATGGAGATTCCGGATAATAATTTAAAAGTTGTAATGCTTCTTGTTGGAATTGAAGCATTTTTTCTTCAGCATATACTAAGCCATTGTTATCCTTAACAAAAGAAATCACTTCTTTGACACGCTTCTTGTCTTTGTTATGATTTTTTATGGAGTTAATTAACCAACTTTTATCTTTAGGAGTACAAGTATTCAAAACATGAATTAACGGCAAAGTCATTTTTTGCTCTTTTATATCAATACCTGTTGGCTTCCCAATAGCATCATCGGTATAATCAAACAAGTCATCTTTGATTTGAAACGCCATCCCTATTAGTTCCCCAAAGCGATGCATATTGTTGACTTGTTCCTCGTCTTCTATCACTGATTGAGCACCTAATGCACAACAAGAAGCAATTAAAGTCGCTGTTTTTTTACGAATAATATCGTAATAAATATCCTCAGTGATATCTAATCTTCGGGCTTTTTCAATTTGAAGTAATTCACCCTCACTCATTTCGCGTACAGCAACCGAAATAATTTTAAGTAAATCAAAATCACCATTATCAATGGAAAGCAATAATCCTTTAGAAAGCAGATAATCGCCTACTAAAACGGCAATTTTATTTTTCCAAAGTGCATTCAAGGAAAAAAATCCGCGACGACGATTACTATCGTCTACCACGTCATCATGCACTAATGTTGCTGTATGGATCAACTCAATCACACAAGCGCCGCGATAAGTTCGCTCGTTTACAATCCCTTCCGAAACCATTTTGGCAGTCAAGAAGACAAACATCGGACGCATTTGTTTTCCTTTTCGATTGACAATATAATAGGTAATTCGGTTTAACAACGCCACTTTTGAAGACATAGATTCGTAGAACTTTTTTTCAAAAAGTTCCATTTCAGTCAAAATAGGTTGTTTTATTTGAGAAGTGATATTCATGGACTCCAAAGATACAAAATGATTAATTTTTCAAAGCCAATAAACACATTAAATTGATTGATATTTTAGGATTTGTTAGCCAATTGACCACAAGCCGCATCAATGTCTTTTCCGCGACTTCTTCTTACTTTGACCACAATTCCGATCGCTTCTAAACCTTTTATGTAAGCCGCAATAGCTTCTTCTGAAGCTTGTTGGAATTCGCCATCATCAATTGGATTGTATTCGATAA
>ERZ650308.1455-NODE-1455-length-12246-cov-5.894512_pt1 | contig 12246 bp, 16 predicted proteins | sample MGYA00376244_ERZ650308 | MGnify/ENA primary metagenome ERZ650308 (study PRJEB26733, sample SAMN07839295) | wastewater metagenome | biome: small river; feature: stream; material: water | place: USA: North Carolina | collected 2016-04-26 ...
TCTTGAAGAGCTTTACGTTCAGCCACGGCTGAGGCCATATTACCACGAGCTTGTTGGTCATATTGTGCTTGACGCTGTGCAGCTCCACCGAGGTGTGGGTTTTGCCGCATAAAACGGTCAAAGGAATTGCCAGGATCTGTGCCGTCTGGGTTCAAGGGCATTCCAGACAAGCCTTTATGGACCCTTGTGCGGGTTTGCTGGATGCCACGAAAGATTGCGTCAATATCAGAGTTGTCGTTAGACTGTGTTGTGCCATCCATTCGACCACGGAACTGGTCTCTGGTTTCATTGCGACGACGGACACCACCAACACGTTTACGCGGTTGTGGTTTGCCATTTTGGCTAGAAGAATCAAAAAGTGTGACGGTCATAAAAGTTAATAGTTAATTCGTGAAATCTTGGGATCAACTGGAGCTTGTGGAATTGGTTGCAACTGATAAAATTCTCTAAGCCTTTGGCGAATTTGCTCAGCTTCATGTTGAATCTGCTGAAGCCTAACCGGATTATTCTGGCTTAGCGCCGCTTCGTCTTGTAAGTCTCCGAGCATAGCTCGCAAGTCTTGCATATTTCCTGCTTGAGTTTGCTGTTGGATTTTCTCCAGCATCTGTTTGCGGTGAAGTTCTTCTGCACCAAGTTTTTGCTGGCTGGCAATATTCTCATAAGCCAGTTTCAACATATCACGGGTTTGGGCATCTTCAAATTGTTTTTGCTGCATTAATGCCCGCTCGCGATCCCAGTCCATTCCCTGTTGAAACTGTTGCGCTTGTTGCCTGCCACGCTCGCGATCCCAGTCCATACCCTGTCGAGTCAAGTCAATACGCTGCTGGCCTTGGTCAATATCCGCCTGTTGTCCGCGACGCTGTGTCACGAACTGTAAAATTTGCATCGCCTGAGCGATTGGATCAATTTGCTGTTTCATAAAAGTTTTAAAAATTAACCATTCACAAGACTGCCATATTGGCCCAATCTTTGCCTCATTTGATCTCGAGTTTCGTCTCTACGACGAACACCACCGGCACGACGTGCTGAGCCCATTGTTGAAGAGCTCTGGCCAAAAGGAGTTTGTTGCAGTTTTTGAAATGCAGATTGACCGGACTGCAAGTTTTGAAATGCAGATTGACCTTGTTGTGATTGTTGATAATTTGACAAGCCTTGATTAGGCTGATTACCAAAAATCATATCGTTTTCTTGATTCTGCTCAAAACCTTGCTGTTGCGGTGAACCAGGAAAGATCATACTCATATCGTTAGAATCTTCTTGATTGTTTTGACCATAAAGCCTTTGCTGCATTTGGGCTCTAGTTTCATCACGCCGCCTAACACCTCCAACACGACGTGTTTTAGGGGGATCGGAAATACCTTGCTGCAAACGGTCATAGGCCGAAAGACCTTGTTGTGATTGTTGATAGTTAGACAAGTTCATTATAAATCAGAAATAAAAAGGTCACCCTCAGTTGAGTCTTTCTCCGTTTGGACAAGCTTAGTGAGAGCTTCGTTTGCTTCCTTAGTCGGCGGAGGCAAATTCCCCTCAGAATTCCCGACAAACTGCATTGGTAAACGATTAGCCTCAACAAGGGTCTGCCAAATAAGGAACTCTTCCGCATTCTCAGTCCACCAATCAGTCGTCGTCCCTGTTGTCCAAGCGGGCCAATGGTAAAACGCATCCACCACAATAACTTTCGTCGTAGTGCTCTGCGGATAGTAATAAAAATTATTCCCCTCTGTGACAATGTAATTCTGTCCCAAAAGAGGATCACGGGCAAGCGGGGACTCTTGATCGCTAAGATACCTTTCTGTGCTCCACAGCGGAGCCTCCAGATAGTCCTCTCGCGCATAAAGCTTAGCCACCTGCTCCTGGGTCAATTGCCTAAGCACACGGTCGACACCGCCATAAGCTCCAGCATCTGAGCCGCCTGAGACTCGTTCATACCAAGTCTTTATCTTTCTTGCGGTCCCCGTTCCAGAGAACCACGTTGGGCTACGCCAATCAGTAGCCCCGTTTGTAACAGAGAAATATCCCCGCTTGCGACAGATGGAAAAATCATAAAACCGCTCTGCGGTCTTCCTCGCGTTGTTTAACGCTAAAAGCAGCAAATCGATCTCCGTAGCACCAGAACCTTTCACAAAATCTAATGTAGTCTTGTGCAGGTATCCAGCGACGACTTCTTTAATTTGTCCAACTGTAGGCATAGCGGGGATATTTCAAGTTAATGTTAGGCGTGACCTTTCACACCAAGACCACCAAACGCACCGTGTTTGACCTTTGAGCGGTCATAATTCGGCGTGCCAGTGGTCCGCTTGGCGCTCTCACGCGCTCCGGGTTCCAGCATAGCAGTTTGGCTAACGTCTTTGGCAGAACCAGTCTTGCCGTCGTAGGATTGAGTAGGAAGTTTCATTTCAGTCTTTGAATTAAAAGTGCCCGTGATTGAAGGCTCACGGGCCGAAGCCTCAATCATTAATAACCCCAAACCAGCACGCGGAATGTTCCGCTAACGTCCGCAGGGTCGTCACGACTCGCATCCGTTGCTTGCGCGGGATTATAGAAAAACAGCTTAGAGCCATCATAGCTAGGGCACGTGTGAAGTGCCAAAGCATCATCAGACTTCTGAGCCATCGTCGAACCAAGAATAACTCCCAGCCCGATTGTTGACGCATCAACCGTGTTGGAGGCACCACCCTGAGAGCTAAGCACAAGCGTCAGTTGCTTATGCTTAACATTCATCGGGGTAGCGACCGTAGTCCAACCTCTCGTGACCGTCACATTGTCAGATGTAAGAGCAGCCATAAGATTAAGCGGTTACGCCAGTGATACCTTCAAGATACATATGGTTTTCTGGAGCTTTCACAACCAGACCACCTTCACCGAGGAACTCATCCTTACGACCGTCTTCATCGTTATTCTGACGATTCTTCAACAGCGTAACTTCCGAATCCTGCAGGTCGTTCCAGCCAAGGCAGCCCACGTCCAGAATAAACCCGCTCGTGCGCAGAGCAGAACGCTGGAACAGCGGATGAGACTTCAGATACAGCGTTCCCCACGGGCTTTCCCACATGTTGATCGTCATACCATAAGACTCTTCCTTGGTCTTGAGCGTAGTCGTCTTAATCGACTTCATCTCAAAGTAGCTCTGGAACACCGAGTAAAGCGTAGAGCCGCAAACCAGAAGCTTCTCAAAGCTCGAATCCGCGGTGTCTTCAAAGCAACGACGCACCAGCATTTCCAGCTGAGCCATCGTCACCGTGCCATTCACCGCAATCACGCGCTTCTGCTCCTCAGTTGCCCAAGAAGAACTCGTAATAGCCGAACCGCCCGGACGATATCCAAACGAGCCACCAGAAGCCTTCTCATATTCCTTAAGGAACCAAAGCACACCACCCATGAAGCGCTGTGGCACAGACTTGCCATTCTGGTTAGTCACAGTGCGAACCGCGCGCTCACCAAAGAACGTGCTCATTTCCATCGCCTCAGTGAGACGAAGCGAAGCCTGCTTAACAGCACTAGTGTAAACACCAGTTTTGTCAAACCGCTGGCCGGCCTTGAGCGCATTGCGAGAGAACGGACCAACCGTTTCACGGAAGATCTGCGTGTAGTTCTCGACTTCAATCGGGAACTCATAGCCACCTTCACGCGAGCGGTCACCTTCAGCAGCAGCCTTGCCGATCACCATAACAGCGATACCATTGGCGTCGGTGTCGTTAGACACGGAAGCAACAGTCTCATTGCTGGTGACAAGTATGTAGTTACTTGAAGTGTTAATGGAGGTGACGGAGCCTTTGAGGTCCAGGTAAGCTGAAGCGGCTGCGTTAGGAACTCGTTTGATCCACACGACATCATCCACGCGGAACTTACTTGCATCCGCCACGAACACGCCATAAGTCGTGCCTGCAGTGAAGCTGAAACCAGCAGCGGCCTGAGAAGTCGTGACGGCGCTATTGGTAAACGGTCCTGCCCCACCACCGCCGAGTGAACCGGAGGTAGCAGTTGTGGATTCTGCATGGGCGTGACGCTGTTCAAACCAAGAGAATTTTGGCTTGTCAGTTTCCTCACTATCCATGAGCGAGAGCAGGTAAGTCAAGATAGCCTTGCCCTGCGGATATTTCCAAAAGATGGAACGAATGGCCTTTTCAGAGTATGTAGACTCCAAGTCAGCCGAAGACATTAGTCCGAGCATTGTTTTGTGTGTTTAAGTGTTTCTTAAAGGTGGTCGAGGAATGAAGCTGCACCAGTTTTGCCTTGCGGGAAGCCACCACCTCCGGAGCCTCCACGACGCATGCCAAAACTGCCCGCTTGTCGTTGCTGGTTCTGAACCGATTTCAAGCGGAAATTCGAATCAATCTGGCGGATCATCTGCTCTGCAACGAGAGCAACCTGTTTTTGTGCCGCACTTTTGTTTGTGGTTCCATCCGGATTAGTGGGCGGAACATAACCTGAAGCAGCCAATTGCTCCACGGCCTGTCGAACAACCCTAGCTTTTCCCTGCAACGCTGGAAAGCGGGTTTCAACATGTTTAACAAAGTTCTTCGTCTGCTGCTCACGAACAAACGCTCTTTGAGCTTCAACCTGCTGTTGAAGGGGAGAAAGGGCATCATGGAACAAAAGCTGTGAAGACGTAGTGGCAAACTTAGCCGCTCCGTCGATCATCTCTTGAAACTTAGCCACAAGGGCTTTAGGATCTGCCTCAGGGTCACGGAGGAGCTTTACAAGCTCTTCGTTAACCTTATAGCGATTCAGCCTAGCATCAATCTCCTCAGGGGAAAGTTGTGGTTGTTGACGCTGCGGCGCGTTAGCCATTGCAGCTCGCGTGGCAAGATCAACAATTTGCTGTTGCGTAAGACCACCCGCAGGCGGTGTTGGTGAAGCGTCGTCATCATCTTGGATGTCGTCGTTTTCATCTTCGAGCCCAGGCTCGTTATCATCAATAGGAAGATCATCTTCAATGTCTTCCAAGTCGTCATTATCGTTTGGCATTGTGTTCGTTTAGTTTGTGGTTGAGATCAGCTTCCGTTGAGGAAACCAGATCGAGAAATTTCTTAGTCTCTGCCAACGCACCAATCATACGTTCGCGGATGGCAAATTGAGCAAAGTCTTTAGGAGCATCTTGAAGAATGGTTGCAAGTCCTTTTTCATAAACAACTTTGTTTTCAAGAATAAATCCATTAAAGACCTCATTTTGTTTAAGCTGCTCCAGGGAAAGGAGAAGCTGGTTGAGCTCCTGGCGGGAGAGTGGGCTGGGTTCCGGGTTGTCCATTTGGCGGGATAGGTGGTTGAGGTGGGAGTTCAAAGCGATCAAGATTCTTCACCCCACGGAGGGCTTGAATTTCCTTAATCATCGCGACAAGGTCAAGATTCGTAGCAGCAAGCACCTCAGGGTTGGAGGCAAGAATGCCGACAAGTTCTTGAAGTGATTGAGCAATATAGTTCTTCTCACTAGAAAGCGTGCCATCATAGGAGAAGTAGTCTTCATTACCGATCAACGTGGTTGGATCTTCGGCATGAAAGTAGTTCCAATATTCTTGCGCATTATCCCCAACCACCCGCTCAAAGGTCTCAAACATCAAATCTTGGCGGGTGTTAAGCAGCATCTTTCTTCCCTGGGAAGCAAGACCGTCGATCCACACAGTTGCAGCAATCAGCTTCATTCTTGAAGCCGCCCCAGCATTCGCTGCACGGTTCTCAGTCGCAGAACGCCGACCAGAAGCAACCTGGCCCATCGAGTTCTCATTGACGCCAGACACAATCTGCATCATCCGCATCAATGTTTCTGCATCCTGCATGTGTGTAACCGTTGGATCGACGGTCTTGAGTTGCTGGATAAACGCATTAACCCCTTGGTTATAGGGTGCATTTTTCTTCAACCGAATATATTTAGCCCCAGCCGTGAGGTCTGAGACTTCAATAAAGCTAGGATCAACCACATACCGGCCTTCCACATTCTGCCTCACCGCTGCCACACGAGCATTAAGCAGCCAAGTGACAACTTCTTGCAACGGATCAATCAACATCGAAAGAGAATCACACAACTCCGTATGCTGATCCGGCGACATCGTAAGAATGTCATAAGTGAATTCATTATGAGGCGCGTTCAACGGGCGGGCAGAAATAATCCGCTGGTCATTCGCAATGCCAAAAACCCAAATCTCTTCCTCTTCACTCTCGGAAAGTTCATAATCCTTTGGAGTAACCTTAGCTTGCACCGTAAGAATGCAAACCATATAATCATCAGTCTTAGCACCCTTCCGCTGCATCTGAGGATCAATGTCCTTCAACCGAGTGCCATTCTGCCTCGTGCGCCAAGCCTTTGCATCAAACGGAGTAATGTGCTCAATGCCGAACACCTCTCCATTCTTCTCCATCGCACGGAGCTCCTGAAAGTGAAACTGTGTCTCATCCGCAGCAAACCGCCCACGTTTCCAGCTCGAAAGTGGTTGGCGGGTGTCATAAAAGAAATAATACGGCGAGATAACCTCAACCTCATTCCCATCATAGACCACCACTTCATCCACCGTCTCAGCGGGCTGTTCCATCGGCAACATCATCCCAGCCATCAAGTCAAACGGAAGCTCCATTGTTTCAGCCTTCCGCTTAACCTCCTTGCTCTCAAACCGCCAGGACGTCTTCATCACTCCAATATTAAACCTTGCCATATCCAACAAGGCTTGAACCAATTTCGAGTGATAATTGGTATTCCGAACTTCCCGATCAATCACAGCTTGACAAGCGGTAAGGGCGGCGCCATAGTCTTCCGGGCCAGTGGGAATGAGTTCAAAGATGGATTCTTTTTGAGTGTAAGCGAGGAAGAGGAAGGTGACGAGAGTGTTGACCTGAGCGTAAGACAGAGGCACAGTCATCTTTTCTGGCTCGCGCTTGTTGCGAGCACGGATGTCGTTAGCGTCGGGTGTGCGGACGGAGCGATAAGTGTCAAGTGCCTTGTCCCAGGAGTCATAGTGGGACGCCATCACGCCACGTGAGCGGTTCACGTTCTTCACAAGAAACGTGCAAAGCTCATCCAGCTTTTCGTCTGGAATTTCCTCTTTGAGGCGGGATGTGAGGTCTTTGGGTTTCATGCAACAAGTTTAGTCAGTGAACTCGATCCAAGCGGGCTAAGGTCAAGCCAGTTATCTTGATACGCTAGTGCCTCTTGCTTCAGTTCTTCGCGCTTGAAGTCAACCCAATCAAGGCCAACTACGCAGGCGCGGTAGAAACATTCCATCATGTGGTCATCTTTGTCAACTGGTTTTTCTTTTCCTTTATCCCAACAGTAGGTGTAAAATTCTCGCAGCGTGCGGGAGCAAGCAGAATTGAAATACAGGTTCCCCGGCTTAGCGAGTTCCTGCTTTGCCTTCTGAATCCCGGTGGACAGTTCCTTCGGCGCGGGAAGGACATTCAATCCCCGCGAGATGAAAATATCCGCATAACACTGCCCGTTGATTGGATTTGGAATAAACCCAAGCGGGTCCATGATGATCTGCCAAGGCGTGCGGCCCTTAAGCACCGCATGAATCTGCGTGCAGAGGTCTTCAATATAACACGGAGCGAACAACTCTTGATACATAAACGACTGCCCCGTTGGTGCCGTTGCCCAAAACTGCACCGCATGAGGAGTGCGCGGGTGTGGATCAATAAACACCCTAACCGTGTAGTTGTCTGGTGGTTCGTCAAAATCTTTCCACCCAAGTGGAAGCTTCGTGTAAACATGCTTTTCTTGATCAAACTCCGGATACACCAACCCTTGTGAATTCTTCGGCAACCCGTAAATTCGACTAGCCCGCTCAGACTCTGAAAGCGTCTTAGCATAAAGATCCACTTCAGCCTTATCCAACGTCGGGTTATCATAACTGCTCCCCGTCATAATCCAGCACTCCGGCTTCTGCTCCCAAGAGAATCCATCATCAAACGAGTTCTTCATCATCTTCACTGGCAGAAAGAACTCATTAATCCACTGCTCTGAAATTGGTGTGCAAGTGAACCAAGAGCTCCCCTTTGTATCCATCAACCCGCGCGAATAAGCCTTCCACATTGCTTCTGGAATCGGCTCATCCACATGAATCCAGTCCCACTGAGAACTTTCTCCGCCCAGCGGATTAGCCATAAAGCTCCTCACAGTGTCAAGCTCAATCGTGGAAATTGTCCCCCAAATGTTCTTCACCTTAATAATCGACACTTCCCCCGCTTGGTTCTTAATACAAGCCTCCACCCGATCTTTCGGCAACATGGCCATCAGCTTACCAGTCTCAGGACTAGTGAAAATTTCTCGTGCCTTATCCCAATCCGCCACAAGGATCACACCTTTTGTTGCTCTCCTCGGTATTCCAAGATGACGGACCGGATCATCTTTGGCACACCAAAGGCGAGCACCAAGAGCAAAAGAGCAGTCTTCCGCAGCCCCGCAAGTGGATTTTCCAAAGCGATTTCCTGTGCGGAGGTAGCGGTGTTTGTGACCAGCGGCTGCGTGGAAAAGGGCTTGTTTGGAAGATGGGCGGTAGGCTACAACTCCATAGGCTTCACGGAGTTGTTTTAAGCGACGAAGCTTTTCTAATCGTTCCTGGACTTGCGGGTCGACCATAGGCTTAAGCGGTTATTGCCGAAAGGTGAATGTGATGTTCTGGATTTGCTGCAACGTGGGAAAGGAAACCAGAAGTGTGGATAAATGGCCGCACGCCCCAGATCTCACCGTTGTGGCGCTTCACCGGAGTTGCGGCCAGGGTATCGGAAACGCGAATGTCACCCGCAGACGCAAAGTATGCGCCCGACAAACCCCCCGACCCCCAGATTCCTGCTGTGGGGACAATGGCCACACCAGCTCCATACGTGTCATGCTGGTTATATTCAACAACCGTACCTGATCCAGCCGACAAGCCGTTGGACGTATTGCTGTCATGCAGGTTCCGCCACATGCCCATGGCATAGGTCTGCGCCATGATGCAGGACGGATGATAACCATAGGCATGTCCCGTCAGGCTCGAGGCCGTGGCCGTGGCATTGGCATTGGCCGCGCTGGTCGTCCACACGCCCGTGCTGGTATTCCAATCACTGCGCCAGAGTTCCAGCGTCGTGCTGTCCTTCACCGCATGGATGAAGCTCCCAGCAGGAACGTTTGGAATCGCCACCGGCATCCCAGGATAGCAGCCAGTTGTTGAGTCTACCGTCACGAGATTGGAAGTAGAAGAAACAGATACACCAGTAAGTGCCACTGGTGCAAGCACGCTGGTGATCGAAGCTAGTTCACGACCGTTGTAATCTTTTAATTTATAAGTAGCTGTTGCCATAAGTTAAATTTCTATTTGCTTTGGAATTTCTGGTGGAAGCACTGTTCCACGGGTGTAGTAAAAACCACCGTCTCGTTCATCCACATCAAGAAACCGCGGGTGCGAAACCCAAGTGGTCATGTTTGTTTTTGGAAACACAGAAGGCAAGCGCCAGTTTTGAACTGCTGGCTTAGTGCCAAAGTTTGGAACCAGTTCAATTTCTACAGTTAGCTCAGGAACCTCCAGTTCTGGATGCAGAGCGGTTAAGTTCTGGTTCATTCCAAGGAAGCTGTAATAAACCGGCATCGGCCTAGGTTCCGTGGCATAAAGGCTAGTGATCGGCGTGGATGAAAAGAATTTTTCCACAATCACTTCAGTGTTATAGTCACCACCTTTGATCAACTTATAGCGATCAAAATACCGCTCTGTTGTGGTTGTGTTTGTTGTTGCTGTTGTACCTGTTGTGCCCCGTTCTGTTGAGACCACTTTACCCTTAACACCGTAAAGTGACACAAGCACATCAGGCCAATAAACAACTCGCCAAACCTGCGCGGGGTCTTTAACCGTTTCCAGCTGCGCGGTTTCATCTTTGGCTTTAAGAAATATGAATCTCAACGATCCGCCTGCTTTTGCTTTTGAAAGCTGCTCGCGGTAGACATATGAGCCAAAACCCTGCGTGATTGCGTCACCCTTTGGAACATCCTCTGTGGACATAAAGTTTTCCAAAGTTGTATTCTCAACCAGGTTAGTGTTGGCGTTAAAGTAGCGCTCAGGAACCCACAACACGAGTGCGCGGTCATTCACCGTGCCTTCAATTGGCACAATCTCATACTTTCCTTTTTCATTTGCCGCGCTCATTTTAGTGACTCATAAACCTTTTTCATATACTCCGAATGGGAGTGCCAGACCTCATCCACCTGCGGAGTGTAAACTCCATCAACTGTTTGAATCTTTGCTCCGGCTTTCAAGCGCAGCGATGGTGGCGAGTAAAGTGTCATGCTGTTTTCTTGCATTTGCGAGCTTGACTTGCAAGCGGTTAAGCTTAGCCCGCTCACCAGGCAAAGAACGACTTTCCAGTTCAATGATTTCATCAGTCAAAGATTCAATGTTAATAGATTGCCGCCACAGCAACCAAAGCGGGAATGCCCACAAAGCTGCAGTGGCGGCTTGAAAAAACGCAGTGATGGCACTGGTGAAGGGCATTACTTATTCCCAGTTACAGTGCTATCCTTAGCAGCCAGCAAGCCAAGACCCGCAAGGATCCCAACCACTTTAGCTACTTCATCCGCATATTCTGGCAACCACGTTGAAGTGATCACCCCAGCAATTGCCACGATCCCAGCGAGGGAAGTTTTCCAGTTCTTAAGAATGTTATTCATAATTTCAAAGCATTTCTGCGGCTCCATCACCGCTTGTGATTGTGATTGCCTTAAACCGCATAGGCCTGTAAAGTCCCGCGGGCAAGGTTTTTCCAACAATATCTTGGTCCCCCGTGTAGTCATCCGCAAACGTGATCGTGGCAATAACCAAATCACTCCAGACCTGAAGTCCAAAGTAAATCTGCTCACCTGCCGTGATCCCGTTGCTGGAACTCACATAAGTAAACCCTTTGTCAGAATGGTCTCGAATTTGTCGAATCATAAAAGAAAAATTAGGTGTTAGTTTTGTTGGGTTTCAGTGAGTCGGAGGTCTGCTTCCAAACGGCGCATTTCTGCATCCGGGTCTTCGGAAAGACTTCCGTTTGTGTGGTGCACAAAGTTTGTGGGTTTGCCGCGGTAACGGTCAAGGATGTCCTGAGCGGCCTTCAAGCGGACTTGGTCAGAAGTGGAATTGTGCATCAGGTCTGTTTGGACCATGACAGCTTCCACAGCTGCGTTCTTCAACATTGAAGTGATGTCACCGGAGAACTCGTTATGGATGATTGTGGCAACGAGGGCTTGGAAGAACGGTTGCCTGGTCCAGTTGCGAACGGTGTTCTCGGCAACGTCAAGGTGGTCAGCCACCGCGCGGATCTTAGCCCCGGAGGCGATCATATAAGCTGCCGTGCGGTGGATGGCTTTCTCCTGCTGCAGTTCAGTCTTGGGTTCCTTCACCCCGTGAAAGCGGAGGCTCGGTGGGGCCGTGCGAACGTCCGGCTCGTCAGGAAGGATCAATTCCACCTCTGGAGCACGACTTGGCGGAGGAGAGTCACCAAGCAACTGTTGAATGTTAAGGATCATAGGAGTTTCTGAATATCGAGATTAACTTCCTGGAGGCGCTGGCGAGCGGCTGAGAGCGTAAGACCAAAAGTCACTTGGAAGTGTGGGGTCTCGGTGAAGGATTTCCAATTGCCCGCCCATTCAACGCCATGTTTAGCGGCAATGCTACCAATTTCCTGATAAAGCCTATCCGCTCGCTTGGGGTCAACTTCATCCAGGTAAACTCCGTTGCTGAACAAGCCGAGATCAATTGCCAGACCATAGTTGTGCCAGCTGGAACCCGGGCGGGCTTTAGTGACGATGCGGCCAGGCTTAGTGCGGCCCTGAGCAAACAGCGCTGCCTGTGCAGCCCAAGAGCGCAAGCCAGAGATGACTTCAACTTTCACGCCGTGCTTCTCCATAGCTTGTTCAACCGCAGTGACAAAGGGCTCAAGCTTCGCTAGGGCTTTCTTATTCAGTGAACCAAGGTTTTCAATTGTGCGCTTTGTTCTCATGGAGTTTTGGAGTTAATCATTGCAATGGCAAGCCACAAAGCGCAGATGGTTAAAGCAACCACCCCGCCGACAAGCGGTTTCCATTCAATTGCGGTGGAGAGAAAGTTCATTAGTCTGGGAGCACTTTGCCTTCAAGGGTTTTAGGCGGGCTAGTCGAAGCTGATTTAAACCTCAGAGCAGAGACATCTGAGCGGAGTTCTTTAAGGTCTTGCTTAACTTCGGAAATGTCCTTTAACAAAATTGTGTGAATCTCAACCCGCGTAGAGAGCTGCTGGACTGTCTCGGTAAGCTTGGACAACTGAGAAGGCA
>ERZ650308.1457-NODE-1457-length-12238-cov-4.938275_pt1 | contig 12238 bp, 11 predicted proteins | sample MGYA00376244_ERZ650308 | MGnify/ENA primary metagenome ERZ650308 (study PRJEB26733, sample SAMN07839295) | wastewater metagenome | biome: small river; feature: stream; material: water | place: USA: North Carolina | collected 2016-04-26 ...
TGAACGCAGCAAGAGACAGAGCAGCACCAACAAATAATCCGATAATTTGTGAAGATCCCCATGCATATTCTGTTCCACCCCACACGCACGCAAGCAACAAACAAATCAACGAAGCTGCCATTGTCAACGCACCCAGAACATCAATACTGCGTTTGCGCGCCTCAGGGACAATTCGCGGCAAGACATACCATACAACTGCAAGTGCAATAATTCCTACTGGGATGTTGACATAAAACACCCAACGCCAGTTTCCAGCGTCTGTCAGCGCGCCACCAATAAGTGGCCCAGCAACACTAGATAATCCAAACACACCGCCAATGAGCCCCTGCCATTTACTACGCTCTGCTGGTGGGAAAATATCGCCAATCACCGCAAATGAATTCACCATAATCGCACCACCGCCAAGGCCTTGAATCGCGCGAAAGATAATCAATTGTGTCATATCCTGGGCCGCGCCAGACAATGCAGAACCGATTAAGAAAATAATAATACCACTGATATAGAAATATTTACGGCCGTACATGTCTGACAACTTACCGTAAATAGGGACAATGATTGTCGACGCGAGCATGTATGAAGTAAAGAGCCAACTCAAATGCTCAAAGCCATTCAGCTCTTGTGCAATGCGCGGCATCGCTGTTGCGACGATGGTTTGATCAAGCGCTGACAGGAGCATCGCGAGGATAACACCAACCATCACACTGATCTTCTGGTTTTTTGTAAGCTCGGACATGATCATAGGCCTTTTGAAATGTTTGTAATAATTCGTTGTAAATCTTTTTTGAAACGCAAGATGTTGACAATGAAACAACGATCAATCCTAATGCAATATTTTTTATCATTTGAGTGTATATTTTCTATTAATAATCTAATTCAACTACGATGGGACAATGGTCCGAATGTTTGGCTTCTGGAAGAATAACGGCTCGCGTCATTTTATGTTGTATGGTTTCACTTACCAAATTATAATCGATTCTCCATCCTTTGTTATTACCTCTTGCACCCGCACGGTAACTCCACCAAGAGTAGTGGTCGGGGTTTTTATTAAAATGGCGGAAACTATCGACAAAACCTGATTTCATAAATCCATCCAACCATTTTCTTTCAGAAGGTAAAAACCCAGAAACAGTAGCATTTCTTATGGGATCGTGAATGTCTATTGCTTCATGACAAATGTTGTAATCACCGCAAATAATCAAATTTGGAACTTCTTTTTTCAAGTGATTGATGTAATTCTGAAATTCATCCATGTACTGAAATTTATAATCCAAACGGTCTATGTTGGTTCCGGATGGTAAATACAAACTCATGATTGATAATCCATCATAATCAACACGCAGATTTCTGCCTTCAAAATCCATGTGCTGGATACCGGTGCCATACACAATATTTTTGGGAGCTGTCTTACACAAAACTGCCACCCCACTATATCCTTTTTTTTCTGCTGAAAAATAATATTGAAACGGATATCCAGCTGCCGTAATAGCTTCGGTCGGAATTTGATCTTCAGTCGCCTTGATTTCTTGAAGACAAATGACATCTGGATCCGCCTGCTGCAACCAATCCAAAAACCCTTTCGTTATGGCTGCTCTGATTCCGTTTACATTGTATGATATAATTTTCATGAAATTAATTTTTGGAATTCAAATGTAAATAAAAACCTTAATAATAGAGGTATAATCGGCAAAATAATAATAAATCTTTAACCTTTTTTTTATTACTCAAATTTTAAAAATGGTTTAAAATAGATTTGTTACATTTGTATCTTGGTCTAATTCGAAATGTACATAAATGGGAATAGTTACAGCTAAAGAAGTTGCAAAAGCAATAAATGTTGATAAATATGGTTTTTTGGGCACATTTGCCGGTTGGATTTTGATGAAAATTCTAAAAATTTCGACCATAAACAAAGTATATAACAAACATAAACACCTGGGTGAAGTAGATTTTTTAAACGCCCTTTTGGATGAATTTCAAATAAAATTCGAAATCCCAAAAGAAGATTTAAAAAGATTGCCAAAAGAAGGCGCTTATATTACCGTTTCAAACCACCCTCTTGGAGGAATTGACGGTATTTTACTCCTAAAATTAATGCTCGATAGAGAGCCTAATTTTAAAATTATTGCCAACTTTTTACTACATCGTATAGAGCCTATGAAGCCTTATATTATGCCGGTAAACCCGTTTGAAAACCATAAAGATGCCAAATCAAGCGTTATCGGAATCAAAGAAACATTACGCCATTTAAGTGACGGTAAACCGCTCGGGATGTTTCCTGCCGGAGAAGTTTCTACTTATAAAGATGGTAAACTTGTAGTAGACAAACCCTGGGAAGAAGGCGCTATCAAAGTGATTCGAAAAGCACAAGTTCCTGTAGTTCCGATCTATTTTCATGCTAAAAACAGTGGACTGTTTTACTTTCTATCTAAAATTAGTGATACCCTTCGAACTGCAAAATTACCTTCTGAATTATTAACCCAAAAAAACAGAGTGATTAAAGTGCGTATCGGAAAAGCCATTTCTGTTGCCGAACAAAACGAATACGAATCACTGGAAGAGTACTCCGAATTTTTACGACGCAAAACGTACATACTTTCCAATGCGTTTGATGAAAGTACCAAGTTCATCAATGTGCCGAATTTTAAAGTGGCAAAAAGCCCTAAGAAAATTGCAATGCCTGCCAATCAAGATAAAATGATTGAAGAGGTGGCCGAACTTAGAAAAACAGATAGCCGTTTGTTACAAAGTAAAAACTACGAAGTCTTTTTCAGTAAGGCAGAGGCCATTCCTAATATTTTACACGAAATAGGTTGCCTACGTGAAATTACCTTTAGAGAAGTTGGCGAAGGAACCAATGAATCGATCGACTTAGATAAGTTTGACAACTACTATTACCATATGTTTTTGTGGGATGACGACGCACAAAAAGTGGCCGGTGCCTACCGCATGGGACTTGGATCTGAAATCTACCCAAAATACGGTATGGACGGTTTTTACCTGAATGAATTGTTCCGTTTTGAATCGGAACTTCACGACATGATGCACCATTCGATTGAAATGGGACGTGCGTTCATCATCAAAGAATACCAACAAAAACCAATGCCTTTATTCTTGCTTTGGAGAGGAATTATTCACACCACCTTACGTTATCCTGAGCACAATTTCTTGTTGGGCGGGGTAAGTATTAGTAATCAATTTTCAGATTTCTCAAAATCGTTGATGATTGAGTTCATGAAGTCGAATTATTACGATCCGTACATTGCGCAATATGTACATCCTAAAAAAGAGTTCAAAGTAAAATTAAAAGACGCCGACAAAGACTTTATTTTTGATGAAGCTGAAGCCGATTTGAATAAATTTGACAAAATCATTGACGAACTAGAGCCCGGTAATTTAAGACTACCTGTATTGATCAAAAAATACATCAAACAAAATGCCCGATTGGTGGCTTTTAATGTAGATCCACTTTTTAATAATAGTGTTGACGGTTTGATGTACATTCGAATAGCTGATATTCCAGAAAGCACGATGAAACCTGTAATGGAAGAATTTCAAGCCGAACTAGAACGCAAGTTGAGTGAAAAACAAGAGTAGATATACTCCTTAGAAGATTATTAATAATTTTTTAAGGCCTTTTTATATGCCTCCCATTGCTTTTTGGTGAGCGTTTGTTTATTTAGCTTTTTTTTATTTTTTATAAAATCTAAAATATATTTTGCACGTTCCTCTGAATTTGGATGAGTAGAAATCCATTCTAAATAATTTGGCGTATCACTAGATTGCGCTAGTTCATACATAAAATCTGCAAGGGGTTCTGGATTGATTTTTGCGCGGATTAAGTAATTTATACCAGCCAAATCAGCTTCTTTTTCTAAAGCTCTATCATAAGCCGTTGAGGATAAATTTTTGAGAATTGAACGCATTGTTTCACCACCTTTCCCTCCTGTAACAGTTGATAATATTGCCGACAAACCAAACTCTTTAGTGAGTTTTTTCATTACATGATTGTTTTGAATATGCGCAATTTCATGTCCCAAAACACCCTGTAATGCTTCTTGATTTTTACATTCTACAATTAATCCTGTATACACAACCAAATGATTGTTTGGGAGTGCAAAAGCATTCACTTCCTCTTTTTTAATGATATGTACTTTAAGCGAGTCTCTTTCAATATCATTGGCTGAACAAATGGGCTCAATCAACTTATCTAGGACCTTTACAATTGAATCGTTGGTGATAACATTTTCTTCAACATCCATTTGATTCCAGATAATCGTACCTATTTCATTCTCGAATTTTGTTGTTTTATTTGTGATGTCAAAAACCCCAATAAAGTCAATTTGAGAGAATCCAAACCACAATAAAAAAAACAATACGATTGAAATTATTGCTTGAAATAACAAATTATTTTTCATCTTGACTACAAATTAAATTGGTAATGGGAGCAAACAACCATTGCTGAACATGTTTCCCTTTTCTAGTTTCAATAGCAGAATAAATCGTTGAGATAAATTCAAAAAGGTTAAAAACAATCGCCGTAAATAAATACGAAAAATAACGATTACTCACTGATTCATTAGTAAAAATGATCGAAACTGTCCACCAAAAACTATAACTATTGATAAATAATAGGGCGGTCTGAGATAATAACGCTTGGGTGCAATGCCATCGAACGAAATAGGTTCCTTTTCGATTTGCCAAATAAAAAGCTAAGGTTGCAAAAAGATTGATAATTGGCAAAGGTAAACCAGCAACTAAAGCAACCAAAGACATTAAATAACTATTGGAAGCTTTTTCAGCTTCATGTTCTGAAGGTTTGTACATACGGTTATATAATTATGCCTCTTTTAGAAGATTAAAAATCCAATTTAATAGTACAATAATAACTAAAATAATGGCAACCCTTTTTTGTCTTAATCGCTGTTCTATTTTATGATACAACACGTAAAATGTTTCACGATTAGTTAATACATCAAAGATGATCCATAAAGGGGATGCTGTCATTATACAAATTAAAATTATTCCGAAAGGATTTGAATAAATTGACTCCATGATTTCACCTTTAAAAAAAAGCAAAATAGCACGAGTTGTTCCACAAGAAGGACAAGAATATCCTGTCATGTTTTTTATGAAACAAAATTTTATTTGAAAACTTTCGGAATAATATGTTTTGAAAAAAAGATAAAAAAATCCAATGATACAAGCTACAAAAATGAAAATATATAACTTGCTTTTAGTCATGAATTAGTATAATGCGTTATTAAAAATTTGCATGTTTTTTTCACGTGTAGCACCCATAATTAAAAACCAATCAATAATTGACCAAACTCCTAATCCACCACAGGTTAATAATTTTCCAATTCCCATACCCGTATCTCCGATCATAAATCTATCAATACCAAGTGAACCTCCTAATAAGGACACGATCAGACTTGTTGTTGGATCTTTGAATTGTAATATTTGTACAAGTCCCCATTTAGAGTCGTCTAAACTTAAAAGTTTTTCTCTAATTGCGTTTAAATGATGTCCTTCAAAAAATTTTGAATTAGTCATCATAAACATATCTACTTTGCTTGATTCCATACCTTTTATTTTAAAATTAGTTCACTAAGATAAAAAAAATATTACAATTTGTAAAATTTTAAGATTTTATCTACAATAGTTTGCGCTAATTTTTGATAGCTTTCAAATGTCCAGCCAGCTATGTGTGGCGTTAACAGAACATTTTCTGCTTGAAGCAAAAACGAGAAAGCATCGGGCTTTTCGTCTGTTATGAATAAATTTTCAAAGGATAATTTTTCATATTCCAACACATCGAGAGCGGCACCCAACACTTTTCCTGACTGCAGTGCAGTAACTAAATCAGCTGTTTCTACGTTATTTCCGCGTGAGGTATTGATGAACCAAAAGGGCTTCTGAAAGGAATCAATAAAATTAGAATTGACCATTTTATGTGTATCGGGAGTCCACGGTAAATGCAGACTCAACACGTCGGTTTGTTGTTTGAAAGTTTCCAAATCGACCTGTTCAGCATTTTGATCTCCAACATGTTCTTGAATGTCATAGCAAATGACATTTACGTCAAATCCGCGTAGTTTTTTGGCAAATGACTTACCCATATTACCGTATCCAATAATCCCAACCGTTTTGTGTTCTAATTCATACCCTCTGTTGCCTTCACGCACCCACTTGCCGTTGCGCACCATTTTATCGGCACGATTGAGGTGATTCATGATGGAAAGCAACATCCCTATGGCGTGTTCGCCCACCGCATTGGCATTACCCTCTGGCGCTGCTATGAGGTGGATGTTTTTTTGTAAGGCATAATCGCAATCGATACTTTCTAAACCTGCTCCTACTCGAGCGATAAATTGAAGTTGTGTCGCCTTATCAAGAAAGGTTTTGTCTATTTTGAAACGACTTCGAATTACAATTCCATGGTAATTTTGGATGTTGGCTTCAATTTGTTCTTTGGTTGAAGTAACATCTTCTTCATTGGTAAATCCGGCTTGTTGGAGTTGGTCCCACAACAACGGATGGTTGGAATCGATATGCAGAATCTTTAGGTCTTGTGGTTTCAAAATTAGGATGTTTTTAGTACGGTATAAAGGTAGTTGTTTTTTGGAAAAGTAAACTAAACCATCCAGAACCTTTGTCTTATAGCCCTGATTGAAGTGGACCTCCTTTTTTATTTAAAAAAGAGGGTAACGAAAAGCAGGAATAGGGCGTGCGGATAGATCCCAAGCCTGTTGCTTCTAAAAATTAGAAACCTAAAATAAATTTGGCGATACTAAAGTAAATTAAGATTCCGCAGATGTCGTTACTTGTAGTGATAAAAGGACCTGTGGCAAGCGCAGGGTCAATGCCTAATTTATCTAATAATAACGGAATAAAAGTACCAATGAGTGAGGCTATAATAATAACGGATATAAGGGATACCGAGATTATTTCGCCAATTTTTACATCGTAACCCAAAAGGAAGTAACTTCCTAAAAACAGGATTGAAGCCAAGATGATTCCGTTGAGAAGGCTCAATGAAATTTCTTTAAGCAACCTATTGATGATGGATCCGCTGATGGTATTGTTGGCAAGACCTTGCACAATAATGGCAGAAGATTGAACTCCGACATTTCCGGCCATTGCGGCAATAAGTGGTGTAAAAAAGAACAATTTACCGTGTTGCGCCATGGCTCCTTCAAAGAGTCCGAGCATTTTAACACTGATAAAACCTCCTAAAAGTGCCAGTACAAGCCAAGGTAATCGCGCTTTGGTCAGCTCGATGATGCTGTCATCTGCCTCAACGTCTTGGGAGATACCCGCTGCAAGTTGGTAATCTTTGTCGGCTTCTTCTTTGATCACGTCTACGATATCATCAATCGTGACGCGGCCTACAAGTCGGCCCATTTCATCGACCACCGGAATCGCTTCCAGGTCGTATTTTTGCATGATTCGCGCTACCTCAACATTGGGCGTATGTACTTTTACGTAATCTACTTTTTTAATGTAGACATCGCTAATCGGCGTTTTGGTAGAAGTCGTTAAAAGGTCTTTGAGGGAAAGTCGCCCTTTGAGGCGGTTTTCATCGTCCACCACATAAATCGAGTGAACTCTTGTTACGTTTTCGGCTTGGATGCGCATTTCTTTGACACAGGTAAGCACGTTCCAGTTTTCATTTACTTTTACAAGCTCCTTCCCCATCAATCCACCGGCTTCATCTTCGTCGTAGCGAAGCAAATCGACAATGTCTTTCGCGTGTTCAACGTCTTCAAGTTCCGAGATAACTTCTTCTTTTTTTCGTTGGGGAAGTTCCGAAATGATGTCTGCTGCATCATCGGTATCCAATTCATCCAACTCTTCGGCGATCTCTTTTGCCGAAAGGCCGCTTAAGATTTTTTCACGAAGATCGTCTTCTAACTCGGTAAGTATTTCGGCTGTAATTTCACTATCTAAAATATTGAAAATATAGATGGCCTCTTCCGTATCAAGCTCATCGAAGATTTCGGCAATATCAGCATGGTGCATGTCATTCAATAAAATTTCCAGGTCATGGTCATTTTTTTGATGAATGAGTTGCTCAATTTGAACAATAAGTTCTTTGCTGATTTTAAACTGCATGGGCTTCTATTTTTTGGGTAAGTTCAATAAACTGTTCTACAGATAATTGTTCTGGGCGTAGATCAAAAATAGTGTCTTCTCTTAAAAGATCGGACAAATTTAATGATTTTAAACTATTTCTCATGGTTTTTCTTCGTTGTTGAAAAGCCATTTTTACAACCGTAAACAATAATTTTTCACTGCAAGGCAAAACGAAGTTCTCTTTTCGACGCATTCGCATCACCCCCGATTTTACTTTTGGAGGTGGATCAAACACATTTTCGTCGACCGTAAACAGGTATTCTACATCGTAAAAAGCTTGCGCTAAAACAGATAAAATTCCATATACTTTACTTCCTTTTTTCGAACAAATTCGTTCGGCGACTTCCTTTTGGAACATGCCCGAAAATTCGGGAATTTGAGCTCTATATTCTAAAGTTCTAAAAACTATTTGAGTCGAAATATTGTACGGGAAATTCCCAATAATAGCCAGTTGCTTGCCTTCAAAAACTTCGTTTAAATCGTATCTTAAAAAATCCTTTGAGATGATTTTACCGTGTAATTGCAAATAATTCGCTTGCAGGTAGTCAACCGATTCGGTATCTATTTCAATCACATACGTGTTGGTCGGTTTTTTTAATAAGTATTTTGTGAGAACACCCATCCCAGGCCCTATTTCTAGCACGTCTTTGTATCCCTCCAAACTTAGTGAATCGGCAATATCTTGCGCAATACTTTCGTCTTTTAGAAAATGTTGACCGAGGTGTTTTTTTGCTTTTACTTTATCCATTATGGGTGCGATATCGCCAATTAGTTGTTTTGAAAAAATTCGGCCACGAGCTGCAATTCTGTTCGAAAAGCCAACATTTTGTCGCCAAAAAGGTGTATTCCTTCTGCTCTCAGCCTAGGAGCGTCTTCTTCATAATATTTTTGAAGCGTTTCTATGCTATCGGTTGTATATTGAACGGCATAGGTAACCCCACCCATTTCTTCTTCAACCAATACTTTTACCATGCGCGCCGAGGTAAACTTGCCGGTAGCCAATACTTCATTGATGTGTTTTTCGTGCATCCATTGTAGCCACTGATCGTGAACTGTTTCGTGTATGTTGATGGTAACGTTATATAATATCATTTTTTGTGTTTTATAAATCCTTATCTCCTCTTAATTTTCGGTATTTTTTTTGGGCATCGACATAATAGATGCTGTCTGGGTGGTTCATGATGATTTGTTCAAACCTCAATTTTGCCTGTTCATTATCTTGTTTTTTCATCAATAATTCGCCCGAAAAATAATTCGCTTCATCTATATAAATGGATTCTTTATGGTTGGCAATTATTAAATTATAATACAGTAATGCCTGATCTATATCGTCTATTTCTTGATAAATGGTCCCCAATCGAAGCAAGGTTACGGGCTCTAACTCAGATCCTTTTTGTTCTTCTAAAAGCGCTTTAAAGGCGGCTATTGCTTCTTGGTTTTTGTCTTGAAAGTGTAAAAAATCGGCTCTTGAAAACTTAGTAAGTGCCACACGCAAGGAGTCTTCCTCTTTTTTGGCATCGGTGAGCAATAAAAATAAATCCATTGCATCGTTTGCAATGAGTTGAGTGGTTGCCGATTTTAATATTTTCAATTGGTGTTCGGCCCAATCAAAATCGGCCTTGTAATAACTCGTCTTTGCAATTTTTAAACTGGCTTCTTGGCCCACAGGATTATTGTTGCTATCGGCTTCAATTTGGGAATAATACAAAAGCGCTTGATTGAACTTTTCTTCAAACAACAAAATGTCGGCTAACTCCATTTTTGTTTGTGCCAATTGGTCTCGGTTCAATGGCAATTGCAACATGTTTTTTAAAATTGATTTTCCTTCTTCTGCATTGTTTTTGTAAAAACTAACAAAATGGGCCTTCAACTTCAATAAAGAAAATGAATAAGGAGTAACTCCATATTTTTTGATCAATTCATTGAATGCTAGATCAATACTTTCGTACTCTTTTGCTGTTGCTTTTTTTATTTTGATCTGCATCAAAAACGTATGGGACTGAATTTGAAGATCTAAATCTTTAGTGTTTTCTATTACAAAACCAAATATTTCAGTGGCCACCTCATCTTCATTTTCATTCATGGCCAGAAAAGCTAGGTTGGCAATATTGGAGAAAACTTCGGGGTTTCTTTTAAAAATGGCTTTTTGTTGGATAAATGCCTTACTGTATTCTTTTTGCTGGATGTAGTACCAACTTAAATACTCATTCCAAAATAAATCTTGGCTTTTTTGAACCCGAACAAGCAATGCTTTTCTCAATTCTAAAGAAAAAATATCATTGACATCTTCTTGCAAAAAACGAGAAAATTGATTTTGAATCAACACAAGATTTTGTTGGTTTAGAAAGGATTCTTCTAAAAAGCGCTCTATCATCAAATCGGTTTGCCCTTTCTGACCATAAATCAATCCCATTTGGTAATTAAAAGAATACTTAGGTTCTTTTGTTATTGCCAATTGATAGGCTTGCAACGCATAATCGAGTAATGATTTTTTTTCAAATACCGCTGCAATTTGATACACTTCAATCGGGTTTTTCTGAATTCGATCCAATGCCAATTGGTATTGTTTTTGAGCTTTTTCTTGGTTTTTTTGAAGCTGATAATTATACCCCAGCTCTACCAAAAGGTTACTGGTTTTATATTTGGAATACCGCGATTGAATGGCTGCTTCGGCTTTGTCAAACCACTCCAATTGCTGGTAACATTCGATCGTTTTTTGAAAAAAATTGTAATTGGAAGGCTGAGTTGCGGCTAGTTCTTCATAGGCAATTTGCGCTATTTCAAACTCACCTCTTTCAAAATAGTTTTGCGCCAATTGCTCTGACTGTGCCATCGCAACAAGCGTAAAAGAGAAAAAGATAAAAAGTGCATTTTTTATCATGGCCTGAACTGTTTAAAAAACAATGTACTAAAGTAACACTTTTTGTGTTAGTTTAGTACATCAATTGCTTCGTTTATGTTTTTATTAACCTTTAGTTAATAATATCAAATCCTGTGTATTTACGCAACACTTCTGGAACAACAATTCCTTCTGGTGTTTGGTAATTTTCTAATATCCCGGCCATTACCCTTGGCAATGCAAGTGAACTTCCGTTCAATGTGTGCGCTAATTGATTTTTTCCGTCTTTGTCTCTAAAACGTAATTTTAATCGGTTAGCTTGGAACGTTTCGAAATTTGAAACAGAAGAAATTTCCAACCAACGATCTTGCGCGGTTGAGAACACTTCAAAATCATACGTCAGTGCCGACGCAAAACCCATATCGCCTCCACAAAGACGCAATACTCGGTAAGGCAATTTCAATTCGTCCAATATACCTTTTACGTGCTCTACCATACCATCAAGCGCTTGATACGATTTTTCGGGATGTTCGACACGTACAATTTCCACTTTATCAAATTGATGTAAACGGTTCAATCCGCGAACGTGCGCGCCATAAGAACCCGCTTCTCTTCTAAAACAAGGCGTATATCCAGTGCATAAAACGGGTAACTCTGCTTCTGATAAAATAACGTCTCTAAATATATTGGTAACCGGCACTTCTGCTGTTGGAATCAAATACAAATCATCGGTAGCATCATGGTACATTTGTCCTTCTTTGTCTGGCAATTGCCCCGTTCCATAGGCAGACGCTTCGTTTACCAAATGAGGCACTTGGTATTCTTGGTACCCCGCATCGGTATTTTTATCTAAAAAATAAGTGATCAATGCGCGTTGTAATTTGGCCCCTTTTCCTTTATAAACGGGAAAACCTGCTCCGGTAATTTTCACACCCAATTCAAAATCGATGATGTCGTATTTTTTTACCAATTCCCAATGCGGTTGAGCACCTTCGTGCAAAACAGGAATAGTCCCTTCTTCAAAAACGTTTAGGTTTTCTTCTGGTGTTTTTCCTTCCGGAACAATGTCAGCTGGTAAATTAGGTAGTGTATATAATTTTTGCGTCAATTCTTCGGCTAAAGCCTCGGCTTTCTCCCCCAAATCTTTGCTTTTTTCTTTTAACGCAACGGTCTTTTCTTTTAAAATGGCAGCTTTTGCTTTCTCGCCACTTTTCATCAATTCGCCAATGTCTTTGGACAATTTATTAGATTCGGATAAAGTGT
>ERZ650308.1458-NODE-1458-length-12232-cov-6.692535_pt1 | contig 12232 bp, 11 predicted proteins | sample MGYA00376244_ERZ650308 | MGnify/ENA primary metagenome ERZ650308 (study PRJEB26733, sample SAMN07839295) | wastewater metagenome | biome: small river; feature: stream; material: water | place: USA: North Carolina | collected 2016-04-26 ...
ATACACACGCAGAGCACGGTGGTGGTGCGATTGCAGAAATTAAAAAAGTTACCATTATCCTTTCAGTTTTAACGATTGTTGAATTGATCTTAGGTTATTGGATGATTGGTATGGAAAATAAAGCCATGGTATTAGGTGTGAAAGGCGCAATCGTGATCTTGATGATGGCGAAAGCATTTTACATTGTAGCTTACTTTATGCACTTAAAACATGAAGTAAAGAATTTGATCATGACGATTGTTGTGCCGCTTTCTTTATTTGTTTGGTTCATCATTGCGTTCTTGTCTGATGGTAATTCTTTCAGAAACTTACGCAATACTTATGATCCATATTTTAAGGAGCAATCTACGATCCAAGTGCCTCAACCAGAGCACGGTGGTGCACACGGTGGTGCTGAAGCTCATGGTGCAGCTGCAACGCATAGCGATAGCACTGCGCATCACACAGATTCTACTGAAGCAAAGCATGAAGATGCGAAGCACGAAGCTCCAGCTGAACACTAATTTTATTGTAGAGTAATTTGATCTTTTTGATTGAATTTCTTTTCTATATTCGAAACCACCCCGATTTTTTGGGGTGGTTTTTTGTTGTAACTTTGGCCAATCTAATTAATTTAAAAACTGCATGTCAAAGAAGTCTATTTACGGTTTGTTTATCGCATTGGTGATTCCAATTGGCTGTTATTTATGGCTTAAATCTGCTAGCGATACTGCAGTGACCATGCCTCGACATTATTTATTAGATACAGTGGTGAGCACTGTGGTGAAAGGGAAGACGATAGATGATAGCATCTGGCATACTACAAAAGATATTCGCCTTGTGAATCAATTAGGCGATTCAGTCAATCTATACCAACAAACCGGAAAAATCATTATTGCCGATTTCTTTTTTACAAGCTGTGGAAGTATCTGTCCTAAGTTGACACGCAATATGGCTAAGATGCAACAGTCATTTAGTCGTGGTGGTAATAGCCGTAAGAAAGTATTAGATACAAGCTTTATTCAATTCATTTCATTTTCTGTAGATCCTGAACGTGATTCCGTGCCAGTGTTAAGAGACTATGCCAATAAAATGGGTGTGGCTTCTGATAACTGGTGGTTGCTAACGGGCAATAGAGATTCTATTTACAAGTTTGCATTTGAAGAGATGAAAGTAGATCAGTTCAGCACCGAACCTGTTTCCCCTGACTTTGTACATACGAGTAGATTTGTATTGATTGATAAGAAAATGCAAGTCCGTGGTTATTACAATGGATTGGATTCGGTATCTATGTTGAAGTTGGCTAAGGATGTGGGTTACTTGATGTTAGAGAAAGATAAAACTAAAAAGAGTAAAGTGTTTCAAGATATCATTGACCTGAGTTGGCTATGGTTGGTAATTGCCTTGATGGTGTCTAGCTTTGTTTATTATTTTACGAAAACGCGTTTGAAAAACTAGTATTCTTGTATGAATTGCAATGAATTTAAAACTAAATATAAATCAGAAATAAGAGTAGGACTTATAGTGCTAATAGTGACGATAGCTATGCGTATTATTAAGGATATTTTAAATAATAAATAAAATTTTATGTTGCAACCTGTATTGAAGAAGAATGACAAATTAGCGTACATTTTAATTGGCGCTTTCTCTGTGGTGGTATTTGGTGTAGTGACATTTTTAAGCAAGTTTACATTAGACATTGAATTGCCTTTTGACAAGCACATTTTTGCTTTGATCAATGCAATGTTAAATACAGCGGTGTCTATTTTATTGATTGCAGGATTGGTAGCGGTTAAACAGAAAAATTACAGTTTGCATAAGTCAATCATGATGACTGCAATGATCTTATCTCTTTTGTTTTTAGTGACTTATATCGCCCACCATTTATTAGCCGGTGAAGCGAAGTTTGGTGATGCTAATTTTGATGGAGTAGTGGATGAGGCAGAAGTTGCAGTACTTGGAAACACGCGTCCTTTGTACTTGGTATTATTAGGAACACATATTGTATTGGCTGCAACTAGTTTGCCATTTATCTTGTTTACTGCTTATAGAGCTTTAACAAGTGATTTTGTTGCGCATAAGAATTTGGCTAAAAAAGTATGGCCTATTTGGTTTTATGTAGCTGCAACTGGTCCAATTGTTTACTTGATGATTAAGCAGTATTATCATTAAAATCCTAGCTCAGTAGCCGGGTCCCAAAATAATTTCTCAAAGTCCAAGACGGTTTCGTTTTGGACTTTTATTTTTTCCTTCTCTAAAAGCGTTTGCATTATGGTGGGCGTTTCAAAATGCGCTTTCCCACTTAACATGCCGTTTCTATTTACAACTCTATGTGCTGGCACTTTTGGCTTTACACCATGTGACGCATTCATGGCCCAGCCAACCATTCTTGAACTACCACCTGTGCCTAAGTATTTTGCGATAGCACCATAGCTGGTGACACGACCTTTTGGAATTAATCGTACCACATCAAATACGTTTTGGAAAAAATCTTGTGTTTTAGGTGTGTATTGCATTTAGAATAGCAATTTAAATACTAAACTGACAAAAATAGGTTAGAACTATAAATATTTGGTATTGCCTTTCGATTCAATATACTCCGTAATATGTTCCTCTGGAGAAGTTTTATTAGCGGCTGCTCTGATGAGTTGTGCCCTTGTTTTGATAGGCTCTGGAACTGCATCATAGTCAAAGGGGCAATGTTTACATGCTTCGCCGCAACAGTAGCCTCTACCTTCGTGATAGGCTGCAGTAAATACCCATTTACCTTTTGGGTCTATATAATAATGTACACCTTCGATCATTTTTTGTAATTCTTTTTCTTCAAATTCTTCATCAGATTTATCACTTCTCTTTTTTCTCTCTTGCCGCTTCGGCTTCCATCCTTAATAATTCACCTGCATCCATTGGGATATCTCTAATGGTTTCTTTTAAAACATCATCGAGTGCAATTGGCAATTCCTTGTCAATATTAAATTGAATATAGTGAATCTTGTTACTCTGTGCGATATCCAATCCCTCGTAATAGGTTTTGATTAAACAACGAGGATCAATAGTTGCTTCTGCATAAAGGTTATCCGTCTTGTAGAGTAGGTTTAAACCATATAGCTCAATCACTTTTAATGTGAAATTATAGAGTAGGGGACTGTCTGTTTTTAAATGAACAATACCCGGTTTAGTATTCAACGACCCCGTTCCACCTTTTAGGAACTGTTGGTATAATCTTAAAAATTTAGGATGCGTTAATCGCTTCTTCGCCTTGGACCATCTAAGTTGTGGGTCTGGAAAGGTGATCCATATTTCATCCACTTCATCCTTGGCAAAATAGTTTGGGGTTAATTCAATTTGTGAACGAACAAAAGCAATGTTTTTTAATCCTTCTTTATTGGCGATACTTGCGCCTTTCCAAATACGGTTGCCTTTCAAATCTATGCCTATAAAATGTTGATCTGGAAACATCCTGCCCAAGCCCACTGCATATTCACCACGGCCACAGGCTAATTCTAAGGTGAGTGGTTTCAAAGGTGTAGCGCTATTTGAAACTGCTAGGTTTGCAATTTCAATAGGTGTCATGTCCTTGCCTAATGCTTCAAAAAAAGCAGCCCATTTGCCTTGCATATCCTGCGGATATTCCAATACATTCTCATATTCTTTGATTGCCGCAAACTTGATTAATTTTTTCTGCCCCATGGAGCAAAGATACTTCCTAGAAAGGATTCTAAATAGATTGATTACCTTTTTATTTTTTGTACTAATTTTTATTACACGTATATTTATATATAAAAATACACGTGTAATGAAAACAAAATTAACGCTTGTAATGGAGGATGAGGTAATTTACAATGCTAAAAAATATGCAAAGAAAAATGAAGAGAGCCTTTCTTCTCTGGTTGAGAATTATTTAAAGGCGGTTTCGGGAACTCTAAAATCAGTAAATCCCCAAAAAGCTAATTCAAAAAAAACTACTAGTTTAATTGAAAAGCACAGAGGCATCATCAATTTACCAGAGAATTATGATTATAAAAAAGAAATTGGATTGTATTTATTAGAAAAGTATAATAAATTAAAATGAAACATGTCTACCTAGATACTAATATTATAGTTGATATTTTCGCGGCAAGAGCACCACATGATATTGCTGCAGTCGAGTTATATAGATTAGCCAATGACAATAAAATTAAAATTTATATCTCAGCGGAATCTTTTACTACAATCTATTATTTGTTACGCATTAATAAAATTGCACATAAAAAATGTCTATTATTATTTCAAGATTTATTAAAGACAACATCTGTTATAGCGACAGATGTAAATATAATTAATAAAACGCTACATATTGGTTTTGATGATTTTGAAGATGGTGTTCAATATGTTTCCGCAAAAACTAATTCCAAAATTAATTTAATAGTAACTAGAGATAAAAAGGGATTTAAAAAAAGTGATATTCCAGTAACGGATGCAAATCAAGCGATTCAATTGATTAACGCTTTGTAAAATACTACTGGTTCATTAACTTGACTGCTTTCTGCGCAACTATTGGCGCAATCGCTACACCCATTCCGCTCATGCGCACTGCGCAGTATACATTCGGCTGTACTTCTTGAATAATGGGCTTTTTGATTTTTCCGATCCCCATGGTGCCACTCCATCTTAATTCAATTTTTGGCTTTTTGGATCCTTTTGGCAGGATGCGTTGCATCATAAATTGTTCTAAGACTTTCTGAATGGTCGCCGATGTTTCTAATGAATAGGTTTTCTCGTTTTTAAAATCTTTATTTCTTGCACCACCTAATAATAAGCGATTGCCTAAGTTGCGGAAATAATAAAAGCCTTCGTCAAAATGGAACGTGCCTTTGAATTTTAAATTAGGAATTGGCTCGGTTACAAAGACCTGTCCTCTTGCTGGCACCACGTCCAAACTTGGGATCAATTTTTTGGCAAATCCATTGGTACATACCAAGAATTGCTTGGCTTCTAATGGCGCTTCTAGATTAGTATGTATTGTTACACCCTTCGCGTGGCTCTTGAATTTTTTAACTTCTGTGTTGAACAAAATTTGCACACCTTTTGCTTGCACTGCTTTCTGTAGGGCCAATACTAGTTTGGCTGAATTTAATTGGCCTTCCATTTGGTTAAAAGCAAGTGCTTCAATCCCCTGGAAGCCTAGCTTCTTGATATCTTTTTTTGCGTTGGTATAGATTGGAAGGTATTTGCCATTCTTTTTTGGCGTCTTTAATGCTGGCGATAGTATCTTATTCAAATAGGCAATGTCGTCGTCTAATTTTGTAATATCATATCCGGCATTCCCTTCAAATAATTCATAGCCTCCCCATTGATTGTAGTCAATTTCAGATGCTTTAAATACTTTTTGTATGCGCTGTAATCCATCATATCGCATCTTTACGGTTTCTAGCATGGCCGCTTCTCCCATCAATTGTACGTCGTACATCAATTCCGACACACTTCCAAAGCAAGAGAATCCTGCATTACGTGTGCTTGCACCCGAAGGAATGATGCCGCGCTCTAGTATGGTGATATTGAGTTTTGGATTTTTCTGTATGGCTTCGTATGCTGTCCACAATCCCACAAATCCACATCCCACAATCACCAAATCCTTTGGTGCAAAATAAGTTGACTGTTCCCATACTGATATTGCCATACGATTGATTTTAGATTTCTAAGTTCCTACATTTTAGTTAATATGCAATTATATTTTTGATGATTGATTCTGTTTTAAAAAAATAGTTTTATAAAATATACAAGTTCAGTTAGATGCATAAAAAAACCGCCCCAATTTGGGGCGGTTTTTTATTATTATGGCACACGCGACAGACTCTCGCGGCAGCGGGGGCGGATTACAAATCCGCACTATCTGTTTTTTTTATTCTCTATAAAAACTCAACATCCGTACAAACTCCACCAAACTAAATATTCCAATAACCAACATCAATAAAACTATTATTTTATTTTTAGTTAGCTTATTAATCATTAAATAAATAAATGATAAAAAAGCAGTTATAAAGAAGATTATTAATAATAAATTTACTTTCTAATACCGATACTATGTCAAAAGCCGATGTTCTGTTAGGCCTTCAGTGGGGCGACGAAGGAAAAGGTAAAATTGTAGATGTACTCACACCTTCTTACGACATCATCGCAAGGTTTCAAGGCGGTCCAAACGCTGGACACACTTTAGAATTCGAAGGCATTAAACACGTCTTACACACCATTCCATCTGGCATTTTCCACAAGGACGTCATCAATTTAGTCGGCAATGGCGTTGTTATTGACCCTGTTGTGTTTAGTGCTGAACTCGATAAATTAAAACCATTTAATATCGATTTCAAAACGCGTCTTTTGCTTTCCAAAAAAGCACACTTAATACTACCTACACACAAACTCCTCGACGCTGCATCTGAGCAAGCCAAAGGAAAAAACAAAATTGGTTCCACGCTCAAAGGTATTGGCCCAACTTACATGGACAAAACAGGCCGAAATGGTTTGCGTGTTGGTGATATTTTTATGGCTAATTTCAAAGAAAAATACGATGCATTGGTTGAAAAACACATCGGAATTTTGAGCCACCACAAAGACTTCGAATACGATTTAGCTGAATTGGAAGGCCCTTGGATGGAAGGAATTGAAGTATTGAAAAACTTAACAGCTGTTGACAGCGAACATTACTTAGACCAAGCGTTCAGAGCAGGTAAAAAAGTATTGGCTGAAGGCGCTCAAGGAACAATGTTAGACGTTGATTTCGGAACGTATCCTTTTGTAACCTCATCTAATACAGTAACTGCAGGAACGTGTACAGGATTGGGAATTGCTCCAACAAAAATCGGAAATGTTATAGGAATTTTCAAAGCCTATTGCACACGTGTTGGAAGTGGACCTTTCCCTACTGAATTGGATGATGAAGTTGGTGAATTGATTCGTCAAGAAGGACGTGAATTTGGTGCAACAACTGGTCGCCCAAGAAGATGTGGTTGGATAGATATCCCACAAATGAAATATGCAATTATGATCAACGGTGTAACAGAACTTTCTATGATGAAAGCAGATGTTTTAAGTTGTTTCGAGAAAATTCAAGTGTGTACACATTACATTATTGATGGTGAAAAAGTGGATTATTTCCCATTTGATGTCAATGGAATTGAATTAACGCCTGTTTATGAAGAATTAGAAGGTTGGAATACAGACTTGACTCAATTAACAGATTATAACGATGCACCAAAAGCATTAAAAGATTATGTCTTATATTTGGAGGAAAAATTAGAAGTACCAATTAAAGTAGTTTCAGTTGGTCCGGATAGAACGCAAACTTTAAGTAATCATTAATTGAAAAATTACAAGAATACTCTCAAAATTGCGCTTTTTTTAAGCGCATTTTTTTTGTCACCCATCACACTTTGGGGACAGAAGAATGTTCTTGAATTAGTAAAAGGCTCACAATTATTGGGTTACAATGAAAAAACGGGAGCCCATCGCTTGGTGGGTCAAGTGAGTTTCATCTATCAAGGAAATACAATGTACAGTGATTCTGCACATTATTTTCAAAAAACAAAAGAAGTACGCGCCTACGGAAATGTTCACATCACTAAAGGTGGTATCAATTTATTTTGCGACTCGTTGTATTACAATGGAAAAACACGTAAAGCACGATTGTGGGGACACGTAAGAGTACGCGATGTTGAATACAAATTAACAACTGATTCATTGGACTATGACACTAAATTGAGTCAAGGTGTTTACAGAACTGGTGGACGAGTTGAAAACAGTACCAATGATGAAGTTTTAACCAGCAAAATTGGTTATTTCTATCCACGAGCGAACAGTTTTTTCTTTAGTCAAAATGTGGTGTACCGCAAAAAAGATTTGTCGATGACAACCGATACGTTGCAATTTATTTATGCAAAACAAACTACTTACTTTTTTGGTCCAACGCATATTAAAAGAGGTGCCACAAAAATGTTTTGTAAAAAAGGGTGGTATAACGTTGAAACCAAAGAAGGACGCTTTTTAAAAGCTGGTGAAATTTTTGAGAATGGTAAACACATCAAAGGCGATACCTTATTTTACCAACCACATTTGGGTCAATCAGTTGGAAGAGGTCACGTTTACTTCAAAGATTCATTGCAAGCCATGAGTTTTTCAGGAGATTATGCACGTTATTCTTCTATAAAAAACAACAGCATTATTGTTGGACATACTTTAGCAACTAAAATTCAACGTCAAGACACGCTGTACATTCATGCCGATACCTTATTCAATCAAAATGACAGTCTTGGAAAACCACTTTTTTCAAAAGGGTATCATAAAGTAAAACTTTTCAACAGCGGCATACAATCCATTTGTGACAGCATCACATTTGATGCCAAGGCGGAGAAAATGAATTTGTTTAAGAAACCAATTGTTTGGTCGAACAATGCAGAATTGAAAGGAGAATTAATGACCATTTTGATCAAAGATTCAATGCTTCATCACATTTCAATTTCAAACAAATCTTCTGTCGTAATGGAATTAGATAAAGGCGCCTACTTCAATCAAATCGAAGGCAAACAAATCGAAGCTTTTTTCCAAGCAAATGAGTTAGTTCGAACAGACGTAATCGGAAATGCCCGCACCATCTTCTACCCTAGAGATGAAAAAACAACCGATTCTAGTTTTGTCATTAAACGATTAGGCATGAACCGTTTATATGCGAGTGAATTAAAAATCTATTTAGACAGCGGCGAAATAAAAAACATCACTTACTTCGACAAACCAGACGGTGTTTTTTACCCAATGGATAAAATCAACAAAGACGAACAATACATTTCCACATTCAAATGGCAACCGATGTTACGCCCAAAAAATTGGATGGAAATTGTGCATTAAACCCTACTCGCTTGCCAACATCTCTTCGTCTGTATCCCAACGCTGTACTCGTTGCACACCTTCCACTCCTTCAAATTTACGCATCAACAATTCTAAATCGTGTGTATCAATGACCAAGACTTTGATGCGCCCTTCAAAAATACCGTCTTCTGTTTCAAATGAAATGGATTTCATGTTGACATTGTGCTCTTTGGAAATGATTTCAGTGAGGCGATTCACTAATCCTAAATTATCAATCCCAACGATGCGAATAGACGCTACTCGTTCTTGAATAACAATCGATTGCCATTGTGCTTTAACACATCGGTAATTCATTTTCGACAATAAATGTTCAGAATTAGGACAATTGGTGCGGTGTATTTTAATTCCTTCATTAATGGTTATAAAACCAAACACCTCATCACCTGGAATCGGATTGCAACATTTTGCTAATTGGTACTGAATATTCTTGAAATCTTCACCAATGATGATTGTATCCTGCTTCGTATTGATTTTAGGATAAACATCTTTTTCATGACGATCCATTTTCTGTTGCAAGCCTTTCTTTTCAGAATGCAAAATACCATTTTCGATTTGTATGTATCGAATTTGACTCAAATCTATTTTTCCCTTCGCAATTCTGAAATAGAGTTCTGTTGAGGTTGGTAATCCAAAAAAGTTCTCCAAAAAAGAAATGTTTTCAGGCGTAAATCGAACATTGTATTGCTTGAATTTTCGGGTAAGAATCTCTTTTCCGTCCAACGCGATTGTTTTTCGTTCTTCGTTCAACGAATTCTTAATTTTTTGCTTCGCTCTTGCAGACACCACAAAACGCAACCATTCTTCATGCGGCTTTTGTTTAGTTGATGTGATAATTTCCAACTGATCGCCGTTCAACAATTGGTAACTCAAAGGAACCAAACGGTTGTTCACTTTTGCACCAATGCATTTGTTACCAATATCCGTGTGAATATCGTAGGCAAAATCTAAAATGGTTGCACCAGTTGGTAATACTCGCAATTCGCCTTTTGGTGTAAACACATAAATTTCATCAGCAAACAAATTCGCTTTGAATTCATTGATAAAATCTAACGCACTTACATCAGGATTTTCTAATAAATCACGGATTTCTGCAATCCAACGATCAAATTTACTTTCTTCAGAATTGGATTCTTTGTATTTGTAATGCGCAGCCAAGCCTTTTTCAGCAATTTCATCCATTCTTTTGGAACGAATTTGAACTTCCACCCATTTCCCTTGAAGCGACATTACAGTTGTATGCAATGATTCGTAACCATTGGCACGCGGTGTTGAGATCCAATCGCGTAAACGTTCCGGACTTGGCTGGTAAAAATCAGTAACGATACTGTAAATCTTCCAACAGTCTGCTTTTTCCATTTCAGGTTTCGAATCCACAATAATGCGAATAGCAAACACGTCAAATACTTCTTCGAAAGGAATTTCTTTGTCATGCATTTTCCTCCAAATCGAAGCTATCGATTTAGTGCGTGCTTTGATTTCAAAATGGTAATTCTCGTGTTGTAACGCTTCTTTTATCGGATGTACAAAACGACGAATGAAACGCGTTCGAACTTCTTGAGTAGACTTTAAGTTAGTTTCTATCGTGTTGTAAACTTCTGGTTCACTGTACAATAAAGCCAAGTCCTCCAATTCCCCTTTAATAGAATACAAGCCTAAACGATGTGCTAATGGAGCGTATAAAAATTTTGTTTCTGATGCGATTTTCAATTGCTTATCCGCACGCATACTTCCCAACGTTCGCATGTTGTGTAAACGATCTGCTAACTTAATCAACACAACACGGATATCGTCTGAAATTGTTAAGATCATTTTACGGAAATTCTCCGCTTGAATGGATGCGTTTTCGTCAAAAACTTCTGGTATTTTTGTTAATCCGTCGATGATTAGTCGAACTTTAGGTCCAAACAAATCCTCCACATCTTGCAAAGTAATGTGCGTATCTTCAACCGTATCGTGCAATAAAGCACACGTGATGGCCGTAGCACCTAAACCCATTTCTTCCGCACAAATTCGAGCCACTGCAATAGGATGATAAATATAAGGCTCGCCTGATTTTCGACGCATTTCTTTGTGTGCATCAACAGCAACATCAAATGCTTTTCGAATCATTTTCGTGTCTTCTCGCGAGCGATTTTTGGTCGCACGCAACAAGCCTTTAAACGCATTTAATATTTCTTTCCGTTCCTTTTCTAAATCAATTTCTAGCATGAATTGTTCCTTATTTTGCAGGTAAAATTTTTGCTTTTACTTCTCCAAATCCGATGCGAACACCTTCATTTTCACAATGTCCACGCATGATAACTGTGTCGTTATCTTGAATGAATTTTCGTTCAGAACCATCCGCCATTTTTAATGGTTTTGTTCCCTTCCAAGCCAATTCCAACATAGAACCATAAGAATCTTCCGTTGGACCAGAAATTGTTCCAGAACCCATTAAATCGCCACATTTTACATTACATCCATTCACCGTATGGTGTGCCAATTGTTGCGCCATGTTCCAATACATGTATTTGAAATTCGATTTAGAAATTACAGTTTCAGTTGAGTTTTCAGGAGCAATTGCTACTTCCAACTTCAAATCATATGATTTTTTTCCTTCAAATGCTAAATAACTCAACACAGCAGGATCTTGTTTTGGCGATTCCACTTTGAATGGTTCTAAAGCATCCAAGGTTACTACCCAAGCAGAAATAGATGACGCAAAATTCTTCGCTAAGAAAGGTCCTAATGGAACATATTCCCACGTTTGAATATCTCGAGCCGACCAATCATTGAACAAAACCATTCCAAAAATATAATCTTCCGCTTCTTCCGTTGAAATTGAATCGCCTAATGGTTTTCCTTCGAATGTAATAAATGCTGTTTCCAATTCAAAATCTAAATTGCGACATGGAGCAAAAATTGGATCAGCTTGCGGGTCTGGTTTAATTTGACCTTTTGGTCGGTGAATGTTGACATCTGATAAAATTACTGAACTTGCTCTGCCGTGGTATCCAACTGGAATCCACAACCAATTTGGCAACAATGCATTGGCAGGATCTCTAAACATCATTCCTACATTGGTTGCATGTTCACGTGACGAATAAAAATCGGTGTAATCGCCTATTTGAATAGGCATACAAACGTGAACCCCATCAATTGGAAACAAAACAGTTGAACGATTTTCTTGCAATAAAGTTGATGAAACCTCTAATAAATCTGAGATTTTATTACGCAATACTCGCACTCCCAATTTTCCTTTCTTCATCATTGGATTCAAAACTGTTGCTTCAAAATCTGAACGTTCAAACCCTAAATTGGCTAATAAACCCAGTTCAAAAACAGCACAAAGATCCAACACATAATCTCCAATTCT
>ERZ650308.1459-NODE-1459-length-12228-cov-6.023823_pt1 | contig 12228 bp, 8 predicted proteins | sample MGYA00376244_ERZ650308 | MGnify/ENA primary metagenome ERZ650308 (study PRJEB26733, sample SAMN07839295) | wastewater metagenome | biome: small river; feature: stream; material: water | place: USA: North Carolina | collected 2016-04-26 ...
ATCTTATTGAGCGCAATAGCAGCCTCATCATCACCAACGATTTGGTAAGTGAACTTAGTCCCATCTTCCAAATCCTCAAGATCTACAGTCGCGCCAAATACCACACGACCATTAACGTCCAGTGTTGCTGGATCAATGATCTGCGCTGCAGATAGCTTACCCTCAAGCTCCTGAATGCGACCTTCGATAAAGCCCTGCTTCTCTTTGGCGGCATCGTACTCAGCGTTCTCAGAAAGATCGCCCTGGGCACGCGCTTCAGAGATTGCATTAATCACTGATGGACGCTCAATATGCTTTAAACGATGCAACTCTTCTTTGAGGAGCTCTGCGCCACGCTTAGTAATGGGGATTGTGTTCATGCTTCTTACCTAACCTAATTTAATTGAGAGTCTTATGCAGATTCTGCAATGAATACACTTCAAGAGACTCTTTATTACCATTTTGTGATGTCATCAAACCATCCATCACAGCACGTGCCGCACTAATCGTGGTGTAGTAAGTCACATTATTAGCTTGGGCGCTTGTACGAATGGAGCGTGAGTCAGCAATTGCCGTGCGAGTTTCATCAACAGTAGTAAAGACAAGTGAGATCTCACCATTCTTGATCAAGTCAACAATATGTGGACGACCATCTTTTACCTTATTCACTACGCGCACTGACAAGCCGGCAGCTTCAATCGCTGCAGCAGTGCCTTTGGTGGCAACCATTGGGAAACCCAACTGATGCAAGAGCTTAGCTACTTCAACCGCTTTGGGCTTATCGCTATCTTTTACCGTTAACACGACAGTACCGCTCTTAGGCAACTTAATACCAGCACCCAATTGGGATTTAAAGAGCGCTTCACCGAAAGTTTTACCAACACCCATTACCTCGCCAGTAGAGCGCATCTCTGGCCCTAGGATTGGGTCAATGCCTGGGAACTTATTGAATGGGAACACCGCTTCTTTAACGGAGAAGTACTCAGGCTTCACTTCAGCTTTAATACCCTGCTGATCTAAAGTCTGGCCCACCATGCAGCGTGCTGCGATCTTGGCCAACTGCAAGCCGGTTGCCTTAGATACAAATGGCACAGTGCGAGATGCACGTGGGTTAACCTCGAGAACATAGATAACATCTTTGCCATCGACATTCTGGATTGCAAACTGCACGTTCATTAAGCCAACAACATTGAGGCCTTTCGCCATTGCCGCTGTTTGGCGCTTAATCTCTGTAATGGTTTCATCAGACAAGGAATACGGAGGTAATGAACATGCAGAGTCGCCAGAGTGAACGCCGGCCTGCTCGATATGCTCCATCACACCACCAATGAATACACGCTGACCATCACTAATGCAGTCTACGTCGCACTCGATCGCATCGTTTAAGAAGCGATCCAACAATACTGGTGAGTCATGAGACACCTTCACTGCTTCACGCATGTAACGCTCGAGATCACGACCATCATGAACGATTTCCATTGCACGACCTCCCAATACGTAGGAAGGACGCACTACCAATGGGTAACCAATTTCTTCAGCAAGCTTCAGCGCCTCATCTTCCGCACGAGCGGTACGATTAGGTGGCTGACGTAAGTTCAAGTCATGCAGTAATTTCTGGAAGCGTTCGCGATCTTCAGCCGCATCAATCATGTCAGGCGATGTACCAATAATCGGTACGCCATTTGCCTCAAGATCTAATGCCAACTTCAAAGGAGTTTGACCACCGTATTGCACGATTACGCCTTTCGGCTTTTCTTTAGCAACAATCTCCAAAACATCTTCTAAAGTTAAAGGCTCAAAATACAAGCGATCGGATGTATCGTAGTCAGTTGAAACTGTTTCTGGGTTGCAGTTCACCATGATGGTTTCATAACCATCTTCACGCATTGCCAAGGCAGCATGTACGCAGCAATAGTCAAACTCGATACCCTGACCAATACGGTTTGGACCACCACCCAAGACCATGATCTTATCTTTGGTGGTTGGCTGAGACTCGCACTCACCATGCTCTGCTTCGTAGGTTGAATACAAATAGGCCGTGTTTGTAGAGAACTCAGCCGCACAGGTATCCACGCGCTTATACACAGGTACCACCTTTAAACGGTGACGTGCTGCACGAACGGAGGAAGCATCTACTCCCAACAATTTCGCCAAGCGTCGATCCGAAAATCCTTTTTGTTTGATGAAACGTAACTCGGCTGCTGACAAGCTATCGATCTTGCGCTGCTTGAGCTCAGTTTCCATGGTGATGAGCTCTTCGATTTGCTCCAAGAACCAAGGGTCCACCTTGGTCTCGTTGAAAATCTCATCTAAACCCATTCCCATACGGAAAGCGTCTGCCAAATACCAAATACGATCTGGGCCTGGCTCGCCGATTTCTTGAATGATGTCATCTAGGTCTGTAGAAACTTCATCCAAACCATCAACACCAACCTCTAAACCGCGCAATGCTTTTTGGAATGACTCTTGGAAGGTTCGGCCAATTGCCATCACCTCACCTACGGACTTCATCTGCGTAGTTAAACGAGAATCCGCTTGCGGGAATTTCTCAAATGCGAAACGTGGGATCTTTGTAACTACATAATCGATTGATGGCTCAAAGGAAGCTGGGGTTGCGCCACCAGTGATGTCATTCTTCAACTCATCCAAGGTGTAACCAACTGCTAGCTTTGCAGCAATCTTCGCGATTGGGAAACCAGTTGCTTTAGAAGCCAAGGCAGATGAACGTGAAACACGTGGGTTCATTTCGATGACGATCATGCGACCATCAACTGGGTTAATAGAGAACTGAACGTTTGAGCCGCCAGTATCCACACCAATCTCACGCAATACCGCAATAGAGGCATTTCGGAGAATTTGATACTCTTTATCCGTCAATGTTTGCGCTGGGGCAACAGTGATTGAGTCACCAGTGTGCACGCCCATTGGGTCTAAGTTTTCGATTGAGCAAACGATGATGCAGTTATCGGCACGGTCACGCACCACTTCCATCTCAAACTCTTTCCAACCCAAGAGAGACTCTTCAATCAAGAGTTCACGGGTCGGCGATAAATCTAAGCCGCGTTTGCAGATCTCTTCAAACTCTTCACGGTTATAAGCAATTCCACCACCTGATCCACCCATGGTGAATGAAGGACGAATCACCACTGGGAAACCTAAGCTGCCAGTTTCTTTCTGAATGCGTTGCTGGACTTCATGCGCTTCATCCATGGAGTGCGCAATACCAGACTTTGCAGAGCCCAGACCAATCTTAGTCATAGCGTCTTTAAACTTTTGACGGTCTTCTGCCTTATCAATAGCTTCTGGTGATGCACCAATCAGCTCGCAACCGTATTTCTCAAGAACGCCATGGCGATGCAGGTCGAGCGCACAGTTCAAGGCAGTTTGACCGCCCATCGTTGGCAAAATCGCATCTGGTTTTTCAGTGGCAATAATGCGCTCTACCACTTCCCAAGTAATTGGCTCAATGTATGTCACATCCGCCATTTCTGGGTCGGTCATGATGGTGGCAGGATTGCTGTTCACCAAAATAACTTTGTAGCCTTCATCACGCAAAGCTTTACAAGCTTGCGCGCCAGAATAGTCAAACTCACAAGCCTGTCCAATCACAATTGGACCAGCACCAATAATGAGGATGCTCTTAATGTCGCTACGCTTAGGCATTATTTGCCCTCCTTATTACCAACGGCGGCAGCATTCATGAGCTCCACAAAACGATCAAATAAATAGGCAATGTCATGAGGTCCAGGCGAGGCCTCAGGATGTCCTTGGAAACAGAGGGCTGGCTTATCTTTCCAAGCCAAACCTTGCAAGGAACCATCGAACAAAGAAACATGGGTTACGCGAATATTGTCTGGCAATGTATTGGCGTCAACCGCAAAACCATGATTCTGAGAAGTAATTGCTACACGACCGGTGTCTAAATCTTTAACAGGGTGGTTTGCTCCATGGTGACCAAACTTCATCTTCAAAGTTTTTGCACCAGCAGCAAGACCCATAATTTGATGGCCTAAGCAGATACCAAAAGTTGGAATACCTTTTTCAATGATTTCTTTTGCAGCTGCAATTGCATAATCACACGGACCAGGATCTCCAGGGCCATTCGAAAAGAAAACGCCGTCAGGATTCATGGCCAATACTTCCGCTGCACTCGTTTGCGCAGGAACAATCGTCAATTGACAGCCACGCTCAGCGAGCATGCGAAGAATATTGCGTTTGACACCAAAGTCATAAGCAACAACCTTCTTCACCGGTTTGCTCGTATCTAAATTTCTGTATGCAGGTTTGCCATTAGGACCATGTAGATCCCATTCAGCTTCACGCCACTCATAAGACTTATTAGTCGTAACCACCTTAGCAAGATCCAATCCAGACATTCCAGGGAAAGCCTTCGCTAGCTCAAGAGCTTTCTTGCCCAAAGTCTCGTAATCATCACCCACTTTGCCCGCAACGATTGCGCCTGATTGGGCACCCTTATCGCGCAAAATTCTAGTGAGCTTACGAGTATCGATTCCAGCAATTCCTAAAACACCGGCTTTAGTGAGGTAGCTATCTAGAGAGTCTTCGGAGCGGAAGTTAGATACGCGTTTTGGGAGGTCTTTAATGACTAATCCCGCTGAATGTATTTGATCGGATTCTGCATCCTGAGTATTTACACCGACGTTACCAATGTGCGGATAAGTCAGCGTGACAATTTGACGCGAGTAGCTAGGATCAGTAATGATCTCTTGATATCCAGTCAACGCTGTATTGAAAACAACTTCGCCGGTAGTTTCGCCTGGGGCGCCAATACTGAATCCGGGAAATAAAGAGCCGTCGGCTAAGGCCAACACGGCTGGGGGAAAAGAAGGAAGCAAGGGTGACAAACCATCTCCAGTCCCTGCTCCATCCGACGCTCAAAACCCTCAAAAAGACCAACCCGAGGATGTTTTTGCGGGAGGTGAGTGTCTTTAAGCGCTAGGGTATTTAATTAGTTTCGAACCTTGTAATCATACCATTTCTGCTCGTAAACCCTTGAATATCCAGTCAAATGGGGCTTACAAAGGAAAAAGCCCCTCCAGCTTGATGGCTGGCGGAGCTTTTTTGCAAAAATTAAGGGTTTTTAAGCCTTAGCGCTTTGCTCAATAATGGTCTTAATTTGAGCCAAAACTGTCTGATCATCCATGGTGCTGATATCACCAGGATCGCGACCCTCGGCAACTGCCTGGAGCGCGCGACGCACAATCTTGCCTGATCGCGTTTTTGGTAGTGCCGTGACAATGTACACACGACCTGGGCGTGCAATAGCGCCAAGCGTTGTATCTACAGTTTTCATGCATTCCGCCTCTAAGGTAGCGGTATTTGAGGCGTCCTTAGGGATCACGAATGCGATAGCAGCCTGACCTTTAAGCTTGTCCTCAATACCCACTACAGCCACCTCTGAAATATTGGGATGGCTAGAAATGCTCTCTTCAATCTCACGGGTGCCTAAACGATGTCCGGCTACGTTAATCACGTCATCTGTGCGACCAAGAATAAAGAAGTAACCATCTTTATCTTTAATACCCCAGTCAAAGGTGGAATAAATCAACTTGCCCGGAATGGTTTCCCAGTAGGTGCTGATAAATCGCTTGTCGTCGCCCCAAACAGTTTGCATGCAGCCTGGAGGCAATGGCCCTTCGATGGCGATAACCCCTTTTTGATCTGGACCCAACTCCTCAGATGTGGCGTCATCAAGCAACTTCATGTTGTAACCAAAAGATGGCACACCTGGTGAGCCAAATTTATGCGGCATCACTTCGACGCCACGTTGGATTGCTAGCATTGGCCAACCAGTTTCTGTTTGCCAGTAGTTATCCACAATCGGCTTGTTGATAGCACCATGAATCCAACTTGCAGTTGGCTCATCTAAAGGCTCGCCCGCCAAGAACAAGGCGCGCAATTTAGAAAGATCATGCTTAGTCAAAAACGAAGGATCTTGTTTCTTTAAAACACGAACTGCAGTTGGGGCAGAGAACATGACGGAAACTTTGTATTTATCAACGAGCTCCCACCAAATACCAGCATCTGGACGCAAAGGCGTGCCTTCATACATGATTGTGGCCATACCAGAAAGCAATGGTGCATAAATGATGTAGCTATGACCTACTACCCAGCCAATGTCAGATGTACAGAACATTGTCTCGCCTGGATTGCCAGTGAAAATATGTTTCATCGAAGCAGCGAGAGCAACGGCATAACCACCGGTATCACGTTGCACACCTTTTGGCTTCCCTGTTGTGCCTGATGTGTACAAAATATAGGATGGATGTGTAGCGTCTACCCACTCAACTGGAACTACATCATTGAGATGCTTCTGACGCTCAGTTGCATAGTCCAAATCACGTCCAGCAACAGTTGTGAACTCAGTTAAGCCGCGGTTCACAATCAATACTTTTTCTGGCTTGTATTCCGCCAAAGTAATTGCTTCATCCAACAAAGGTTTATATGGAACTGCCTTACCGCCGCGTGCACCAGCTTCTGCAGTAACAATGAGCTTTGGCTTTGCATCATCAATACGAGAAGCAAGACTGTGTGATGCGAAGCCGCCGAATACAACAGAGTGAATTGCGCCAATACGAGTGCAGGCCAACATTGCAAAACATGCTTCAGCAATCATTGGCATATAAATGAGCACACGATCGCCCTTTTGAATGCCGTTTGCTTTATAGATTGCAGCCATACGATTAACTTCTTCGTATAGCTCTTTAAATGTGTAAGTTTTCTCTTGATTGGTTTCTGTTGAAACAGCAACTAGAGCGATTTGATCTGGGCGATCTTTGAGATGGCGATCTACTGCGTTGTAGCAAAGATTTGTAAGTCCACCCTCAAACCATTTTGCAAATGGCGGGTTGTTGTAGTTCAGAACCTTATCGAATGGCTTTTCCCAGTGAATTAACTGCGCTTGCTCACCCCAAAATCCGTCTGGGTCTTTAATTGAGCGTTCGTGGTGTGCTTTATAGGACATGGTCAACCTGATTTCTTTAAAAAGTTACTGTAATTACTGGCTTTTGCTCGCCCCCTTGCTACCGTTATTGCTGCTGGAGGCGACTGAACTACCATTTTTCGCAGATTTTGCAAGCCCTGTCGATGCGGATTTATGCTGAGATGCAGCATTTTTTTCTGAAGATTTACCCTTAGAGGCGGTTTTTCCAGTTGTTTTGCTTGTTGTGGCTGGGGCGCACTTTGCTGTCTTGCCACCCTTCCCTGTATTTGCTGGTTTTGGGCACTTAGGTGCAGGCGGCGCAGGCTTCTCCAAGCTTAAGCTGGCGTTTTCTGCCATGGCAGTCGATACATCACCAGGACGACGATTGGTTTTTGGAATCAATACTGTAGAGCCTGAGCGTATTCGCATGCCGCGCGGGATGCCATTCACCTCTCTTAGCGTATCCACATCTACGCCCAAAGTTTTTGCCGCTTGATCTACGCTTTCAGTTTTAGAAACCTGTACAGCCGTCCATGAAGAAAGCGGTTTGTCGTATTGCTTCAAGTTAGCCTGAAAGATTTCGGCATGAGCAAACGGCAAGAGGATTTGCTGATTGGCATTGCTCAGAATCACTGGCTTGTTAAATGAGGGATTCAGACTATGAAATTCATCCGAAGGAATTTCAGCTAACTTAATTACAAGTGCTACATCAATATCACTTCCTACATCCACTGCAACAAAGTATGGGTGGTTTTCAAGTTCAGGCAAAACAATGCCATATGCTTGTGGATCTAAAACAATTTGACGATATGCCATTAACTTAGGAACGTAATTTCGGGTCTCGCGAGGCAAGGTGAGACTTTCATAATCTGTTGGCAACCCGGCTGCAGCATTACGCTTCTGTGCTTTAGCAATATTCCCGGCGCCCCAGTTATATGCTGCCAATGCAAGTTCCCAGCTACCAAATTGATTATTCAAGCGTTGCAAGTAATCTAATGCTGCATCTGTTGATTGGACAACGTCTCGTCGCTCATCCCTAAACACGTTTTGGGTTAAACGAAAATCTTTACCAGTGGCTGGCATAAATTGCCATAAGCCCACTGCTTTTGCACTTGACTTAGCGTGCGTAACAAATGCACTCTCTACAAATGGGAGTAAGGCAATCTCAGTTGGCATGTTTCGCGCATTGACTTCTTGAACAATGTAAAACAAATAGCGCGAAGAGCGTGTCATTGAACGATTGACGTAATCAGGTCGAGCAGCGAGCCATCTAACTTGCTCAATTTCTAATGGCGTATTCATAGGCTCCATTTGGAAGCCATCACGGATGCGTATCCATAAATTATCCGAAGGCGCGTATATCTTGCTGACCGATTGGTTTTTTAGATTTACGCGCGTAGCTTTAGACGATTTTGGATTGGCCTTTGTTGGGGTATCGGATGACCAATCACCGGTACCAGCACAGCCACTCAAGAAAGCAACAATCAATATTGCTGCATAAAGCATGCGCATCAGAATCGATCTTTCCAAGCGCGGATGACCGCTAAGACGTGTGCGGGGCTTGGCAACGCTGTCTGCCCAGAAACCTCTTTTGCCATTGAAATGACTTCAGGCTGATCGCATCTCATAAAGGGGTTAACTTGCAGCTCTTGACCGATCGTAGTGGGAAGTGTTGGCAACCCCTGCTCTCGCAAAGATTTCGCCCGCTCTGCCCATGAAAGTAAATTGTGGTTATTGGGTTCAACAGCTAATGCGAAGCGAATATTGGATAAAGTGTATTCATGCGTGCAGAAAACCAAAGTATTTTTTGGCAGTGCAGCGAACTTAGCTAAAGATTCACTCATTTGCGTTGGTGTACCTTCAAATAATCTGCCACAACCAGAGGCAAATAGAGTGTCCCCACAGAACAACATAGGCTCTACAACGTTAGCCTGCATATTGGCAAAATAGGCAATATGGCTCAGGGTATGGCCCGGAACTTCAAAAACTTTCAAGCTAATTCGTGGAGAAGCAATTTCAATTTTGTCGTCTTGCATTGCAACCACAGTTCGACCGGGAATGTTATCTCCCACTGGCCCGTAGACAGGAATATGGGGTCCTAACTTTCCCAATAAGGACAGAATTCCTCCCGTATGGTCAGCATGGTGATGCGTAATTAAGATACCCTTGAGAGTTAAATTGTTTGCCTTTAGATACTCTAGGGTGGGCTCAGCATCCCCCGGATCAACGACCAAGGCATTGCTGCCATCGTGAATGCACCAAATGTAGTTATCATCAAAGGCCGGTATGGGCCAGACCTGCAATAAAGTATTCTTATCCATGTACTCATGATACCAACCCCTCCCATCCCCTCTCAGATGCCTGCACCCCCTTGGAGCTCTTGGGAAAAGTGGCTCCAATCCCCGCCAGGGCGCTATGTGCTTAATTGGGAGCAGCAATGCTTTGATCAAATCGTTGCTGATGTCTTTGGCTTTCATGCCGTCCAAATTGGCTTGCCACAAATCAACACGCTTAGCGAGAATCGGATGCCCCTGCAAGTGCTCCTGATTCATGCAAACGATAACCGCACCCATGCAGGGCGCTTTAAGTGGCATTTAATTGAAGCTAACTCTACTGAACTCCCTTTTGCTAGCGAGAGTCTCGATTTAATAGTCCTGCCTCATGTTTTGGAATTTGCATCCGACCCGCATCAGATACTTCGAGAAGTAGATCGAGTGCTACGACCCGAGGGTCGCCTAATCATCTCCGGCTTTAATCCGGCTAGCCTGTGGGGTGCTCGGCAATATCTCAGTAGATTAATCGGCACGCCTTATCTTCCAAGAGATGGGCAATTCATCAGCCTCATTCGCATTAAAGATTGGCTTGAGCTTCTCAATTTCTCTCTCGATCGCGGCCACTTTGGATGCTACAAATTTCCCCTGCAAGGCGAGGCTGTTATGGGCCAGATGAATTTTCTTGAAAAAATGGGGAATCGCTGGTGGCCAATATTTGGGGCGGTTTTCCTGGTTTCAGCTATTAAGCGCCAACAAGGTATGCGACTCATCGGCCCGGCTTCTCCAGTCCGAATTCCGGCAATTAAGCAACTAAGCCCCGCTGCAGAGCGAAGTAATCTGCAAAAAGGCCTCAAAGGTAACAATAACCAGTAAATTATTGCAATGCCACATACCAAACACCCTCATATCGTGATTTATACAGATGGAGCCTGCAAAGGGAATCCCGGACCCGGTGGCTGGGGCGCCGTTTTGCGCTCAGGTGGTCACGAAAAACATATTCATGGGGGTGAAAAACTCACAACTAATAACCGTATGGAGATTTGTGCGGTTATTTTTGCCCTTAAAGCCTTAAAGCAACGCAGTACAGTCGAGCTTTGGACTGATTCTCAATATGTCCAAAAGGGAGTCACTGAATGGCTAGAAGGATGGAAAAGGCGCGGTTGGAAAACAGCCAGCAAGGATCCTGTTAAAAATGCGGATCTTTGGCAGGAGTTAGACGCCCTACTCCCAAGCCATGACATCTCCTGGCACTGGGTAAGAGGTCATAACGGCCACCCTGGGAATGAGTTGGCAGACCAATTGGCCAATAAAGGCGTTGAAGAATTTCTACCCTAGGCCAATGCCGTTCGGCAAGCACCTTTTAAGGCATCTTATGAGAGAATGGTCCTGCTTTAAAGCCCTTAGAAACAGCATATAAACCCTAGAAAACCAAGAAAAACGAGTCTGTGTCAAAAATCGAATCCTCCCTTGATAAGTTGTTAGGCAAGCTCGCACAACTAAAGGATGCGGGCAAGTCTCGTTTATGCGTGCTTTGGAATAAATATTTGCCTCAGGTTGATAAGCTTAAAGGCATTAATTACGCCTCTATCAAGACGTTCATCAAACGTTTTAAGTGGCGTATTTTGATCGTTTTGATACTGCTGTATGCGGGTTCAAAAACATACGATTATTTTTTCCCAGCAGGCAAGAAAGCTGGCGGCCCTCAAACGATTACTAGTATTGTGGTCGAAAAAAAGGATGTACCACTGATCATCGAGGCAACCGGCACTATTGTCTCCAATAGCATTGTTGATATTCGCCCGATGGTGACCAATACCGTTACTAAAATTCACATCAAGGATGGGCAAGAAGTAACAGAGGGCCAACTTCTCTTCAGTCTAGATGACCGCAACGATAAGGCTAATTACGAAAAACTAAAGGCCTTAGCAGACGATGCTCAAAAGCAATATTTGCGCGCCAAAGAATTGGTGGCAAAGAACTTTATTTCCAAGGCAGGATTAGAGACCTCTTTAGCAAATGCAAAGTCAGCTCAAGCAGCTGCTCGCTCAGCCGAAGTGCAACTATCTTTTGATTCAATACGCTCCCCTATTAACGGTCGTGCAGGCATCATTAATGTGTTCCCAGGCTCCTTTGTGCAGGCTAGTAATGCAGTAATTAGCTCAACCAACGCTTCTGCTACATCGACCACTGGATCGATGGTCACTATTACTCAATTGAATCCAATTAACGTTCAATTTGTTATTCCAGAAAAAGATATCCCTGTTATTTTGGAAAACAAAAAGGCTGATGAGCCCCTAAAAGTTAAAGTAACTGTTGGCAATTCCGATAAGAGCGCCTATGAAGGCCAGGTTTTGGTTATTGATAATCAAGTAGATCCAGCGATTGCCGCAGTTAGAGTGAAGGCACAAATTCCCAATGAAAAAATGGAACTCTTACCTGGACAATTTGCCCGCATCTCACTCAATGCCAACACATTAAAAGATGCAATTGCAGTTCCAACACAAGCCATTGTTATTAGCCCGACTGGACGCCTTATCTATGTGGTTGATAAGGATGACAAAGTGACTGCCAAGCCAGTAAAAGTAACTTATGAATACCAGGGCACCTCAGTAGTTACGGGGATTCAAGCTGGTGACCGTATCGTTGTTGAGGGCAAGCAGAATTTACGTACCGGCAGCAAAGTGCGCGAGGCTAAAGCTGGAAAAGGCCCAACTCCCGATGCTCCCGCAAACAATAATTCTGCTGCAGAGCAAAAATGACGCTTTCAGAGTTATGTATTAGACGCCCCGTCATGACGGTGTTGCTATCTATTGCAACCGTCATTGCTGGAAGCGTGGCGTATTTCAAAATTCCAGTAGCTGCTCTACCAAGCTTCAATACGCCAATTATTTCAGTCACCGCAAGTCTTCCAGGAGCCGCGCCAGAAAACATGGCATCCGCAGTTGCGCTGCCGCTTGAGAAAGAATTCTCAACAATTGATGGCATCAAGGTCATTAGCTCAACTAATTCACTCGGCTCTACTAGCATCACTCT
>ERZ650308.1460-NODE-1460-length-12221-cov-4.835279_pt1 | contig 12221 bp, 6 predicted proteins | sample MGYA00376244_ERZ650308 | MGnify/ENA primary metagenome ERZ650308 (study PRJEB26733, sample SAMN07839295) | wastewater metagenome | biome: small river; feature: stream; material: water | place: USA: North Carolina | collected 2016-04-26 ...
TCCATAGAACCCGCTTTTTCGATCGTTAAATCGGCGATTTTATTTTTTTGAATAACATTGTTATCTAACGAGTTGTTATTGAAAATTTCCGTCTTACGTTTAGAAATAAAGTTTTTAAGTTTTATGCTATCCGAATTCTTATCAAAGAACGTTGAAAAAATATCATAATCTTGAGAAACAATACTGTTTGAATAAACGATGGTTTGGTTGGTCTTAGCGTTTCGTTGATAATAACCAAATTCTAACAAATTATCATCTTTGGGAACAGTAGCACTACTATCTTTTGCTTTATTGTATTTACTGTAGAAAGCGTATTCTTCTTTTTGCTGCAATTTTTGTGCAACATTTCCAAGCACTTGTTTTACGTGAAATTTAAATTGCTCCTCATTATTTTCAAAGGAAGTATTGAACCAATATACCTGAACGAAAATGATTCCCAATAGGGAAAGACTCATTAGCACAACTAAAAGGCGAAAAACAAATTTATTCATCAATACAAATTTAGCTTTTTAACAAAACTAATGAATATGTATTAACCAAACATTAACATTTTAACTTTTTTTTATTTATTTTTCAAAATTTTAATAATATCGTTGATATTATCTTTAACTAGATCAAAATTTTCATTCTGAATAACGAAGTCGCTTTTTGCATTTCGATCTTCATCCGAAATTTGATTGCTAATGCGCTGAAGTACTTTCTCACGTGTCGTTTTATCTCGATTCAAAACACGTTGGATACGTGTTTCTAGAGGTGCAGAAACCGAAATAATAAAATCACAATCTTTGTATGCGCCACTTTCAAACAATATAGCTGCTTCTTTAACAACGAAAGGATCGTTTTTGTGGCTTGCAACCCATTGATCAAACTGTCTTTTTACAACGGGATGAACTATAGCGTTCAATTGACGTAACTTTTCTGGCGATCCAAATACAACAGAAGCTAATTTTTCACGATTGATGATCCCTTGATCCAATACTTCATTACCAAATTCAAATGCGATTAACGAACTCACTTCAGGTAATTCCATTACTTTTCGTGCTTCGAGATCAGAAATATAAACCGGAATACCGATCGATGCCATGTATTGCGCAATTGTGGTCTTTCCAGAACCAATTCCGCCGGTTAATCCTACAATATTTGTTCGTGTTCGAACTTCTGATGTTGTTTCTTTATCAGCTGTTTTTGGAGCAGTATCTACTTTTTCCTGAACGGCAACTTTTTGGTATTGATTCGTTTGAATTGGGAAAAACAATTCCGGAAAAGCCTCCTGGGGTGTTTTGCGTAAAATATGAATTTCAATAAATGATTTTAGGAATCCAAAACCATATCCCGAAAATTGTTTCCAAACCGCAACTACCGCATATGCACCAATGAGTGCGCTTTTAGTTTGAACCGATGCAATAGCAAATACCAAAACAAAATATGCGAAATATAATTTTAAAGGAACGTCAACTAAGAAAACCAAAAGAAATATTGAAAAAATCAAACCCAGCATAAACATAGTTGGAAACCAAAAAGTAGGTTTTCTATATTCTGGGTACCAATAATCAAGTATGGGTCTCGCTTTACCAAATTTGGAAACTTGAAGGGTGAATTTTTCCCAATCAATTCTTCTTTTGTGGTACACATAGGCTTTTTCAAACAAACGGGTTTGATACCCCAATCTCCACAAACGAATACTCAAATCGGGGTCTTCCCCTGGATGGATGTTTCCAAAACCTTTCGAATCAATGTACGCTTTTTTAGAAATTCCCATATTGAAGCTACGGGGTTGAAATTTCATTACTTTTTCAGAACCACCTCGAATACCTCCTGTAGTAATGAATGAGGTCATGGCAAAATTGATGGCTTTCTGAATAGGCGTAAATGATGCAAGCGCATTATCGGGTCCGCCAAAACAGTCTACAAAGTTGGATTGAAGTTCTTGTTCAACTTCTAATAAATACTGCTCGGGTAGGATACAATCCGAATCAAAAATTAAAAAATAATCTCCCTTGGCAACGTTCATTCCGAAATTTCTGGAATCGCCTGGTCCCGAATTTTCTTTGTAGTAATACGAAATATTCAACTTCGATTGATAAGCGTCAACAACCGATTTACATTTCAGAGTTGAACCATCTTCTACTATAACAATTTCAAATTCTTTTTGATACAATGTTTTTGAAAGACTAGCCAGTAATTCGTTTACTTCGTCTGGTCGATTAAAAACAGGTATGATGATTGAAAAATACATATCCAATTATTTTTTTGCAAAGATACATATATAAATAAAAAAGTCCCGATAAAATCGGGACTTTCAAATTAAATCAAAAAGGATAATTATCTTTTAATCACTTTGATTGTTTTTACTTGGTTATCAGCAGTAACTTTTACTAAGTACGAACCTGAAGCTAAGTTAGACATATCAATTTGACTTTGAGTCGCGTTGATTGATTTAACCATTACTTCTTGACCTAATAAATTCATTACTTGAACTTTAGAGATCTCATTCGCATAAGAAATGTTCAATACATCTGAAACAGGGTTTGGATAGTATACAAAACTTGCATCGTCAAATGTAGCATTGCTTAACTCAACTACGTTAACTTTGAAGTCTAAAGTTACACCATATGAACCACCATAACAAGGATTAGGAGTAAATTGATCTGTATCAGCAGAACCAATTCGTAATCTATGTACACCTGGAGCAGCATTTGCCGGCATTGTGAATGAAGCATTCAAAACATTAGGCTGAACACTAGTAGCTTCACCTGTGAACACTTTTTCTGAAAGCTCAAAAGTAAAGTTGTTGTTAAAATCGATCCAAACATGCGTATCATATGTATAACCTGTATCAAACGTTAATTGAAGATTAGCCAAAGCACCTTGATTAACGTCAACGGCTGTAGCTGAATTATCAACATAAGTAACAGGAGCTATAGTATAATTTGTAGTTCCAAATAAAACATTTGTTATACCATTATTATCCACAGATGTAGGAACAGATGGACAATAACATCCCGCACTGTTTGTTGTGTAAGAAACAGATGTACATCCTGTAGCATCACCAACTGTGTTGTATGGCGTAACGGTAACATAATATGTAGTACCAATAGATCCAATATGAGTATAAGACAATGCTGTACCCAAATCAGAAGCATTTACTACTTCAGTTCCACCAGCTGTAGTTCCAATAGATAATTTATAACCATTAGCTCCAGCAGCTGCAGTCCAAGATATTGCTGTAGCAAAGTTACCACAAGATGTGTTTGGAGTAGCTGTAACTGTTGCACATGCCGGAGCAATAGCTGGAGTTAAACGTACTTCAAAGTTATCAATTGAGAAATCGATATCTGCAGAACCATCAGCAGTACCTTCCACCGCTCTGAAAGCAAAACGAACATCTTGAGCAGCGTATGCATCTAAATCAATAGTAGTCGTAGTACCTGTAATTGATGGTTGGTTAGTGTTATTGAAGGTATACAAAGCAGTCCAAGAAGTACCATTGGTAGATATCAATACTTGAATAGAATCATCTGCTTCCCATGGAGTTGTTGGAGCGCCTGTTCCAGCATATTGAACTGCAGCCGCATCAAATTTCAACTCATATCCAGTTGCAGGAATACTTACCACTGGTGAAATTACCCAGTCATTAGCCCCTGTTGAGTAAATATTATTTCTAATAGCTCCTGTTGTTCCACTATTAGCAAATCCATCTCCACCCCAACCAGAAGAACCAGTTGCAGCAGGACCTGTTACTAAATCACCACCAAAACGGTTTGACCAACATCCTGGCAAGAACGTATCAAACGGTTCTAATACTGGAGCATTTAATGAATCACAAGTAGTGAATGAAATGGTAGTACAACCTGTTGATGTTCCGTATTGACTAACTGGATAAACCGTTACATAGTATGTCGTTCCTGGCTCTGTAGCCAAGTTATAACTTGTTACGTTTCCAACATCAAATAGGTTCAATACATCTGTTCCTGTTGGCGTTGTTCCTACTGTAATTTTAAATGAAGTAGCATCAGCACTTGTAGCCCATGTAATCGTTCCACTCATAACATTAACTGCAGCATCTGTAGGAGAAGTAATCGCCACACATGCAGGTGGAGTTGTAGGAATTGCTTCCCAAACCACGTTATCTAAGTATACATAAGTGTATGTTGATGTAGACAATCTTCTGAAAGCAAAATGTGTATTTGTTCCTGTATATCCAGCAAAACTTACTGCATATTCAGACCATGTCGTATTGATATCTACTGTAGATAAAACTGTAAAAGTAGAAGCATCCGTAGGATCTGACATCGTACCAATTTCTAAATCTTGTGTAGCAGTACCGTTTTTAGCAAAGAAACGCAACCTGTGTGTCCCAGCTGATAAATTACTCATTACTGGTGAAACCAACATCATATTAGCTGTAGCAGGTGAACCTGAGTTATAAAACTGAATACTGTTCGGTGTAGTGTTACTCTCATACTGATACGAACCTACCGTAGCAAATGTAGATATACCTGTACCACTTAATATTCTACTCCAACAATTAGGAATAGACCCAGCAACTGTAAGTGCATCAAAATTTTCAGATATAGCAGTGTATGAAGAACAAGCTGTTGTAAACGCAAATGGACCTGTCCAATCACTTGTAGAAGAAGAACCACAAACTGCACGTACATAGAATTGGTACGTTGTGTTTGAGGATAATCCTGTTAATGTATGTGGGTTAGTAGTTGTAGCTGCAACAGTTGGTGTACCTGTTGGTGTAAATCCATTAGCTCCCCACTCGATATCCCACGTAGTAGCTGTGCCATTTTCGGTCCAACCAATAGTTTGAGAAGTCGGAGAAACTGAAGTTGAAGTTAATACAGATGGAGGTAAACAAGCAGGAGCTGGCAATACATTAACTGTAAAATCCAAAGTAACACCATAAGAACCTGAATAACAAGGATTCGCTGGAACTTGCGCACTATCTGAAGTAGCTATTCTCATTCTGTGTTGTCCTAATGGAGCAGTTGCAGGCAATAAGAAAGAAGCATTTAATGTAGTTGGATTGGTAGCTAATGATTCACCAGAATATAACAACTCAGAAGTTTCAAACGTAAAATTATTGTTTAAATCAATCCAAACATATGTATTGTAAGTATATCCCGTTGCAAAAGAAACTTGAAGGTTTGTATTAACACCTTGTTGCACATCTACAGCAGTTGCTGAATGATCAAAATAAGTTACATCCGTAGTAGGGAAATCAGTAGTTACTAATTTCACATTGGTAATACCTGAAGCATCATTAGATGTTGGATTAGAAGTACAATAACATCCCGTAGCATTTGTACTGTAAGAAACTTCCGTACAACCCGTTGCATCACCCACTCCATTGAAAGGTACTACTCTAACATAATAAGTTGCTCCAGGATTCCCTGAATGAGCATATGAAGTAGAGGTTGTTACTTGATTGTTCAATATTTCTGTACCACCTGCTGTTGTACCAATAGATAATTTATACCCATTGATTCCAGAAACAGCATCCCAAGTTATTGAAGTTGCAAAGTTACCACAAGTTGCATTTGGAGTCGCAACTACTGTAGCACATGTAGGTGCTGTAGAAGGTTGTTCCTCCCATATAACATCGTCAAAATAAACGGTAGTTGAAGTAAAACCTCCAGATACAGTAGAATTTTTGAAAACTAATTTATTTACACCTGCTGGCAAAGCACCAGGAATCACAACATATTCTAAAATTGAAGCAGCCGTTGTACCAGTACCTAAATTTACACTTTGTAACAAAGTAAAAGTAGAAACATCACCAGCTGTCGCTAGATAACCTATATCAACTGTTTTGTTTGCTGTTGATGAATACGCTTTAAAACGAAGTCTGTGCGTATTAGCCGCTAAATTATTCAAAATTGGAGTATGCGCATAACAAACAGTACCATTATAAGAATACATGTACCATCTATTTGAAGGTGAAGCTGGGGCTACACTTCCTGTTGTTACATAAGATGAACCTGTCGTTCCTGTTCTATCCCAACATGCAGGCAAAGCTGCTGTAGAACCTGTAGCTGCAGCATCAAAATTCTCAGATAATGTTGTGTTTTCATCACAAGTTGTGAATGACGTTGTAGCACATCCAGTAGCCGAACCATTTGCATTGTAAGGAGTAAGAGTAACAAAATAAGTTGTTCCAGCCTCTAAGCCCGAAATGTTGTACGATGTTACATCACCAATATTCACATTATTCAAAACATCTGTTCCACCCGCGGTAGTACCTACAGTAATATTGTATCCTGAAGGAGACCCCGTTGCACCTGCCCATGAAACTACTGAACTTGCAACGTTTACTGCTGCATCAGCAGGACTTGAAACTTGTGTACAGTTTGGAGCCGTTAAAGGATTGATTCCTCCAAAAACAATATTTGAAAGAGTAGCTGTTGTACTAGTTGCAGTTGGCGGTGCAGTTGGGTCAGGATTTGTAGAGTCATTTCTATAATAAATTCCTCTTGTAGAACCCGATGCAAAACCATTAAAACCAACTGAACAAGTATATCCAGCAGTATTTTCATCAACCGCTACAATTAAATTATCTGTCCCATTATAAGCGAAAGGAGCATCTAAAGTAATTGTCATCCACCCTGGTGCTGTTGGAAAAGCAACGGTACCCGTGTATACCTGTGTTAAGTTTGCACTTGCTTCCCAATCTGTTGTGGAAGCAAATGAAGTTTTAGCAGAATGACCTAAATAAACCGTCCATCCTGTACTATTAACAGCTGGACCACCACCTGTATAGTAAAATTTCAAACTAGTAATACTACCGTTTGAAAGAATTTCAGATGCCAAATAAATCTGCTGAGTATAACTATACCCATAGCACGAATAAATCGGCAACGAAGTTTGGCTTGTTGTTCCCGCACCAACTTGTACTTGTGCTTGTGAAAAGCAAAAAGACAAGAATGCCAAGAGCAAAAACGTAATTTTTTTCATAATTAATAATTTTTTGATGTTAATTGAATCGCTAATATATAATAAAAAAAGTAAATCATACAAAAGGCACACGTTAATTTTTTTAAGAATTGAATAAAAATCAAAAAAACCTAACTTACGTTAGGTTTTTTTGAGAAATATTACTGAATTATTTAATTTTTAATATTACATATTTTAGAAACTTGGCACTTGAACTAATTCATTTGCTTCGGCTAAATAATCCACTCCTTCAAAGCCAAATCCAAATAGATTTAAGAAGTCTTGTTTGTATCCGTTTAGATCACCCATTTGAGGTAACGACTCAGTCGTAGCTTCCAACCAAAGTTGCGCTACACGCTTTTGAACGTCGGGACGCATTTCCCAATCGTCAATACGAATTCTTCCTTGATCGTCTAGCGGAACTGCAGCACCCGAATACAATCTATCTGCATACAAACGTTGGATTTGCTCAATACAACCTTCGTGAATCCCTTCTGCTTTCATGATTTTATACAACAAGGAAATGTACAATGGAATGACCGGAATAGCAGAACTTGCTTGTGTCACTAAGGCTTTATTTACAGACACATACGCTTTTCCATTTATTGCAGCCAAATCTTTTGTAATATCAAAAGCAGTTGCTTCCAAATGATCTTTGGCGCGGCCAATAGTACCTTTTCTATAAACTGCTTCGGTTACTTCTGGTCCTATGTACGAATATGCAACCGTGGTAGCACCCTCAGCCAAAACTCCTGCTTCATTCATAGCATTCATCCACATTGACCAATCTTCACCACCCATAACCACAACCGTATTGTCGATATCTTCCTGGTTAGCAGGCTCAATCGATACTTGGGTTACGTTTCCTGTATGAAAATCTACTGTTTTATTGGTAAACGTTCCTCCGATTGGTTTTAACGTAGAACGGTGCAAAACTCCTGTCGTTGGATGCATTCTTACGGGTGAAGCCAAACTATAAATTACCAAATCTACCTGACCTAAATCCTGCTTGATCAAATCAATAGCCTGTTGTTTTATTTCGTTAGAAAACGCATCTCCGTTAATGCTTTTAGCATACAATCCGGCTGCAGTCGCTTCTTTTTCAAAGGCAGCAGAATTGTACCATCCTGGCGATGCTGTTTTACCAGCTGCAGGTTCTTTTTCGAAGAAAACACCTATCGTTGCAGCATTGCATCCGAAAGCACTTGTAATTCTTGACGCCAAACCAAATCCGGTAGAAGCACCAATTACCAACACTTTTTTGGCACCTTCAACAGCGCCTTTTGATTTTACATATTCGATTTGATTTTTTACATTTTGAGCACAACCATCTGGGTGAGCTGTTAAGCAAATGAATCCTCTCATTCTTGGTTCTATAATCATCTTTCTACTTTTTTTATTTTTTTAGCAAATATAATTGTAATTTCTAGTTAAGCAATTCCTTGGCATGGATTAATGCAGATTCGGTTACATCGGTACCCGACAACATTTGAGCGATTTCGGTGATTCGTTCATCGGTAGTTAAGAGCTTAAGTTCCGATTTGGTTTGCTCCTGTTCCACTTTTTTATACACTTTAAAATGAACATCTCCTTTACCTGCAATTTGAGGTAAATGTGTGATTGCAAAAACCTGCATAGCACCACTCATTTGTTTCATGATTTGGGCCATTTTATTCGCGATTTCTCCTGATACGCCCGTGTCTATTTCATCAAAGATAATGGTCGGTAAACTCGAATATTGTGACAATATAGCTTTAACAGCCAGCATGATACGTGACATTTCTCCACCCGAAGCTACTTTTTTCAATAAGCCAAAATCAGATCCTTTGTTAGCAGCAAACAAAAACTGAATTTCATCTTTTCCATTGTGTAAAAAGGCGCTTTCCATTTGCAATTGAATCGAAAAACGAGCGTTTTCCATACCTAATAAAGCCAAAATGCCTTCCAATTTTTGCGACAAAACGGGGATTGCTGTTTTCCTATTGTCATGAATTACATGCGATAGGGAATTCAACTTTGACTCAAGTTCTAAGAGCAAAGAAATCGCTTTCTGAATTTCGGTTTCGATCGAGAAAACAGAAACTACTTTTTCATCTAAATCCTTTTGAATATCAATCAACTCTTCTACCGTTTGCACTTGGTGCTTTTTTTGTAACGTGTAAATTAATTGAAGTTTATTAGAAATTTCTTCTTGTTTTTCGGGTTCGCCATAGATGGACTCCGCATGCGATTGCAGTTCTTTTTCAATGTCGTCTAATTCGATCAAAACCGTTGCAACGCGTTGAAAAATCGCTTCATATTCCTCAGAAAAAGGTGCGATTTTCTGTAAAGTAACTTTAATCTCTTTTACATTTTGTAGTGCACCAAATTGCTCATCAGAAGTCACCGCCACCGATTTCACCAAACTCTCTTTGATGAATTCGACGTTATTTAATTTTTCTAAGGTAGTTTCGAGCTCTTTTTGATTACAATGCTCAAGCTGAGCCGACAAGAGTTCTTCTAACAAAAAAGTATTGTATTCTTGTTCTTTCGTTAATTCGGAAAGTGCTGTTTTTTTCTGATTGAGTAACGCAAGAGTTTGTTTGTATTCTTTTAAAACAACTCCATACGTCTGCAAATTATCTTGGTTATTGGCAACCGCATCAATGATTTGAAATTGCATCTTTGTTTCCGATAATTCTTGGGTTTGATGTTGGGAATGGATGTCCAACAACTGATCACTCAACTCTTGCAATTCTGTTAAATTTACCGGAGTGTCGTTGATAAAAGCCCTTGATTTTCCAGAAGGTAAGATCTCTCTACGAATGATCGTATCGTCTTCATAATCTAGGTCGTTCGCTTCAAAAAATGCTTGCAAATTGTATTTAGAAAGTGTAAAATGCGCTTCAATGATACATTTTTCCTCTTTGTTTTTTAGAGACGTTAAATCGGCACGTTTTCCTAAAACAAGACCCAATGCACCCAATAAAATGGACTTCCCTGCTCCTGTTTCACCAGTAATCACAGAAAAACCATCCGTAAAGTCTACCGAGAGCTTTTCAATTAAGGCAAAATTTTCAATAGATAAAGAAGTGATCATTTGAACTACGACTATTAATTACATTTTAATTTGCGCCCATTTTGCAGAATTCAATGGCGATATTTTATTCAATGTATTGACTAATTCAGCAATTGGAATACTTGGTCCGCCCGAAAATATAGAAATAATTTCATCTGATTTAGCATCAAAAAATAAACGAGTCACCAATGCGTTGGGACGCAAAGTATTAATTAAAGCCAAATCCTGAATTGATTTTTCGAGCCCTAATTTAGCAAGTTTAACATCATTGGTCATACCGTCTAAACTTAAATGGAAATCGGTCATGGCTTGACGAAACGGTCTAAATGTTGGCGATAAAATATCGTTAATGATGAAAAATCGGTTTTGATTTCCATCAGATTGCGACCATCCTTTATAACCGCTCTGAGCAGCTATACTGACAATATTTTGCGCTATATTAAAATAATCGGTGCCGCTATTTGCAACAAACGTCTCGGCATCCATTCCGATGATCAAATTGGCATAAAAAGCAATCGTCGAAACTAAATTTGAGTCGAAACTATTTGGGTTATAATTGATGTTTTCAAATTCGACGTACTTAAAATTAAAGTCTTTATCGTTGATGTTTAAAACGGGTGAAAGATAACTTGAATTAAATACAGGTCGGGAAGATTGCACTTGAATTGAAGCCGAAAAATTGTTCGAATTGTATTCATTCAAGACAATAATCATGGCGCAATTTATTTTTTCATTTTGCTGAAATTTTCGATCAGTCCAATCCGTTTTATTTACAAAATCATTTAGGGCTACCTCCAAATTTTTGAAAATCTGCGTATTGGCATTGGTGATTTTAGAATAATCAACCACTACTTTACAATCTAATTCTTGAGCAGTTGCCCCAAAATGGAACGTTAATAAAGCGAATAATAAGATTTTACGCATGATAATGTTGTATTATTTGGTTGATGATATCCAACGCAACCGATTCTTTCGATTTCAATTCCATAGGATGTATTTCAAAATTTTTATCAATAAAAGTTACCTTGTTCGTCGGTTTTCCAAAACCAGCACCTTCATCTTGTAACGAATTTAAAACGATCAAATCTAAGTTTTTTTTCTGAATTTTCAACTTGGCATTTTCAATTTCATTTTCAGTTTCCAAAGCAAAACCAATCAAGAACTGATTTTTCTTTAGAGCACCCATCGATGCCAATATATCCTGTGTCTTTTCTAATTCAATAGAAAAAGCAGTTGCTATTTTTTTAATTTTTTGATCGGCCACATGAACAGGTCGATAGTCTGCAACGGCAGCCGCTGCAATAGCAACATCCACATCATCGTAAAACTGATGACAAGCGGTGTACATTTGTTCTGCAGAAGTAACTCGACGTAATTCAATATTGGAATTGGATACATTTAAGTAGGTTGGGCCAGTTATCAAGACAACTTTTGCCCCCATACTTGCTGCACAATGTGCAATATCAAATCCCATTTTTCCTGTAGAATGATTACCAATAAAACGCACGGGGTCTATCGCTTCATATGTAGGACCTGCAGTAACCAGTATTTTTTTTCCTCTTAAAGGTAATTTATTTTCAATATCGGCTTCAATAAACGAAACAATGTTTTCAGGTTCTGCCATTCTCCCCTCACCTGAAAGTCCGCTAGCAAGTTCTCCTGATTCTGCCGGAATAATTTTATTTCCATAAGATTCAAGAGCAGCAAATGAGGCAATTGTTGAAGGGTGTTTGTACATGTCCAAATCCATTGCAGGCGCAAAATAAACCGGACATTTAGCAGATAAATAGGTTGCAATCAGCAAATTATCACAATTTCCTGACGCCATTTTTGAAAGGGTGTTTGCGGTAGCAGGAGCAATCACCATGTAGTCGGCCCAAAGGGCAAATTCTACGTGATTATTCCAAACCGGATCTACAACATCCTCTTCATTTTTAGTAAAAAAATCAGAATAAACAGGATTTTTTGACAAAGTCGATAACGTAAGCGGTGTTACAAAATCCTTAGAAGCAGGTGTCATGATCACTTGGACATGTGCACCTGCTTTTATAAATAGTCTTACCAATGAAGCTGTTTTATAGGCAGCAATTCCACCAGAAACTCCTAGTAAAATTTTCTTACCGTTTAAAACTGACATGGTAAATGTATTATTTGTTGGAGTCTCTGTGGTAGATTTTTCCGTCTAACCATTCTTGAACTGCTAAAGCGTGTGGCTTAGGCA
>ERZ650308.1461-NODE-1461-length-12219-cov-6.838787_pt1 | contig 12219 bp, 7 predicted proteins | sample MGYA00376244_ERZ650308 | MGnify/ENA primary metagenome ERZ650308 (study PRJEB26733, sample SAMN07839295) | wastewater metagenome | biome: small river; feature: stream; material: water | place: USA: North Carolina | collected 2016-04-26 ...
AATATGTTGCCGACTTCTACAAATTAACAGGCACAGACCCTAATTGTAATTGTTGCACAGATGAAAGTTCTCCCGTTATTCCTACAACTATTGTAAACGGAACTGATGGGACTGATGGAGAAACACCCGAATTTAGGCTAACGGGAGATACGATTTTTCAATATAAATTCCCTTCCGATACCGTATGGACTACGATTATAGATTTCACTACAATATCGGGTCGTGATGGATTGTCATTTATTCAAGGAAGTGGAGTTCCGTCAAGCGGAACGGGGAATAATGGCGATTCTTATTTAGATATTGACACATACGACATATACGAAAAATCTGCGGGGTCTTGGTCGGTAACGGGCAATATCAAAGGTGATGATGGATTTACACTACTTGTAAACGATTTATCTACAACCGCAACAACGGGAACGACTACCGAAACATTAAAAACTTATACCGCACCCGCTAATACGTTTTCAGCGAATGGCGATATGCTTGTGTTAGAATTTCAGTTTAACGGAGCAAATACGGGTTCGGACGCTTCTGCGGGTTGGTTAAATATTGGCGGTAACGCTATCCCGATGTACTTGCTTTTCCCTAGTAGTAATATAGGTTACAAGTACATCGTTCGATTGACGAGAGTAAGTTCTACTGCATTGGCAATAGAAAAAGAATCGACACCTTTAGTTTCGTTAGGCTTCGAAGGTCAAGCAAGAGTTCAACGTTTATCGCAAGGCTCATTGACTTTCTCAAATACAATGGTGCTTTCATTATCAGCAGAAGACGATAATGCGGGAGATACATCGGTTTCATTATTCAGAATCACAAAATATAAAATCTAAGATATGGCATCACAGATAATTCAATCAATTGATATTCCTGCTTTGGGTGGTGTACAGACAATAGACGTTACGCAACTCCCTTTGCCTGACGTAATCATATTGTACTCTAGCGTCAACCCACTTGTTGTTAGTGGTAATTATACTCTTCAATTTTCTGCTACACCCCCGAATGGAACTAAAATAGAAGTATATTGGAATTTTGATGCTATTGATACAGAAACAATATCATTCCAAATATTCGGAGATTATTACCAATCTTCTTCTAGTCAAAATCCTTTAAGAGTAAAAGGAGCTGGCTTCATATATACTGTTGACGGCAATGGATTACCAACAAAAAGTCATATCACTCCACTTAATAGTGGGGCAGGGAGTATGTATCTAGATGGATTACTCTTAATGGAAAATACAGTGCCATTGACAGCTATTGAGCAAATTGGTGCGGGAAACATTATTGTTGGAGATGGTTCTGACAACGCTAGTTATGTTACTATGAGTGGCGATGTTACCATTGACGCAAGTGGTGTAACGGCTATCGGTTCGGGTAAAGTAACAAACACTCACCTAGCAGGTTCTATTGCACGTACAAAATTAGCGAGTGGTACGGCTGACAGAGTTCTTACAAACAATGGTGCGGGTGCTTATACGGAATTGGCGCAACTTACAGCGAAACTAGGAGGACTTGGTGTCGATAATAGCGGTGCGACAGGTTTTGTTACTTTCAATGCGGGAACAGCAAGTGTAAACGCATTTACCGATACTAACCACGTAAACGTATCGTTTGAAACGGGGTATGTTGGTGACTTTAAAGTGAAGATGGGATTTGCGGGAACAGTTACGAGCGCATACGCATTTTTAACTAAAACAATCGGTGCGGTTGATGCAGTTATTACGATAAAAAACAATGCGGGAACGACTATGGGTTCGATTACTTTTACAGCTTCGGATGCAAAAGGTACGGCTCAAACGGTTGCGATTTCTGCTAACAATACTTTTTCTGCGGGTGACGTGCTAACATTTACGACAAGTGGCGGTTCGACAACGGGAGAAGCACTTGTTTCATATTCATTTACAAGAAATAGCTAATGACAATAGACGCAATATTTCGATGGATTAACTTCATGTCAAACAAGGCTCAAAGTGGCGCAATAAGTCCCGATGAGTTTAACTTGTGCTTAGAAGCATTGTACTTAGAGCCGATGAAAATTAAAGTTGGTCTACCCGAAGAATATTTGGTAGGTCAACCCGTAGCAAGACAATCGTATCAAGTATCGCAAACTATCACCGATGATTTGCAGAAGTTTATTGTGCCATTGACTATCACAAAGTCGAATACGGGTTATTTCCCAATACCGACCGATTACGTGGCATTTTCTACTTTACGGTACATTCAGATAGTTCAACCCGAACAATGCGATGAAATGCCTATTGTAATCGAAAATAGCGTAGAAATTGTAACTGATGGCGAACTTTCTTTAAGGTTGCCAAGTTCAATTACGCCACCAACATTTGATTACCCGATTGGAGCGTTTTATAATCAAGGCATAAAGGTGTTTCCGAAAGATATTTCAGAAGTTAAATTGACGTATCTAAGACGACCCGCTAAGCCATTCAGAAATTATACAATTACGGCTAATGATGAAAACATTTTTGACCCGATTGGTAGTGTTGATTTGGAATACCCTGAAATTATGCACAATGATTTTGCGGTTATTGTAGCTAAATATTTTGGAATTAATTTGAAAGACGGAGATTTGATTAACTTTGCACAAGGCAGACAAGAACGAGGTCAATAAACATAAATAGGTAATGACAAAACTTGAATTAGCAGACGGTGTTATTCTCTTAATGGGTTACAATTCAGTAGACAAGAAGTTGGATAGACGACTTGTTTGGTTTGTAGCCGATAGAATTATCCCTATGCTTATTGATAGACTTGCTAAATCGCAAGGGATGTCAGCAGAAGATGTAGCCGATAACTTCATTACGGTAAAAGATGCCGATGTAAAGTTCTCTACTAAACGTAAAGCCTTATATGCCGACTTGCCTACGCCAATGATGAATATTGCGGGTTTCTCTAGTATTCGTCAAGTAGGTGATTCACAAGACGAAACAACCGTCTTCGTTCCCGTTAAGCAAGGACAACAAGCGATTATTAAGAACCTCGAAGTAGGTGGTTTGGGAGGTCGTATCGGTTACAGATTAGAGGGAACTCGATTATGGTTTATTAATATGCCACAAGGTGAGTATAGTTCCGTTATGGTAAAATATTTGCCATCAATAACGGGATTGAAAGAAGACGAACAAATTACTATCCCCGCATCGGTTGAAGCGGATTTAGTAAACATGATAATGCAATCTACTGAAATTCAAAAGATTACTCCCGAAGATAAAACCATAAATAATGTCGATAACAAATGATATATGGACAGCCGAACAATTTAGAGATTATGGTAAAACGAAAGTTATGCCACAGCCTAAATCACGCTCAAAATATAACAACGTAAAAGCGGAAGTTGACGGAAAGAAGTTTGATTCAACTAAAGAATCGAAGCGTTATTTGGAGTTGAAATCAATGGTAGAGCGTGGTGAGATAAGCGAACTACACGAACAAGTGAAGTTTACTTTTACTCACAATGGAGTAAAGATTTGTAGCTACATAGCCGACTTTACTTACAACAAAGACGGCAAAGAAGTGGTTGAAGATGTTAAATCTGAAATGACTAAAAAGCTACCCGTGTACAAGATGAAAAAGAAAATGATGGTTGCGTTTTTTGGAATCGAAATCAATGAAGTATAATGAAAAGTTTAGCGTATGTAGTAAGTAGCGTAATGACAGACATCGGAGTTTCTGATGAAAAGCATTATGTTCGGTTTTTAAAGTGGGCGGTTGACGGTTATCGAAAGATGAATCTTCATGGATTGTTACCGACTATTAGAAGCATCGAACTAGAGATTGACAAATCTACCAATAGCGCAAATATCCCCGATGATTACATTGAATACCTAAAGATAGGTGTTTGCCGTAACGGGTATATGTACAACTTCGACTATAACTCAAAGATATGTTTGCCTAGAGATGGAGAATCACATTGCCCTTGTGAAGCAACGGTGATAGAATCTACATTGAACGACACAGAGGGGGTTTACCTTGACTACAATACTACTTGGGATTTTTACAATCCTAGAGTAAACAACGGTATTTTTACTGCGGGTTTCTACGGTGTTGGTGCGGGTTTCTACGGTGGCGGTTATCGTATTGACGAGCATAGCGGGAAAATCATATTCGACAGTTATGTTGATATTGATTCGGTTATTATGGAATACCGAAGTACGGGAGTATCAGATGATGGCACAGCGTTCGTACCAGATGGTGCAATAGAAGCATTGACAGCATGGGTGAACTATCAAAGATGTGTGTTTTCAAAAGATTCTAGCGATAGAGGATTAGTTCAATTATTTAAGGCTAACTTTGAGAACGCATCAATGGCGTTGAATATGCGAAACAACGCACAAACACCGCAATTTTGGACAGAATTAATGAGAAGTGGAATACATCAAGCAGTTAAGAGATAATGGCTAAAAAGACTATAACAAACTTTCCCGTTGGGGGTATAGATACGGATAGTGAAAACAGAATGGTAGATTCAAAAGACTACCGTTATGCTTTAAATATCCGTAATGGCATTGCTTACCTTAAAAGAACGGGTGGCACTACTAACGTCAAAGGGAATGAGAAAATAGTCAAGATTGTTTATCCATATACGGACGTTGCGCCTAGTGGTAAAAACAAGTGTATCGGAACGTATGAGGATAAGCAAAACGCAACACTAATATTCTTTATTTGGAATAGCGAAGGTTATCATCAAATCATGCGGTTTTATCCCGACAAAAAAAGCACAGCAAGTCCATACGGTGAAGTGCATCAATTATGCGTTTACGACTTCGGTTGGGAATCGTGGACTAAGGTTACATCGGTAGATTTAGTTGCGGGTAAACTTCTTTATTGGTGTGATAATATCAAAAGCCGAAAGTTAAACATCGAGAAAGCTAATCTAGTCGAGAAGCAAAAGTCTTGGACAATACATTATCCAAAGACTAATCAGTTTACTTCGGTTGGGTTTATCACATTTACTTACGAGCAGAACGGAGCGTTGCACAATATCAGAATACCGATTAACGTAAAGTTCGATACAACTTCCGATGCGATTAATTACATAACAGCAGAACTAAACACACAACTAGGTTCGCTATTTACTTTTACAGGGTGTAATTGTAAGATAGAGGTTGTTGAAAAAAACACAAGCGTAAGGAACGTATTGATTACGGGGTACGGTGGCGTATCAGTTCCCGAAAACTTTTATGGATATAATTTCTATGAAAGATATGTTGACCTAGTAAAATCGCCTCCGTTATTTAACCCTACGTGCAATTATCGTAAAGACACGACTAAAAACTACAACTACGTTAAAGAGAGAGTGTTTCAGTTTCGGTTGCAATATGTGTACGATGATAACGAGAAATCGGCATTATCGCCTATAAGCCAAATTGCTAGCGGAAATTCGCTAATTAATATAGCTCAAGCTAATTCATTGAACTACATTGATGTAGATTTCAATAACGAAGATATTTTAGACATTACAAATTGGGTTGTAGTTAAATGGATAAGGTTATTTGCTATCGAACACAATACAGGCAAATGGTGTCAAATTGCAGACCTAGAGCCATGCGAGTTTTACGACATAAAAAACAGCTTACCATACATACACTACAAGTTCTATAACGATGTAGTAAGTCAAGGCGTTGACGATGCTTTGGCTTCAAAGTTATATGACGATGTGCCGATTAAAAACCAATGCCAAAAGTTCGTTAAGAACAGAATGGTGTTGGCGGGTGTTACGCAAAACTATAATGCCCCCGAATGTGTTGATGCAACAATAACTCAAGACTTTGAAAATTCAGAAGAAAAAGTTTACGATGTAACGGCTAAGATTAGAATAGTGAACCCATCTTACAATGGAAACGCTAATCTAAACTTGTCTAGTATAAAGCAAATTAAAGGTGCAATCGTTAAGAACCCTAAAAAAGACGGGTTCTTTGATTACCCCGTATTCGGTGGTTTGCCAACGCAACATGATGAAACAAACGAGTTTGGCTCGACATTTAACACGAATCAAGGTGAAGCGTATCAGCAATGGCTACCCGAAGGTGGGTTTGTTGGATATTTAGCGGGTACAGATTACTTGGGCATATCGGTGCAAACATCGGTTAATGCGAATGTAACGCCATCCGTTATTGGAACGAGCAAAGTGTTTGATGCTTCGGATATTTTTGTAGAAAAGACATGGGTTGGACACAAGTACAATGTACCTAACGAAGATGGAAGTGCTTTAGTTCAACTTATGGTTGACGACAATGCGGATATTTATTCGCTACTTACTATTAAAAATGTACCAAACGGAACATATATATTACGTCTAGCATCACATTGGTGTAGCTATCCCGAAGCGGGTGAAACCAAAGACAAGCTAGACAAAGGAACTATGTACAATCTGAATAACCGTAGAGCGATTCAGAAAACATCTACCAATACGATGGCGGTTAAAGACGCATCGGGTAGCCTTAAAATGAACGAATTTGAATTAATCGTTACCGTGAATAATGGTGACGTTTATGCGGGTGAGTTCTATGTAGCAGACCAAACAAACTGCTATGAATTTAATGTAGATTCAAAGATTAGACCTAGAGATAAAAACATTAGTGGTTATCGTTATAGTGTTGGCGTTACGGGGTATTTGTATGACAATGACGGCAAGTATGGTGACGATGATTTAAAGACGGCTATTGCTATGGAAAAGCAATGGATAACGGTAAACATTAAAGCTGACTTAAAGAACGCTGCGGGAACTGTCTTGTCTAAAAACAAACTTATTTTTTATAGTCCATTTGGGGGTACTCTAAAGGCTGCGGGTCAAACAATAGTTACCGACCATAATGGATATTTCAATTGTGTAAGACGTGACGATTGGACTGCGGTAGCTTTCTTTCAAGAGTTTGCGCCTATTATTGTTTATGATGCGGTTGGTGCTGAAACATACTCTTTGGTTAACATAGGCATTACACCTAAATTAGCGTTTGGTAAAGACACAGCAAACAACGATATACTTATCGACAGTTTAACGGTGTTTAATTCAGAATCGGTATTAAAAGACATAACAACGGGTGGACTTGCACAAGAAACAATCACGGCAGTAACTCAAGGTTTTATCGGTTGTTCTAATAGCGACATGAAGCAGTTTTTTGTTCCATGTGTTTTACCTAGCGCATCAGCACAATTAAAAACATACATCTACGGGAAAGTTGTAGATACTAATGGGGATGGCTTTTCGGGTATAACAACACTTTATAGCGGGACGGGACGGGTCGGCACAACCGATAACGATGGAGATTGGCAAATACCTATCTACGCTGAATCTATTGGGGTTAAAACTACGCCATTAACTCGTGACGACTATACTATCTACATTTTAAATGGTATCGAAGCTACGTTTAGTGCAAATGTGGTTGGTGATGTAATCAATGGAATCGGTACGACTTACACAACAACGAACAAGTACGAAACAATAATATCTCCCGTAAACTGCACAATCATAATGGTTCTATTTGGCAAAGACCATAAACGTGGCGGAAACTATATTTACGCTTTACGTTACTATGACTATGGAGGTCGGTTATGTTCGGTTGTTACAGCACCCGATTTGAATATTTACATTCCTTTTATCACAGAAGATTTGGGTAAATATTTGCCTAATCAATATGCAACGGGAACGTATAAAACGGGTCGTGTTTCGCTTAATTGGCAGTTAAATTCAGACCCTCCAGTGTGGGCATCGACATACCAATGGATGCGAACGAAAGACAATCACTACTCTAAATATTTGTCGTGGGTGATTAATTCAGTTAAGTATGTTTCTAAAATATACCAAGACGAAGATAACCCCGAAACGGAAACTAGCTATGGAAATGGTGACGCAACCAATATCATGCTTGACATTAGTAACATTTCAGATTACAAGCGTAGAAATCCTAGTAGCCTAGTAAGTTACGAGTTTGAAGAGGGTGATAAGGTTCGATTAATACGCGACCAAGACGGAACATACCTACAAGGACTTATTGAATACGATGTAGTAGCCTACCAAACAACGGGTTCGTATTTGATACTTAAAAACGATATTGGTGCACCCGAAATTAAAGCGGGTTCACAAATAGAAGTTTATAATGTTCGCAAACTAAACGATGAAAAAGGACAGCTATTCTTTGAGGTGGGCGAAACATTTTCTTGTACCGCACCGAATGAAACATATAATCGTCACAGCGTAACAAATAGCACCTTCACAAATGGCGATAGTTATTGGTTAAAACGTGAAATACTTGTTAATGACGATGCAACAAATTACACGGGTACATTTAATTATCTTTTTGAGAGTAGTTCTATTTCAGATTTCTACCTTTCAAAAGATAGCGATATAGGTCGTATTGGCTCGATTAACAAAGATTTTGTACGTCAATTTAGACCTACATTAATGGTGTTGTCAAACGTATTTATTCCCGATACGCAAGTGAATGGATTAAGTAGTTTTGAAGCACTCAATACAAAAGAACTAGACCGAAACTACGGACTTATTGAGCGACTAATGTATGGTGGCGACACTTTGTTTGCGGTGTGTCAAAATCGTATCGTAAGCAACTATATCGGTGAACGAGTTATTGCCGAAGCACGTGACAATACGGGTGTTATCGCAATAGCGGATGATTTTTTTGGAACAGATAGAGCGCAACTAAATGAGTTCGGTACACAAAATGGGGAAAGTGTTATCCAGCAAGATAATAACATTTATGGCATTGACGTGTATCGTGGTTTAGTATGGCGACACGCTCAAAACGGAACGGTAGAAATATCGGCAATCGGCAATCGTGCGGACTTTAAAGAAGCATTGAAAGATGGAATATTTGAAATGTCAGCAGGTATGGATAGGTTTTACAGCGAGTATATCATTACTTACTTTAAATCAATTACAGCCGATGCGATAAAGGGCATTAAGTCATACGATACTATGTCGATTCAATTCACTACTTTACCTCCATTAAATGTTGGAGATACCGTAGATATTGAGTTCTACGACCCATCTAAGCAACAAACTATTCATTATAAATCAGATGTAATTTCGATTTTAAGCACAACTATTGTTGTTGGATTACCCGATGATTATATCAATGATAGAGGTCAAGAGTTTAATACGATAAAGGTAAAATACAAAGGTGTTGGCGACACTTTTTCATGGTGCGAAGAAAAGAATAAATGGATTACTCACTATTCTTACCAAGCAGAAATGTACGGCATTGTCGGTATGAACTTCTTGTCGTTTATCAATGGAGAAGCGTGGATTCACGACAAAAACGAAACTCGAAATAATTTCTACGGTGTGCAATACACATCTAAGATAACTCCCGTTTTTGTTGGCGAAGACGCATCAGCAAAAAAGGTTTGGGAGGTAGCTAAGTTAGAACAATGGCAAACCGACCAAAAATGCGATTGGAGTGCGCCTATTATCGAAAACGACTACAATCAATTAAGTAGATTGACTAAAACTTTCGTCAAAAAAGAAGAACATTGGTACAATCCATTTAAGCGAGATTTAAGCGATGTAACCGTTCCATTGGCGACTAGAATCCTTAATGGACGTATGCTAAGAAGTAGCAATATTACGGTAGGTTACGAAAATGATTCGACTAAAGAATTTACTTTACGCTCAATGGTAGCAGAATATATAGATAGTTTGCGTAATTAAAAAAAATAATTGTAATTTTGAACTAAATAAATAGCTATGTCGGGAATGGGAGGAATGAGTGGAGGCGGTGGTGGAGGCGGTGGCTTAATGAATATTGCGGGTGGCATCGGTGCTATCGTAACAACAGTTGCGGGAGTAGTTGAAGCATCGCAAAAAATGAAAGAAGCCAAAGCACAAGCTAAAAAAGCCAAAGATTTAAGACCTTCGGCTAAGTATGTAGCTAAAGAAGCATTACGTCCCGAATTTAAGCAAGTTCAAGACGCTCAAACTATCGCATCTACATACGGTCTAAACAACCGTAATAGATACGAACAAAGTATTGATGCTCAAGTTGCGAATATGAATCGTGATGCTACTGCGATTGGTAGTAGTGGTGGCGCTTCACTTGCTGCGCTTTCGGGCGCTTACAACAAAGGGCAAGAAGCGTATAATAACCTAGCTATGAAAGATAGCGAAATACAACAAAGTAAATTAAATCAGTTGTATCAAACTACGTGGAATATTGGTGACGAACAGCGTAAATTGGAGCAAGAACAAACTCGTAAAAAAGAAAACATTTTAGCACAAGCAGCAGCATTAGACGCAGCAGCAACGGCTAACCGAATGAACGCTCACGAAACGGCTGCGGGTGCAACTATGCAAGGCGCAGCGATGTATGCGGGTAGTGCAATGCCGACTAAAAATCAATCGCAACCACAACAGCAAACATATCAAATGCCTGTAAATTCAAATACTCAAATTCCACAACAACAAATTCAAAATCAAGGTAATTTCAATAGAGTTGAGCAGTTACCTATGGCTACGAATTATAGGACTTACGATAATACATTTTACGGAGGGAATACTATTAAGACACAACCAAACAAATACTCAACTTGGGGAAGTTGGTAAAAAATAAATAAAGATGCCACAAGTAGTAAGCGGACAAACGGGATATTTAGGTGGAGAAACGGGCGGTCAAGGCAATGGCGTTGGGGCGGTGATATTCGATGCTCCTTCGGTAAATCGTGCCAATGCAGGTAATATGTTATTTCAAGCATTACAAAGCAATGCGAAGCTATTAAACGACCAAGATATAGCAAAGCAAAAGACAGCGCAAAGCCATGCTTTAGGTGCTTTAAATGGTCTTAATTTGAGCAAGGAAGGTGTGCTTGAAAAAGATATACCCGAATTTTCAAACAGAATGAAGGAGTTTTACGATAAACGTGCCGAACTTGAACAGCAATTTTCAACAGACCCTACGTCCCCCGAAAAATATAAGAAACTAAACGATTTACGCCAAGAGCAAAAGCAGTATGAAATGGACGTTAATCAATCAGCAACTCATAAAAAAATGGTTGCAAAAGCGATTGATGAAATTACAAGAAACGGGAATGAATACGAACAAGCAGAAAGCCTTAAAAACATTGAGGAATATGTTAATACTCCACGAGATAAAAGGTCTATGTATGCAAAAGAATTGCTTGTCCCTTTTATTAAAGACTTGGGTGTAGAAGCAGAGCCTATTGTTGGTAAAATAAAACCCGAAATAGTAGAGGTTTCTACGGGTAAAAAACTGCCCAACGGTAGGTTTGAAATGGTTAAAACAGAAGCCTATACGCCCGAACAAATAAACGCTACGGCCAAGCAAATAATAACGGGTGATAGAACTAGAAAATCTATTGAAAAGCAATTTAATAATCTACCTCCTGAAGAGCAATCTTTCTTTCAGTTATTAGCAGATAGCGAAACGTCAAGTGCAAAAGGAGCAGACCCTAATGCGTATTCAGTTACACCACAAGAAATGTATGCTAGGCATTATGTTGGCAATAGGTTTTCGGGTCAAAAACAAACTAGAAAGCAATTAGCAGAGGACAACGCATCTAAGTTGTCTTTGGCTCAAGGTAAATATGACATTCAGCACCAAGACGATGCTTATTATTACGACCAAGCATATAATTTTCAAAATGGGAACATAGGCGTATTGAAAGGTGCTGTAAGGCAGAATATTCCATTACCTATACCAATGGGAGGACAATCGGTTATACCATCAGAATCATACACTGTTAGCAATATGAATGGTAGGACTATTGGCATATTTGATAATTCAAGACCTAACTACGACCCTAATGGTGAATTAATACCAAACTCATATAGCTTACAAAAAGTTCCCGAAATCATTGTTAAGCAAGTTATATCTAAGATGCCCGATGGGTCTTACGTACCAATGATTATAACCAATAAGACCATCATGGATGCGGGTTACGACCCTAAGGGATTTAATAGATTTGACGACCCTAATGTATGGAAGAAATTTGACGAATCGGCTATGCAAGGTTTTATTTCAACCAATAAGTTGAAAGTAAATCAAACAGAAAAGTTGAGAGAAGTTGGTGGATATAACAATAAAACACCTGACCCTAGTAGATTAACTACTGCGCCAACATTACCGATGCAAAAAACTGCTCCCGTTGTAGTGGCTAAAACAACTACACAAAAGGTAGCACCTAAAAAAGAAGTTCAAAAAGAAAAGATTGTCAATGGTGTAAAAATGCCATTTA
>ERZ650308.1462-NODE-1462-length-12219-cov-4.723775_pt1 | contig 12219 bp, 10 predicted proteins | sample MGYA00376244_ERZ650308 | MGnify/ENA primary metagenome ERZ650308 (study PRJEB26733, sample SAMN07839295) | wastewater metagenome | biome: small river; feature: stream; material: water | place: USA: North Carolina | collected 2016-04-26 ...
AGACCGCCCGCGTTATCGTTTTCGCAACTGGTGCCGCAGCTGACGCTGCAGTTGCAGCAGGCGCTGACGAAGTTGGCGGCGACGAGCTAATCGAGAAGGTCGCAGCAGGCTGGACCGCATTCGACTCAGCAGTATCGACTCCAGAACTTATGGGCAAGGTCGGTCGTCTAGGTAAGGTGCTTGGTCCTCGTAACCTAATGCCAAACCCTAAGACCGGAACCGTAACCCCAGACGTTGCTAAGGCAGTGACTGACATCAAGGGTGGAAAGATCGAGTTCCGCATCGACAAGCAGTCGAACCTTCACTTCATCATTGGTAAGGCTTCGTTCACCAAGGAGCAGCTAGGTCAGAACCTAGAGGCAGCTCTTGACGAAGTTATGCGTTTGAAGCCATCGAGCTCGAAGGGTCGCTACCTAATCAAGGCAGCACTTTCGACCACCTTTGGCCCTAGCGTTTTGCTAGACACCAACGTAACCAAGGTCGAGTTCTAAAGATTCAAAACTTGGATGAAGGGCCGGAGAAACCTCCGGCCCTTTTTCATCCGTGAGAAATTTCGTAGGCTTTATAAGTTCGCTAGTTGAAAGGTTGGGATATTGACCGGTCACGCATTCGGTGCGGCTACTCTGTTAGACCCTAAAGACCCAATGGGATTGCGCTCAAGCGCACCCCTATTAGATGCGTGGATTCGCGACATGGAGACCGATCGGTCGCCGTTTCAAATCCCTGGCCACAAAGGCCGCAACGACCTAACCGGAACCGTGGTCGACGGTGACATTCCCGTGCTTCCTGGCAATCACCCACACCGCATTTCGCCGAGCTTGATTCTCGAGGCTGAGTCGCTTGCCGCAAAACTTTGGGGTGCAGACCTCTGCCGTTTTGGTGTGAACGGTTCTTCTGGTTCAAACCACGCGGCGGTTATGGCCGTTGCCTCACCTGGCGACAAGGTCATCGTCTCACGCACACTTCACAAGTCAGTCTTGGTTGGCATGGTTTATGCCGGCGTGATTCCGGTATGGATTCGACCAGAGATCAACCCGGCAACAGGATTGCCTGAATATTTGCCTTCGAGCCGTTTGGCCGAGACTTTGGCTGCTCACCCAGATGCCAAGGCGGTGTTGATTGGCGAGCCTTCTTATGTTGGCACCATGTCGAACATTCCTCGTTTGGCTAAGGTCACTCACGAATATGGAATTCCACTAGTTGTCGATGCCGCTTGGGCCGCGCACTATGGGTTTCACCCAGAGCTGCCAGGTCAACCGCTAAGCGAAGGCGCCGACATCGTTGTGACCTCTGCTCACAAAACTTTGCCTAGCTATTCGCAGGCGAGTTTTGTTTTGGTCAACTCAAAATATGTTGACCTAGCGCGCTTTAACAAAATGTTTGACTCGACTCAGACGACTTCGATGTCTGGTCGAATTCTTGCTTCGATCGATGCCGCTCGCGCATTGCTCGAACGTCACGGTCACGAATTGATCGGCCCGGTTATCGAGGCCACCGAAAAAGGTCGCGCAACTTTGGTTGCAGCTGGCATCGACGTTATCGATGGTGAATACATCGACCCGCTCAAGCTGGTTATTTTGCTTTCGAGCTGTGGCGCAGATGGAAACCTGGTTGAGGCAGATTTGCTTGCCGCAAACATCGACGTTGAAATGGCGAATCGCGACATCATCATTCCGATGATTACCTTTGCCGACACTCCTGACCGAATCGACGACCTAATTCGCAGAATTATCGAGTCGGTAAATGCTCACCGCGGCACACCGCGACCTATCGAAATTTTGCCGGCTTTCTCGATTGAGCCTGAAGTTGTGGTGACTCCTCGCGAGGCATTCTTCTCGGGCTATGAAGTCGTTGAGGCCAAAGATGCAGTTGGCCGTGTTTCGGCCGAGATGATCTGCCCATATCCACCGGGTGTGCCGGTGCTGTCGCCTGGAGAGTTAATAACCGAGGCAGCGCTTTCGGCATTATTTGAAGCTCGAGACATGGGCGTAATGATCAAGTTCGTCGCTGACCCTACTTTGAAGACCCTCAAGGTCTTGCCTGCCAATAGGCTTGGTTAGTTATGTATTCAAGACACGTAGTCGTAGTTGAAAATGAGCCGCTAATGCGCGACCTCATCGGCAAAACCCTAGAGGGCGCCGGTTTCAAGGTCACTACTGCTGCCAATGCTGCAGATGCCAAGCGAGTTCACCTGGCCATCGACCCAGACGCCATGATTATCGACATTGAGCTAGGCCCTGGCCCTGATGGTTTCGACCTTGCCGCTTCGGTAATTGCAGAGAGCCCAGAAATTTCGATCGTGTTCTTGACCAACCTGCCAGACCCGCGCTTGGTGGGCAAAGATTCGAAGAGCATTCCAAAAAACTCGGCATATCTGCGCAAGTCAAATTTGGTTGACGCAAACGAATTGATTGATGCGCTCAACTCGGTTTTGAAAAACGAGGATGCCAGCGCTTATCGTCACGACCTCGATAGTCGCCGACCTCTCGCAGATTTGTCGAGCAAGCAGCTTGAGGTGCTTAAGCAAATTGCCGAGGGTCTCTCGAACCAGCAAATTGCTGATGCACGAGGCACGAGCGTTCGTGCCGTTGAAGGAATTATTAGCCGAGTCTTTGATGCACTGAACATTGACGTGCAAGACGAAGGAAACTCACGCGTTGATGCGGTTAAGAAATATTTTCTTGCAACCCGTCCGGGTGAATAATGGCTGAGTCGACCGACACTCCTCGCTTTCGCATCACTCGTGCGCTGCAGCAGATTTTTAGCCCATTCGCAATCAGCACCGAAACACTTGTTGGCGCATTCGTGCCGATTGTTTTGTCGAACCTCGTTCTCGATTTTGGTCGTGAAAAAGGCGGCTTTGGCATCTGGCTAACTATCGCGGTCTGCGGCTATCTAGCAATGTTGATTGTTCCTCTTCTTTTGAGGTTGCTCTTGCCAAATCGTCGATTGCCAGCAGTCGTTTATGCTCTTGTGTTTCTAGCGTCAGGTTTCATTCGCGGTGCCGTGATTCTCGCTATTGGTCGCGAGGCCGATGTTATTCCGGCAAGCGAGTGGGAATATCGTTTGCTTGGTTCACCAATGTTTGTGTTTGTTTCGCTTTCACTAGTCACGGTCTTGGTTTCAAACTCGGTGCGAGCGACAAAAGAATTAGAGGCGCTCGAGACCAGTCGCCTACTGCTCGAAAAGCGCCTGAGTTCGATGCGAACTGAGATTGCCCGCATGAACGCCGAGGTAGCCGGAAGGGTGTCCGGCCTGATTTCACCAGTGATTCAGCAGCTTATGGAGAACCTTCGTGGCGCAAAAGCCAGCGAAATTGGCAAAGAAATTCAGGCCCTTCGCTCGACCGTTGACGACGTGGTCAGGCCACTTAGCCTGGCGATTGCCCAGGGTTCAGAAGATCTTGGCGAGACAGAGGTGACGAAGGCCAAAATTTCAATCAGGCAAGAATTTAGGCTTTCGAGCAAGATTCAAATTTCTAAACTGATATTGCCATTCTGGGCAACAGTGCTAATCGCCCTGGTTTCGACGCCTGCGTCTCTTGTGTTTTATCTTGACGATGCAGTGGCGGCATTGTTCATTTTGGGAACAACCATTTTGTTAGTTCTAGAGGTTGCCACCGTGCTCTTGCGCAGAGTGACGATCAAGACTCTGCCGGGTTTCTTTCTTCAGATAGCCATCTTCGCCGTTGCCGGTTATGCCGCAAGCCAGACGCTTGCGCTTTCAAACTTGCAGGCTGGTTCCTATCCGACGCCGAGGATCGTGTTGTTGACAATAATCATTGGAATTGCAATGTTTCTTGGACAGATGCGACAGACGCAGCGCGTTGCAACTCAAGAGGCCGCTCGTGAAGTAAACGCACAACTTGAGTTGCTCAACTCGCAGGCACGTCGCGAACTTTGGTTGAACCGTCGACGAATCGCAACGGTGCTTCACGGACCAGTGCAGGCTGTTTTATATGCTTCGGCCATGCGACTTGCGCAATCGGCGCGACCATCAAAGAAGCTAATTCAAACTGTGAACGCCGATCTTGAAAGCGCACTTGAAGTTTTGAAATTTGATTCGATCGAGGCGCCTAGTCTGCGCGAAGTTCTGCGCCAGATTGTCGATGTATGGGCTGGCACGTGCGAAATCTACTTGAGTGTTTCGAAGAGTGTTCTTCAAGTTACGAAGAAGAACGCCCTATTGGCCGAGGCGGTGCTCGAGGTTTTGCGTGAGGCGATTTCGAATGCGATTAAGCATGGTCAGGCAACCGAAATCGACGTAGAGGCTGCGGTTGTTGGCAACCTAATCGAGATCTCGATTGTGAACAACGGAAAGTCTCCAGTGAACCGTGCCGGCAAGGGCTTTGGCTCAAAACTCTATGACGAGCTGACCCACACCTGGAGCCTCGCCGAAATGGCAGATGGCCGCACCAAGTTTGGCGCGACCATCTTCATTGCCTAGTCAAGCTAGGCGTTTGCCAGCAGGGTGACTATCCCCAATTTATGAGGGGGATAGCCCCGGTCTCAGGATTCGCATCGCCCGGCTGTGGCTGCAAATACATAGCCTTTAAGCGCTTGGCCTTATCGATGCGGTTCAGATCAAAGTAGGCATCGAAGCTCAACTTGGCCTCATTCTTGGCCGCGGCTTCGTTTCCCTGACCCGCGAGCAGTTCGCACTTGAGCTCGTGCAACTCGGCATATTCGAGCTTGGCCGACTGGCCTTCGCCGATCGTGGCAAGCGCTCGATCAATCACGATAAATGACTCGGTGCTGCGATCGTTTGCGGCATATACCTTGGCTAGCGCAAACTCGAAGTCGAAAGGCAGCGGCTTTTCGATGGTCTTTGGAAGTGCGTTTTCAAGTGCAGAAAGTGCCCGCGACGGCTCTGCATATTCTGCAATGCAAAGCGCAATCATTTGATCGTAATAAGTGAGAGAAGCCGCAGACTCCTCGCGTTTTTCGGCCAGTGCGCGGGCACGAACCCAAACGAGTTCGGCCTCTTGAAACTGTTCATTTTCGATGTAAAAGGTGGCCAAAGGTTTCGCCACTTCGAGAATCGCAACAGGTGCATCTAAATCTTCGAGAATCGCAAGAATCGAACGCAGCGACTGAACATAATTTTCGCCGCGTTCGAATTGACCAAGGGCATAAGCGCGGCCTAAGAAGAATTCGACAAGCACGCTGGTTTCTTTGTCAGAGCGAGCAATTTCAATAAGTGCATCGAAGTTCTTTGCTGCCTCTAGCGGGTCGGTGTGAACGCGAAGCCAGGCGTTTGCTAAATCGAACTGTCGACTTGTGCCAACTCGAAATTTTGCCAACTTGAGTTGATCGCTAACCAAATCAAGGTTGGTCTTAGCTTCACCAAGATCGACGGTCGGAGTAACACGGAGCTGCATGTATGCGAGCCAAGTTTTTGCGTCGAGAATTCGCTCGAGGTCTTCGTTCGTTTTTGCAACGCGCAGGGCGTTGTTGAACGCTTCGAGCGACTTGTCGCGCTCACCGTTCCAGCGATAGAGACGACCGGCTGCCATATAAACGGCAAAGGCTTCGTCAAGATCAAAGGCTGCCTCATAGAGTTGGCCTGCGTTTGCTGAGTGGTCGGCCGCAATAGAGTGCTTTTTTTGCAAGAAGTAGTTGTAGCCCTGCAGGTGAATGGCTTTCGCGCGGGCGCTGTCATTGAAACTTTGCAGTGCAATCTTTTCGGCCTCACGCGCGGTTTCAGCTACATCATCGCCCTTGCCCTGGGCTAGGTAGCAATCGCCAAGCATTAGCAGGCATTCCAACAGCTCAGGGATGCGCTCGATTTGACGATTTAGATCGACCGCGGCAGACAGGTATGTGATGGTCTTGTCGAGGTCTTCAGATTCGTGACCGCTCTGGTGAGCGCGATTCAGCAACGCATCGGCACGGTATTCAAGGTTGTCGCCTTGGATGTCTTGCCAGTCGTTGTTCTCTTCGTTGCGTGACCAACCGCGGTAATCCCAGAAATCAGACATGAAAATGCCCCTCTCGTTCGAATTTGAATCCCCCAAAGTGAAACGGAAGATAACTATGAACCCAACCTCTGACATTTGTTAGAAACGGCACGCCGAGAAATGTCAGTGGTGTCTGATATTTCTTTGGGCATGACAGATTCCCCAGCAGACAAGGCCCGCCAGGCCAGCATCGACGAGTTTCTAGAGAAGCTCAGCGCCGGCCAGCGCCCAGATCAAGGCCCATATCTGCCAGAAGAAACCTGGAGTGAAATCAAGCCGGGCCTCTGGCTCGGCGGCACCCACGACGCACACGACATGCGACTGGTTGGCAACCGCCTAGAGCGCCCTGCGATTGGGCCAGAAGATTTCGACACCGTGATCACCATGTATGCCTGGGCTCAGCCCGCCGACTGGTTTGTCAAAGAAATTCGCTTCGGAATCTATGACGGTGACATGTCTGACTTCGAAACTTCTGCACTGCGCGACATCGCAAAGATTGCTCACAGAGATTGGCGAGCTGGCAAGAAGGTGCTGATTCGATGCCAAGCCGGAATCAATAGATCAGGTTTAGTAATGGCGCTCGTTTTAATTCGCGACGGCATGAGCGCGGCAAAGGCAATTCAACTCATGCGCGACAAGCGTGCGCGTTCGGTTCTGCGAAATGAAACTTTTGAGAAGTGGCTGCTTGCGATTAAGGCAGCCGACTGGCGAAGCTAACCGCGCTTGTCGTTTGCGACGCCGCCAACGACCACGAGCGCGCCGGCAAGAGCAATGGCAATTGCTCCGATGCCAGAACCTGATGCGAACAGCTCAAGCACTTCGGTGTCGGTCATTGTCGCCGAAGGCGTTGGCAACATGCTTAGCCCGATGAACTCAACGATTGCACCGGCTGTAACCATGAGCACCGACGAGAGTTTGGCCTTGGCTGTCTTGTCGGTCTTTGGCTTGATGAGAACCACAACCACAGCGGTGATGAACCAGCTCACCAGAGAAAAGACAAAGAACCAGCCGAACTTATAGCCCTTGCTGCGAGCGGTGCGAGCGCTGACCCAGGCGGCAGCCAAACTAAAAGCGATTAGGCCAACGAGTGCGGTTAGTGCGAAAGAGTAAACATCCATGTCTAAAGACTACGCAGAACGGCTGAGAGGTCGTCTTGAGTTGGCGGCTCGCAACCGGCACGCTCGCACGTGATTGAAGCGGCAACGGCGGCAACGCGAACAAAATCGCGAAGGTCGGCATCGCTCAAGTTCTCGAGACGATCGAACGGATCGCTGCCGAGGGCGTCGGCATCGCTGAGCTGACCCAAAAGGTTGGCGCAGAAGGTGTCGCCGGCGCCAACGGTGTCGACAACGTTGATCTTGCGCGATGGCACGTCAACGCGAGGCGTGCGCTTGCGATAAATCGAAGTGCCATCGGCCCCGCGAGTAACCAGCACGATGCGCTCGGTGTCGCCAATCCAGTCGGCCACGATGCCATCGACATCTGCGCCTTCGCCCAAGCCATAGAGCCACTGAATGTCTTCGTCAGAAGCCTTGATGATGTGAGAAATCTGGTTGAGTCGCTCAACGCGCACGCGCTCTTCGGCGGCATCGAAGCCAAGTGCTGGTCGCATGTTGATATCGTGCGAGATAGTGACCGAGCGCTGGTTGAAGTGATCGCGAGCCCACTTTTCAATCACGGCACTCGATGGCTGCATGGCCATGGTGAGACAGCCAAACTGAATCGCTGTGGCATGCATGTTCTCGAGGTCGACATCCGTGGGTAATTCAGCTGGCGTCCAACCCCAGTCAGCCGTGCCATTTACATAGAAGGCATATGAAGGAACACCGTGAGAGTCGATGCTGACCACGGCAAGGGTGGTGAGCTCGGTTGCGTTGATGCTGTGTTCGAGGTGAACGCCGTTAGTTTCAAGACGCTCACGGATGATCTTGCCGAAGCGGTCGTTTGAGATGCGACCCAAGAACTGGTGTTTGGTGCCTCGGCGGGCGAGTGCCAGAGCAACGTTCGCGTTTGCCCCGCCGACCACGGCATTGAAGCCGCCCGGCTGGTAGCGATTCTCAATCAAGTCAATTAGCGCTTCGCCGATAACCAAAATCATGTGGTCAGTTTATTGCCGCAGGTATAGCGTTGAAACATGAAAAGAATTCCGTTAGCAAACCGTGCCATTGCTCTGCCGCTGCTCGGCTGGGTGTTCACCTGGGTCTTCACAATGGCCGGGGCATATGTTGGTTTGGCCATGCAAGAGGGTTATGGCACAGGCACGATCGCGCGTCCGAGCGCCTACGTGTATTTGGCTGGCTTCGCGCTCGCGGCATTCAGCGCATTGATTGCTCACGGATGGGCCGTGAAGGCGGTAGCTGCCAATGAGGCAGACACCCTTGCTCGTGCCTCGCTTCGCTTCTCAACTCTTATGGTCGTGCTTGGCCTCGCGGTGAACACCGTTTATGCGCTCGCGAACTTCATGGGCGCCTTCACCATGAGCAGCCAAAACTCCAACGTTGGCCAACGCTTTGTCTGGACCTACCTGCCGATTCTTTTGGCGACCGCAATCGTGGTTTTTGTTTTGCTCAAGGCATTCGTATTTAGAACCGCTGTCGTGGTTGCCGATGGAGAGCCAAAGCCAAAGATGAGCGAACGCCAGAAGGCGCTGGCTCTTGGCTATGCAGTTCCGATTTTGTGCACGGCCTTCGCCATCATCTTTGGCCTATTTGTTTATGACGCAACCCGCACCAACCTCGACGTCTGGATTTGGGTCTTGATCATCTCGATTGTTGGCTTCGGCGTTATCGCTGGAACCCGCTTCTCGGCCCGTGCCCGACAGGCTCGAGTTGAGGCGCCTAGACCAAAGACCGCGCTCGCGGCCAGTGCGGCAACTCTCAACTTTGTGCTTTCGATTGTCTTCGGTGGCGTGGTTGGCATCATGGCGTTCGTCATGGGCCAGGGTGCTATTCAGAAACTTCAGTCTTGGAAAGAATGGCAAGAAGGCGACACCTACTCGAGCTACACCGTGGCGACTCCGAGCCTTGAATGGCTCGCGCGTGATTTTGCACCGGCAAAAATCTTGTTGTTGCTAGCAGTTGTTGGCGTTTATTTGAGCATCGTCGAGCGTCACCGCAAGCGCAACGAATCTATCGACGCATAATTCTTAGATGAAGTTTTATGCGAGCGGGTTGCTCTTTGACAATGACGGCGTGCTCGTCGATTCACACGCGGCCGCAACCGAAGCCTGGGCAATTTGGTGCAAAGAATATGCTCCGCACATTAACTGGGATGACCCAATCAACGCTGGTCAGCGAGCAGAAGACAAAGTGCGCGAGTGGATTGCATCGCCTGATCTTTTTGAAGAGGCGAACAATCGCATCAACGAGCTAGAGCAAATCACTGCGCACACAACTGTTGCGTTGCCCGGTTCGGTTGAGTTGACTTCCTCGTTGCGTGATGGCACCTGGACGGTCTGCACTTCGGCCAACCCAAACCTTGCTCGCGCGCGTTTGATCGCGGCCGGCATCAAGGTGCCTGCCGAGTTGGTAACCGCCGACGACGTGAAGCGCGGCAAGCCATACCCTGACCCATATCTGCTCGGTGCCGAGCGACTCGGTTTTGCGCCTGAAGACTGCGTGGTTTTCGAAGACGCGATTGCCGGGGCAGAGGCGGCCGAGGCTGCAGGCGTTGGTCTGATCGTTGGCGTGAGCGAGGCGGCGCTCTCCGGCCCTGCCGACATTGTGGTTCGTGACCTCACGGGAATAACTTTTGATGGAGATGTGCTTAACATTCCAGACAGCAACCGCCTGCGTTAGGCAAAAGGAGAAATCATGAGCGAAGTAACTTTCTATAGTGCAGACTGGTGCAGCGACTGCCGCCGTTCGAAGTCGCTAATGAACACTCTTGGCGTCGAATATGAACTCAAGGATGTCGAGCACAACCCTGAATTCGCAGTCGAGGCCGAGCAGATCGCAGGTCGCAAGAACATTCCAGTTGTGCAGTTTGCCGACGGCAAGTTCTTGGTTGAGCCATCAGATGCTGAATTGCACGCTGAGCTCACCATCCGTGGCTTGATTTAGTTCAAAAAAAGTCTTGGCAATCGCGCGATGCGCGGTTAGGCTGAGAACGTTACGAATTCGTGACAGTAGTCGTTTGCAGTGCACAGAGTGCACCAGTCTTTCCTTTATTTGAGAATCTGCCGTTTTGCAGATGTTTCTCTCGTGTTTGGGTATAGCGCAGTTCGACTAGCCCGCGATCAAAGCAGCTACTCCCTGCGAGATCAACACAAATTAAAAAGGAAAAAACATGCCTAAATTTGGCAACTCAAACGCGCGCGCCGGAAAACCGGCGGGCAAGGGTGCAGCTCCTAAAGCTGCTCATCGCAAAGGCACATCAGCTGCCGGCGCCTCAAAATTTAAGCCTCGTGAAGACGGTCGCGGGGGTCGCTCAGATTTTCGCGCTGCCTCAGCCGCTGACGACCGCGGCCCACGCAAGCCACGCGCCTCAAAGGGTGCAGCTGGTTCACGCTGGGAAGACCGCGCACCTCGTCGTTTCGACGACCGCGATGCACGCCCAGCTCGTGACGAGCGCAGCTCAAGTGATTCGCGCAAGTCTCGTCCAGCGGGTTCTGAGCGCAGCTCAGCCCCCGCTCGGGACTCGCGACGCGACTGGAGTCCAACTCCACCAGCACGTCGAGGCAAGTTTCAGGTAGACGACCGCGCACCACGCGGAACTCGAGACGACCGCCCGGCTCGTTCATTCGATCGTGACGCACGTTCAGAACGTCCGTCACGCCCGGCCCGCGACGGCGAACGTCGCTGGGAAGATCGCCCAGCGCGCACCTTCGACCGTGATTCACGTCCGGCACGCGACGACCGCGGTTCACGCGATGACCGTCCAGCGCGTCGTTTCGAAGATCGTCCGGCACGCACTTTTGACCGCGACTCACGTCCGGCGCGCGATGACCGCGCACCACGTGAAGATCGTCCAGCAAGAACTTTCGACCGTGACTCACGCCCAGCGCGCAAGTTCGACGACCGCCCACGCAAGTTCGACCGCGACTACCGCGACGACAGCACCAACGGCCGCCCAGATCGCGCAGACCGTGTTGACCGCGATCGTGATCGCGACCGCACTTTTGAGGGCGCTCGCAAGGGCAACCCAAACAAGAAGTCATTCTTTGAAGACCAGAAGCTTGAGCGCCTAGAGAGCGTTGACGCTTCAACCGTCGACATCGCTGGCAGCTTCGCCGAGCTCAACCTGCACCCAAAGATGCTTGTTGCTCTTGAGGCTATGGGCGTCACCGCTCCGTTCCCTATTCAGGCAGCGACCATCCCTGCAGCAATTGGCGGCATGGATGTTCTAGGCCGCGGAAAGACCGGCTCGGGCAAGACCGTTGCGTTTACTGTTCCGGTAATCACCAAGTTGATTGCTGCCGGTTCGGTTCCTCGCAAGCCAGGCAAGCCTCGCGCGCTGATTCTTGCGCCGACTCGTGAACTTGCAGACCAGATCGACCGCACCGCTAACGCGCTTGCCAAGTCAGTCGGTTTCTACACCGCTTGCATCTACGGTGGTGTTCCACAGCGTCGTCAAGAAAACATGATGAGCCGCGGAACCGACATCGTGGTTGCAACTCCTGGTCGTCTTGAAGACCTAATGGCTCAGGGCATCATCGACCTAAGCGAAGTCGAAACCATCGTGGTTGACGAAGCCGATCACATGTGTGACCTTGGCTTCATCGAGCCAGTGAAGCGAATCATGCGTGCATGTGGCGACTCACAGAAACTTTTGTTCTCGGCAACTCTTGATAAAGAAGTTGACGCACTTGTTCGCGAGTTCCTTCCTGCACCTTTCGTGTATGAAGTTCCGAACGAAGTAAACGACACCGCAAACATCATTCACCGCGTTCTAACCGTTGACCAAGAAGACCGTTCACAGGTTCTATTGCGTTTGGTTCAGGGCGAGGGCAAGAGCTTGATCTTTGCTCGCACCAAGATGACCGCAGAGCGTTTGAGCGAAAGCTTGACTGCTGCCGGTGTTCCTGCTGCGCGTTTGCACGGTGACCTAAACCAGAACCAGCGAAACCGAAACCTTGAGCGTTTCATCAAGGGACACGTTCGTGTTCTAGTTGCAACAGACGTTGCAGCGCGTGGAATTCACGTTGACGATGTTGCACTAGTTGTTCAGGTTGATCCACCAGAGGAATACAAGACTTACTTGCACCGCGCAGGCCGAACCGGTCGTGCTGGCAAGGAGGGAACAGTTATTACTTTGATTCC
>ERZ650308.1464-NODE-1464-length-12211-cov-15.744982_pt1 | contig 12211 bp, 12 predicted proteins | sample MGYA00376244_ERZ650308 | MGnify/ENA primary metagenome ERZ650308 (study PRJEB26733, sample SAMN07839295) | wastewater metagenome | biome: small river; feature: stream; material: water | place: USA: North Carolina | collected 2016-04-26 ...
ACCTTCGGGTTATGAGCCCGACGAGCTACCGCTGCTCTACCTCGCGATGTTTGGACGGCAAAGATAGGGCAATATAAGTTGCTAAACAAGTTTATTGAGAAGTTTATAGAATAAGACTATAAATCCTGGATTAGTTCTTATGCTTGATGCTTGAAGCTCCAGAACTTTGCATGTCTTTAATAGAGGCAGTACCTTTATAATCTATGCTACTAGCTCCTGTTGCATGTACTTTAAGCATATCTGACACGTTTACTTTGACACTGCTTGCACCAGATGCTTCAACAGACGCTCCTTTTACAGCATAATCATACATCTTCACACTGCAAGCTCCAGATACATCCACAATTAAATCATCTCCTGAACCTGTCACTTCATAGTCACTCGCCCCTGATCCTTTTGCAGAAAATGCATTGGCGCGGATGGTTGCTTTGATACTTGAAGCACCAGATAAATCTGCCATTAAAGTACCCGCTTTAATATCACCCTTTAAGTCACTGGCTCCAGAAAGATTAATTTTTAATTTCTCAGCACTTAAGCCATTCACGATTTTTATGTTCGTTGCGCCAGATCCAGTTAAAGCATATAATTCTTTAACGCTCACATAGGCCTTGGTTTTATAATCATCATCATTCCATTTCCACCATTTGTTATTATCCGCCATTCTGATAATTAAGGTACCTCCTACTACTTCAGTGATAATTCTATTTCTATACTCATCTGTTTTTGCACTCACAGCTACTTCTGTCTTATTGGACTGACTAATGTAGAGTTCAATGGCATTGGAAACACGAATAGAGGTAAAATTGGGTAATTTTCTTACCTGCACATTATCATCATAGATCACACCCATCTTATTTTGAGCCTGGGAAACTAAAGCAAGTAAAACAAACGCAAAGAGGAATATCTTTTTCATAATCATAGTATTTATATCGTATAACGAAAGGCTTCCATTAAAGTTACAGTTGTTCGTCTAAAAAAAGCACCCTATTTTTGCCCCGTCCTCGGGGTGCTGTAAAAAGCTGAGATAAAACCCGTTGAACCTGAACAGGGTAATTCCTGCGAAGGGAAGGTACCGCACAACTCGTGCACTTCTCATAGCTCGTTATTCCTGTTCCCAGTACAATTTATTGAAACTTAAAAACAAGAACTATGACTAAGTTATTGGGAACAATTGCATTTGCTTTTCTACTTCAGCCTTTAACGGCTCAGAAGCAAAATTACACGGATAGTATCCGAAGCCTCCCACCATTGGAAGTTAAATCAATCAGGGTTAGTGAACAAGCCCCTTTTGCCAAAACGAATATCAGTAAAGCACAAATAGCATTGAACAATGTGGGACAAGACCTACCCTTCCTACTTGAGAATACCCCTTCTGTAGTCGTGCATGCGGACGCAGGAATTGGGGTGGGCTATACCGGCATAAGAATAAGAGGTACGGATGCAACAAGAATCAACTTTACATTAAATGGTATTCCCTACAATGACCCCGAAAGTATGGGTACCTTTTTCGTCAATATCCCCGACTTTAGTTCCAGCGTCAATAGTATTCAAATTCAAAGAGGTGTGGGTACTTCGACCAATGGCGCTGGTGCATTTGGCGCGAGTGTGAATTTAATGACCAACGACTACAATCCAAAGGCTTATTTATCCTTACAAAATAGCGCTGGTTCTTTCAATAGTTTTAAGAACAATTTTGTTTTTGGGTCAGGATTGATCAATAACAGGTTCACTATTGACGGAAGGATGAGTTCTATAACGAGTGATGGATTTATTGATAGAGCAACCAGTAATTTGAAAAGCTTTTTTCTAAGTACCACTTATTGGGGAGATCAATCTTCTTTAAGATTGAATATATTTAGTGGAAAAGAAAAAACTTACCAAGCTTGGTATGGTGTACCTCAGGAATTACTAGCCACTAATAGAACTTTCAATCCAGCTGGAACAGAAAAAGCCGATGCGCCCTATGACAACCAAACAGACAATTATACGCAAACGCATTATCAATTGTTTTATAATAAAAACATGATGGGCAACTGGAAATGGAATACCGCATTTTATTTAACCACCGGGAAAGGCTATTATGAAGAATATAAAGCGGGGGTAGATTTTTCGGACTACAATATCGACATCACCAATAAAACAAATGTACCCGCCGACTTAGTTAGAAGAAGATGGTTAGATAATCAGTTTTATGGTCAGATCGCAGCTATCTCTTATGTGGACAGTCTAAATGACTTAACCATTGGAGGAGGATGGAGCGTGTATGATGGATTGCATTTTGGCACATTACCCTACTTGGCAAATACATTGGCGCCAACCAATTATAGATACTATGACAATGATGCGCTAAAAAAAGAAATGAATACTTATGTAAAGTGGGAAAGGAGATTGACAAAGCAATTTAAAAGTTTTATAGACCTACAATATCGATTTGTCAATCATCAAATGAATGGATTCACTAAAAATACCGATTTAGAAATTGAAAGAAAGTTTAATTTCTTCAATCCAAAAATGGGCTTGACTTATCAAGCAAAAAATGTTTTTTATTATACTAGTGTTGCAGTTGCAAACAAAGAACCTAATAGGGATGACTTTGAAGCAAGTGTGAATGAACAACCTAAAAGAGAACAATTAATTGACTGGGAGACTGGACTTGAGTTTAAAAAACCCAAATATGTTTTAAATGCCAATATCTATTATATGGATTATAAGGACCAGTTGGTCTTGACAGGTAAAATAAACGATGTGGGCGCTTATACGAGAACCAATGTGCCAAAAAGTTATAGAGCCGGGGTAGAATTGCAATTAAAATACGCATTGAGTAAAAAATATATCACAACCTATAGCGTCACATTTAGTCAAAATAAGATTAAGGAATTTACAGAATACATAGATGATTATGATCAATACACGCAAGTAGCTATACAGCATAAAAATACCAATATCGCCCTATCTCCTAGCTTAACAACTAATCGCACTTTTAATTGGAAGCCAAATGACAAACTGAGCTTTTTCTGGACAACTAAGTATATTTCAAAACAATTCTTAGACAACACACAAAACGAGTCTAGAATTCTTGATTCTTATTTATTAAATGACATCAATGCACATTGGACCATCCTGAATAAAGCAAAATATACTATGCTTTTACAATTGTATGCGAACAATATTTTAGATGTACAATATGCACCAAATGGATATACCTATAGTTATATCTATGATCGAACTACCACCACCTCCAATAATTATTATCCAATGGCCGGAAGAAACTTTTGGGTTAGTTTAAAGATCGACTTGAAATAAATCATTCCAGTTCATAAAAAAGGTCCTGAAAACTCAGGACCTTTTTAAATATATTTCGTTACTGTTTATTACTTCTTCTCTTTATCTACTGTATTGATAAAATCAATTAGTCCTTTAAAGTAAGTTGCTTGATCGTCATACATAGACATATGAGACCCTTTTGGACAAAGAAGGTAGGTGCCATTTTGTACTTTATTCGCAATCATTTCCATTGCCTTAGGATCCATGGTGTCAAATGCACCACCAATACTTAAGGTAGGTACTTTTATTTTTGCAAGATCCGCAGTTCTATCCCAATTTTTTAACACTGCGTTGCCCACTACTCCGAATTCTGAAGGGCCTTGCATTTTTAAATACAAAGGATAATTCATTTTAGCAAAAGCACGAACTACTGGATCTGGCCAATTAGCTGGAGGCATTCTCAACACATGCTCAGGGTAATAATAATCATTGATTAACTTTAAATAAGCGGGATCCGTATATTGACCCTTTGCTTCATAAGCTCTAATTTGAGCCAATACTTCCTTAGGCAATTGAGGGCCTAAAACTTCATTCGCATACTTTACATATTCAGGAATGGAAGCCATCATATTTGAAATGATCAATCCTTTCAAATTCTGTTGATATTTTAAAGCGTATTCGATTGCCAATATACCGCCCCAAGAATGTCCTAGTAAATAAAAATTATTGGCATCTAAACCAAGTGCAGCTCTCACCGTTTCAACTTCTTCAACATAACGTTCAATTGACCATAAGCTGCTATCGTTGGGATTGTCTGAATAAGCAGATCCTAATTGATCGTAGTAATAATACTCCACACCCTCTTGAGGAAGGAAGGAATCAAAACATTCAAAATATTCATGCGTCGCCCCAGGACCACCATGTAATAACAAAACTTTTTTAGTTGGATTGTTACCTACACGCTTTGTCCATACTGTAAAATCACCTTTGGTTGTATGAATAGGGATACGTTTAACACCACCAGATAAAATATCAGTTTTACCAGTTGTATCGTGATAGTTTGACTTGGTGTCAGTTGACCCATTCCTACATGCAGCTAATGATAGCACAAGGCAACAAGCAACTAATTGAATGATTTTTTTCATATGCTGATTTTAGATTATCCTGGAAATTTTTCCTGCCATGCCAACATCCCACCAACTACATTCACTACATTTTTAAATCCATAGGGCTCCATCATCATGCATGCTTGCCCACTTCTGTTTCCACTTCTGCAATAAACATATACAGTCTCCTCTTTAAGATGCTCAATCTCGTCTAACTGTAAAGATTGAACTAAGCCCAAAGGCAATAATTGACCACCAATATTGAATGCTGCATGCTCATGCGGTTCTCTAACATCTAATAAATTCAATTTTTCTCCAGCATCAATTTTTGCTTTTAATGCTTCAACTGTAATTGTATTCATAACCTTAATTTTTTAATTTTAACGTATCCTACTTTTAATAAACGATTGATTATTGTATTGAGTCTCGAATGGCTTTTACTGGGGCCACTTTGTCTAAGACGATATTAATGGAAGCACCTTTTGAAATGGAATTCTTTACAGGCATCCCTAGTGAATCCAATTGACTTCCATACACACTTGGACTTTGATCAAATACAAATGCTGAAGCACTATCACCAATCGCGCCATTTACTGATACCACTCCTAAATTTAAACCTAAGCTAATCAATTGAGCCTTCGCCTGCTCGTAGGTCAATCCTACTAAATCTGGCATCAGCATTCCTGCTGAAGCACCACCATCTCCTACTAAGAAGTGGATCAATGTTCCAGAAGGTATTTTAGAACCAGGGGCAATGGGTTGACCATTGACCAACTGATCAATGACAACGTTTTTATTTTGATCTGGTACCATTTGTATCGAACCCAATCTTAAACCAAGTACTTTCAAATATGTCTCTGCACTTTTAATTGAAAAACCAACCAAATTTGGCATATCTACTTGTGGGGCAATAACACGATTAATTGTAAGGTAAACTGTTCTGCCTTTTTTTACAATCTCATCTGCATCTGGAGTTTGTCTTAACACTGCATTTCTTGCGAGTGTGTCAACATAGATTGAATCTTGCAACTCAACATCAAACCCGAGTGCTGTAAGATTTTTTTCTGCAGCAACCACATCTAACCCAATCACCGATGGCACTTTCTCTGTCTCTCCATTGCCGGTAATCCAACCTAATGAGAAAAAGAAGATGATGAATAAGCACAATGCAGCTCCAAATCCAATGAGCACATTCATCCACAAAGGCTTCTTTAATATGTCGTCAATTAATTTCAAATTGCTTGATTTTATTTTTGTTCTAAACTGTCTTCAATAATCCAACCATAAAACTCTGTCAAAGTCCACCCCATTGCTTTTACTTGTTGAGGAATAACACTTGCCTCACTTTGACCAGGCACGGTATTTACTTCTAACATGTAAGCTTTTTCAGCAGCTTCGTCATAAATGAAATCAATTCTTACCACACCTCTACAGTTTAAAATAGCATACACTTTTTGTGCAGCAGCTGTTAAGGCGTCAAACATTTTTGTTGTAATATCTGCAGGTGTAATTTCCTTACTCTTACCTTGGTATTTTGCCTCGTAATCAAAAAACTCGTTTTCAGTTTTGATCTCAGTGATTGGCAACACAGTGATTTTACCTTTAGACTTAAATACACCAATAGTGAATTCTCTGCCACTTATAAATTCCTCTACCAATATCTGTGTATCTTCTTTAAATGCTTTTTCCAATGCAGTTGGTAACTCACTTGCTTGATTCACTTTGCTAATACCAAAACTACTTCCACCATTGTTTGGCTTCACAAATACAGGCAGTGTAAGACTTGCCAAAATTTGATCAGGACTTAATGTATTCTCTTTAAATAAGTGTAATGATTTTGCCACACCTACTCCGCCAAATCCAGCAACCGCTACGGTGTATCTTTTATTAAATGTCAATGCAGAAGTCGCCGTATCACAACTTGTGTAAGGCAACCCAATCATATCAAAGTAGCCTTGTAGTTTCCCATCTTCACCTGGGGTGCCATGAATGCACATCAACGCTACATCAAATTTTATTTTTTCAGCACCTTCTACGATACTAAAATCTGCTTTATCAACTGCCACTTCCTCTCCAACTGCATTCTCATACCACCAGCCTGTAGGATGAATGTCAATTTGATAGACTTCAAACTTTTCTTTATCCAATGCATTGAACACGGTCTTTGCACTTTTATAACTAATCTCCGCTTCAGAACTATATCCTCCTGTAACCAATGCGACTTTCTTTTTCATAGCATCCAAATTTGTATGGTCAATGATGAACCAACTATTTTTGACAATAAAAAAAGGGAAATGATTCCCTTTTTAAACCATTTATTATAAATGTAATTTTTCTTTCTTAGCTAACAATTCATCCACCGTCTCTTTGTACAACTCATCAGGTACACAACAGTCAACTGGACAAACAGCAGCACATTGAGGTTCTTCATGAAAACCTTGACACTCTGTACATTTGTTAGGTGTAATATAGTAAGTATCCATAGCTACTGGTGTCATTCTTGCACCTGCATCTACAGCAGTTCCGTCCATTAAAGTATAAGCTCCTTTTAATGAAGTACCATCGGACATCGCCCATTCTACTCCACCTTCATAGATTGCATTATTTGGACATTCTGGCTCACATGCGCCACAATTGATACATTCGTCTGTAATTTTGATTGCCATAAAAAATATTTAAATTTTAGTAACGTACTTTTGCTTACAAAGATATAACACAAGCATGAACTTACAAGCAAGAATTAAAGGTTTTGTCACCCTTGGACAACAGCTCTCAGATCCAAATAATAGCCTATTGTTAACCGCTAAGGATGAGGCTTATCGCCAAAATGCCTGGTTTTTACCCGAATTTATAGACCAAGCAATTCAACAGATCAGTGAACAGTTTTTAAAAGAAGAAGCGCTTGTTGAATGGACATCCACCTATCCATCTATTGCAGATCAGCCCACAGAAATTAAAGTGGGGATCGTCATGGCTGGTAACATTCCTTTGGTAGGTTTTCATGATTTATTGAGTACCCTTATTGCTGGACACACTGCTGTAGTAAAAAGGTCTTCCAAAGACCAAGTATTGATGGACTTTATCATTGCAAGTTTAATAGCGATCAACCCGGCTTTTGCTGCTCAAATCATGGTTCAAGAACAGCTAAAAAACTGCGATGCTTATATTGCCACAGGAGGCAACAATGCAGGCAACTATTTTGACTATTATTTTGGCAAATTTCCACATATCATCCGCAAGAATAAGACTTCAATAGCAATTCTCGATGGTACTGAAACCGAAGCCGAACTGGCTTCTTTGGCTGATGATTGTATGCTTTATTATGGACTAGGATGCAGAAACGTAACCCAGATTTGGGTGCCTGAAGGATATGATTTTATCCCATTTTTAAGCGCCCTCAAAAAGTACAACTACTTATTAGATCAACATAAATACAAACATAACTACGACTATCAATTGGCATTATTGATGATGAGTAAACAAATGTATATGGATTCAGGCGGGGTGCTGATGAGTGAAAACCCATCCCCTTTTGCCGCAATCAGTCAAATTCATTATCAATACTACAAAACAGGTCAGCTACCCCAATTAAACCTGGAAGAAATTCAATGCGTCGTAGGTAAGAATGCACTCTCGTTTGGGAGTTTACAACAACCAAAACTGGCTCAATATGCTGACGGAGTAGATAGTTTAGACTTTTTGACAGGTCTTACTAGAAATGCTTAAACGAACAATTTCGTAAATCTTTTGTTAAACTCATTTACAGAATTTGTGACATAATTTCAGCTGCACTAGATTGCATTCAAATTGGTACACATTTTGTAAAATCAATTGTATAAACATCAAATAGTTAGTTATGAATTTGAATTTAAAAAACGTTTTAGCCATTGTAGGCATTAGCGCTACCACTACTATTTTAAGTGTATGGGGATATGCTAAACTAAACAATTCCAATAACGCATTTGAATCGGCAAATAATTTGCCTGCCAACTATGCTAGTTTGTTTCAAGGGAATGCCCCAAGTTCAACAGTGGATTTCACACCTGCTGCAAGTGCTGCATCCCCTGCTGTGGTGCATATTAAAACCAAGACCAATGCAAAGCAAGTACAACAAAATGGACAGCCAAGACAAAGGAATCCATTTTTCGATTTCTTTGGAGACGATGATATGCTAGGCGACTTTTTTGGAGGCCCAAGAGTTATTCCAGAACAAAGAGCAAGTGGAAGCGGTGTATTGATAACAGCTGACGGATATATTGTCACCAATAACCATGTGGTCAATGGGGCAGATGAAATCAATGTAACACTCACCAATAAAAAGAGCTACAAAGCAAAAGTGATCGGCACTGATGCTAGCAGCGATTTAGCTGTCATCAAAATTGAAGCGAGTGGATTACCTTATTTAGTGTATGGCAATAGTGACGAAATTAAATTAGGACAATGGGTATTGGCGATTGGCTATCCGTTGAACCTAGATGTAACCATTACAGCCGGTATTATTAGTGCCAAGAATAGATCTATTAATATCAATTCTAAACAAAGCGATAAACCAGTTGAAACTTTCTTGCAAACTGACGCTGCAGTAAACCAAGGAAATAGTGGTGGTGCTTTAGTCAATACTAGTGGAGAGTTAGTAGGCATTAATTCTGCTATTGCTTCACCTACTGGTTCTTATGCTGGATATTCTTACGCCATCCCAGTGAATCTAGTAAAAAAGGTGGTGACCGATATCGTAAAATTTGGTACCGTTCAACGTGCTTACTTGGGTATTTCTTATCCTCAAGATGATTTATCAGAAGAACAAGTAAAGAAGATTGAATCTGACTTTAAAGTTAAAATTGGAGACGTACAAGGAATTGTAGTGACCGATGTACTAGAGGGTGGTGCTGCAAAAGCTGCTGGTGTAAAAGTAGGTGATATCATCACTAAAATAAACGGCACTAACGTTAAATCATCCCCTGAATTACAAGAGCAAATTGCCAAATACAAACCCAACGATAAAATTAGCATCACTTTAAAAAGAGATAATAAAGACCTGACTTTGAATGCTACTTTGAAAGCTAAATTAGGCAATACAGACTTAGCTAGTAGTAGTAAGGCTGCTGAAAAATTAGGTGGAAAATTAGAAACAATAGATAAAACGACCGCTGAGAAAAATGATATAGATGGCGGCGTACTCGTTAAAGATTTAGGGAATGGCATTTTAGGAAAGAGCAGAGTGGAAAAAGGATTTGTGATTACACATGTGAATGATCAACCTGTAAAAAACACAGAAGAATTTTATGACCAATTGAAAAAAGTATCAGGCGCTACCATTAAGCTATCTGGAATTTATCCAGGCTTCTTTGGGAACTATGCATTCATGTTAAACTTAAATGATTAAACGGTAGATTTATCCCATAAAAAAGGCGCTAAAATTAGCGCCTTTTTTATTGAACGAATTCTTTATTTTAATTTCATTGACTGCCAGATCGCTTCCTTTTCATTTAAAGAAAGCTTTGCTAAATCCAACCCATTGTCCTTTGCATAGGTTTCCATTAATTCAAATCGATGTTTGAATTTCTTATTGGTCTTTTCCAATGCCGACTCTGGATCGATATTTAAAAAACGTGCATAATTAATCATGCTAAACAGGACATCCCCAAATTCAGCTTCCATTTTTTCTTGGTCATTTGCCTCAATCTCTGCTTTTAATTCTCCAATCTCCTCTTCTACCTTGTCCCATACTTGCTCTTTGTTCTCCCATTCAAATCCAACCTGTTTCACTTTTTGTTGAATCCTAAATGCCTTCACCATCGCAGGTAAACTATTAGGCACACCAGCCAATAAAGAAGTCTTTCCTTCTTGTAATTTCAATTGCTCCCAATTGCGCTTCACCTCTTCTTCGTCTTCCACTTTTACATCTCCGTAGATGTGGGGGTGACGATGGATCAACTTCTTAGAAATGGCTTCGATGGAATCCTGTAATGTAAAATGACCTTGCTCTGTACCTATCTTAGCATAGAACAAGACATGTAATAATAGATCACCCAGTTCCTCTTTAATGCCTTCCCAATCTTCATCAATGATCGCATCTATTAACTCATACAATTCCTCAATGGTATTACTTCTCAAACTTTGTATGGTTTGTTTTTTATCCCATGGACATTTTTCACGAAGGGTATCCATGATTTCAACCAATGCTAAAAAACTTTCAGCAACCTTATTCTGAGACATGACTAAATATTAAAAAATGAAAACATGAAAAATATAAATAATAAAGCACCCATTAATAGCAATGTCAAAAACATTAAAACCGAAAATTTCAAGATAGTTTTAACTCTAGATTGATTAAAATGGTTTTTAAGTGACTTATACAAGTAATAGAGCAATGTAACTGCTACAAAAAAGGCCATAATACCAGAAGGCTTTTTGTAAAAATATTCTATTACAATATTGATCAATTTGACGCCAAATAAAATGATATAAAATGCACAGTAAATATGGATACTGAAAATAACATGATCAACAAAGTAATGATGCTTATTCCTTCTGTATAAAATCCAAATGAAGAAGGCAAAAATGGGTAATGAGATATACAACATCCTTGAGAAATAATGTTCAAATTTCTCAATCAGCGCCTTCCCTATTTTAAATTTATCACCTTCATATTTCACATTCAGCTCAATACTTTTCTTTTTCACTAAAGCATCCAACCATTCATCTCTTTTCGCCTCTGGTAATTTTTGTTGAGCTTCAACGTATGCTTCAACTGTTTTATACTGTACAGAATCTTTACCTAAATCCAAATCAAATCCTTCATTGATACCAGATGCAACATCTTTAGGAGAAGCCGAATTAACAGGTGATGCTGCAGGTTTTTCTGGCACTTCTCCTGTAAACATGAACAAGAAAAAAACAGCAGACACGAATAAATACATTCTAATGGGATGTAGATAAGTGGCCCGCTTGCCCTCCATATAATACTTAGTTAAACTCCCTGGCTTAAATAGCAATAGTTTTAATGTCTTCCATAGTTTGCCATCAAAATGCGTTAAGTCCTCTATAAAATGGACGAGTAATTGAAAAAAGCTTTCCTTTACCTCTACATTTTCTTGCCCACATTGTTGACAGAATCTTCCAGCAACTTCAGCACCACAGTTGAGGCAGTTTTTTTCTATTCTTTCTTTTAAATGTGACATGGTGCTAAGATACGCTATAATTTTTTTCCTACTAAGCCTTAAGATTTCTATTCTTTGATCTATACGTGTCAGTTTGTGAATGGCAATTTGGACACAAGATTCTTAAATTAAAAAGTTGATGATTTAATCTATTACCATCTATATGATCTAATTCCAAGTTGATCTTTTTATTATTCCAAGAATCGATGCCACAAACAGCACATTTATCTTTCAAGAAGCCCTCTTTTAACAGCCTATTTTTTAATTTATAGGTTTGAAAATGTGGATGCTTTCCTGATAAGATTTCATCTAAAGTGATTTTTGGGAGGGTGTTTTTATTGCCTCCTTTTAGCCCTTGGTTTGGTAAATAACAATCGTACAAAATTGCCAACCTCTTTAAAGTATTAAAATGTACTTTAAGTTCAGCTGCAGCATGCGACATAGAATTTGCTTTTTTACAAATCTCGATCACGATGGATTTTTCAATTTGACGTTTCATTTCAATAAGTTACTGAAAATTCCGGGATTAACGACATTCGCCGTCTTCCTCAAAGCCTTTCAAGTAAATGCTTCGGGACTGCCGTTTTTCGCATTGCTCAAAACGTCTTCCTCGTAAATCGGTCTTACTCAAAGCCTTTCAAGTAAATGCTTCGGGACTGCCGTTTTTCGCATTGCTCAAAA
>ERZ650308.1465-NODE-1465-length-12209-cov-7.875185_pt1 | contig 12209 bp, 8 predicted proteins | sample MGYA00376244_ERZ650308 | MGnify/ENA primary metagenome ERZ650308 (study PRJEB26733, sample SAMN07839295) | wastewater metagenome | biome: small river; feature: stream; material: water | place: USA: North Carolina | collected 2016-04-26 ...
CTAAGTAGTTCTAGAAGTTTTTTAATAACTTCTTGCAAGAAGGTCCTTTCCGAAATTCGGAAAGGATTTTTTTTGCCCATATATGAACCATGTTTGGCATCAATATTGCCTATATATAAGTAGACTTATTGGTCCTATTTTATGGAATAGGTCTATGTCATTTTGACTAGAATATTAAAATATAAGACTTTGGATAAACAATTTTTATTTAAAAACGAAGAAGACAACGAATTCATCCCCTTATTCACTTTTAACGAGCAGGATATGGAGAATGAACCAGCAATTGTGATAGAAGAGATGATTCCTATCCTCCCTTTAAGAAATACTGTGTTATTTCCTGGGGTGGTGATTCCAATTACTGTTGGAAGGGATAAAAGCATTCAAGCGGTCAAAGCTGCTTATGCAAAAGATAAATTGGTGGGTGTTTTGGCACAAAAGGATGGCAATATTGAAGATCCTAATCCAGCAGATTTATGTGCGATTGGTACCGTGGCGAAGATCATTAAAATGATCAAGATGCAAGATGGAGGAACGACCATCATCATTCAGGGAAAAAAACGCTTTGAACTATTGGAGATGGTGGAAGAGGATCCATTCTTTAAAGGAAAAGTGAAATTGATTGAAGATGCGCCTGTACAAAAAGATGATAAACATTTTGAAGCTTTATTGTCTACTATCAAAGACTTAGCGGCACAGATCATTCAGTTATCTCCTAATTTTCCTTCAGAAGCAACTATGATCTTAAAGAATATTGAAAGCCCAATGTTCTTGATCAATTTTGTAGGTAGTAATTTAAATATAGAATTACAAGAGAAGCAAGGTTTATTAGAGATCCATGGTGTTGCAGAGAAAGCCGAAAAATTAGTAGAGTTCTTGCAAAAAGAATTACAGTTTGTTGAACTTAAGAATAAAGTGGCTAATAAGACCAGAACAGAAATTGACAAGCAACAAAGAGATTATTTTTTACAACAACAACTAAAGAGCATCAAGGATGAATTAGGTGGTGACCCTAATGAGCGTGAAGTGGCTGAAATGAAAAAGAAGGCTGAACACAAAAAATGGCCTGAAGCTGCAAAGAAATTATTCCAAAACGGTTTGGAGAAATTGGAACGTATGCATCCAAGTACCCCAGATTATTCTGTGGTGTACAATCACTTAGATTTATTATTAGACCTTCCTTGGGACGAATATACCGATGACAATTACGATTTAAAAAACGCTAAAAAAGTGTTGGATGACGATCATTATGGCATGGGTAAAATCAAGAATCGTATCTTAGAATACTTAGCTGTGTTGAAATTAAAGGGCGACATGAAAAGTCCGATCCTTTGTTTCTTAGGTCCTCCAGGGATTGGTAAAACATCTTTAGGTAGATCTATCGCACATGCAATTGGCAGAAAATATACCCGTGTAAGTTTAGGTGGCTTGCATGATGAGAGTGAAATTAGAGGACATCGTAAAACTTATATTGGAGCGATGCCGGGAAGAATCATACAAAGCATTCGTAAGGTGAAGACTTCTAATCCAGTCATGATATTGGACGAGATTGATAAAATTGGTAAAGACCAAAGAGGGGATCCTTCTTCTGCATTATTAGAAGTATTGGATCCGGAACAAAACCATAGCTTCTATGATAATTACTTAGAATCAGAATATGATTTAAGCAAGACCTTATTCATTGCGACTGCGAACGACATAAGTCAAATTCAGCCTGCATTGAGAGATCGTTTAGAGATCATCGATCTAAGTGGTTATGCAGTAGAAGAAAAAGTGGAGATTGCTAAAAGACATTTATTGCCTAAGCAAAAGTCCCTACATGGATTAGAGAAATACAATTTCAAAATTCAGGACAATGTATTGGAGAAAGTAATTGAAGACTATACAAGAGAGAGTGGTGTGCGTGAATTAGATCGTCAGTTGGCATCAATCATGCGTTATCAAGCAAAGCAAATTGCTTACAAGCAAAAGATCAAGCCAACAGTAAGTAAGTTGGACTTGCTTAAAATTTTGGGACAACCAAGGTATAGCAATGAGATTTATAAAACAGTCAACATGCCAGGTGTGGCTGTGGGATTAGCTTGGACCTATGTTGGAGGGGATATCTTGTTTATTGAAACCTTATTATCTGACGGGAAGGGTGAATTGAAATTGACTGGTAATTTGGGAAATGTAATGAAAGAAAGTGCGACAACTGCATTGACTTATTTACAAGCCAACGCTAAAAAAATTGGTGTAGATCCTGAATTATTCAAAACAAAGTCGGTCCATATGCACGTGCCAGAAGGCGCAGTTCCTAAGGATGGTCCTAGTGCTGGTATTACGATTTTGACTGCCTTAAGTTCAGCTTATACTGGCAGAAAAGTAAAGCCATTCTTAGCTATGACAGGAGAGATTACATTAAGAGGTCAGGTCTTGCCGGTAGGTGGTATCAAAGAGAAAATCTTAGCTGCTAAAAGAGCAGGCATGAAAGAGATTATCCTTTGCTGGCAAAATGAAAAAGATGTGAATGAAATAGACCAAGCATTTATTAAAGGCTTGAAGTTCTATTATGTAAAAAATATGCAGCAAGTCTTAGATTTAGCGCTTGTTTAATTGATATTTAAATTTCAAACCCTAGCTTTGTCGCATGTCTTATCAAAAGTACATACCTAAGCTAGGGTTTTTCTTTGCCTGTTATTTTTTTAGTGGGGGCAGTTTTGGCGGCAATCATTTAATTGCGCAGACTACTGCAGGCAATGCGGTCTATCAATTTTTACAATTACCTTATACTGCAAAAGCAACAAGTTTAGGAGGGATCAATATTAGTTCCATTGGCGATGACTTAGGTCTCGCTATGATGCAGCCTGCATTACTCACAAAGGGGATGGATGGTAATTTGCAAGTAAGCGTGAAACCTTATTTTGCAGGCATACAACAATATGATTTGAATGGTGCATCCAAATTGAAATCGGATTGGGTGATTGGATGGGGTGTTCATTTTATGGACTATGGTAGTATTGAACAAACAGATATATTAGGTAATAATTATGGTGTCACCAGTCCAAATGAATATGCGATTCAAGTGGGTATTGCCAAAACCTATCAAGAACATTTTCATTTTGGTACACAAATTAAATTCATTCAATCAAGCTTTGGGGCCTATAAATCAAATGGTGTTGCGATGGATGTGGGGGTAAGGTATTTGGCACCAAGTGGATTGTCTCAATGGAGTTTGTTATTGCAAAATGTGGGCACCCAATTAAAATATTTTCAAGTGAAAGAGGAACTGCCTGTGAATTTAATATTGGGTTGGTCCAAAAAATTGGCCAGTGCACCTTTACAATTTTCAGTAACTGCAGAAAGACTTTCTGTTTGGAACGATACCTATTATGATTTGGATTTTTACACTCAAGAAGGATACAAGCAGCCAGGCTCTTTACAAAATGTTTTCAATCACCTAATATTGGGGACACAATTGTATTTGGGGCAAAGTTTTGAATTAGATCTTGGCTATCATTTTGCACGTAGGTTTGAGTTGAATCTTCCGAATCAACCGAATAGTTTAAATGGACTGAGTGCCGGATTTGGATTTCCTTATAAACGCATGCAATTCCAATATGGTACTGGCTTTTTTCAAAAAAACACCTACCATCATTTCACTTTACAATATGCATTAAAGCAGCAATAAAAAAAAGGCTGAATACTATTCAGCCTTTTTTTTATATTCAACGATATTGAATTTTATTGCTTTTTCTTTGGCATCACCGCTTTTGGTTTATTGGCAGGGGTGGTTACTTGTTTAGGTTCTGTACTTGGTTTTTTAGGTGCTGCAGGTTGATTTGCCGGAGGAGCCGTTTTAACCGGTGTTACAACAGTTGGTTCGTTATTGGAAATCAAACTATAATCAGATTCTGCTTCGATGGCCTCTGCGTCTTGATCTGGTATCGTTAAGTCAATACTAGAATCTTTGCCCACGAAATTGACATTAAAGTCTGCACTTAAGTTATCGGGTTTTACAAAGCTTGCGTTTCTATCTAAATTACATGCAGGGTCATTGGCTACCTTATTCATGAAGTAGGCCCATATAGGTAATGAACCATGTGCGCCCTGTCCAAAATAATTATCTGTAAATCTGATATAACGATCATCAGCACCTACCCATGCACCAGCAAGTATTTGTGGTGTATAACCCATAAACCATAAATCACTATTGTCATTGGTGGTACCTGTTTTACCAGCTACAGACTGTGTGCCAATATCGTAAGAATACATGCTTCTTCCTGTTCCTTTGGATATCACACCCTCCATCATACTCACCATTGAATAGGCGGTTAATTCACTAATCACTTTTCTTCTTTGAGGTGAGAAGCTTTCTAATACATTGCCATTTTTATCTTCGATACGATTGATAAAGAAAGGTTGTGCATTGTATCCTCCACCAGGGAACATGGTATAAGCTTGTACCATTTCAAATAATGAAACCTCGCAAGCACCAAGGGCAATTGAAGGATAAGCTGGAATATCTGCTTGGATATTGGTCTTCTTCAAATATGACACCAACTCTTTTGCGGCTTCATTACCGTCACCGTTAATTTGTTTCATGATATAGGCCGTCGCACAGTTTCTAGATTCAGCCAATGCCTGTGCCATCGGCATAGATTGACCTGTACATGATTTAGGTGTATTAGGTACCATTCCATAGCCTTCGAAATTTTGTTGTTGGTCCTGTACAATACTAAATGGAGTGAAGCCGGCTTTTTCAATGGCTAGAGAATACAATAAAGGTTTCATGGTGGAACCAACTTGTCTTCTGGTATTGATATTAACGTGATCGTATTTGAATGTTTTAAAGTCAATACCACCTACCCAAGCTTTTACTTCTCCAGTAAAAGGATCTACCGCTAAGAAGCCAGTTTGTAACATTTGCTTATGATACTTTAAAGAATCAAGCGGTGTCATGATGGTGTCGATGAATCTATTTTTATTCCAAGCAAAAACACGCATTGGCAAAGTTTCGTCAAATGATTTTCTTATTTCAGTTTCATCCACATCTTCACGCTTCATATTTCTCCAGCGATCTGTTTGCTTGATGGCTAATTCCAATTGGTTATTGAAGTCTTTCCAAACAGAACCAGTTTTGATATTAGATTGCTTATTAAACTCTTTTTGTAAATAAGCCATATGTCTTGCCACGGCTTCCTCTGCATACAATTGCATACGAGGGTTGATGGTGGTATATATCTTTAGACCATCTCGGTATAAGTTATAAGCGTCTCCATTGTTCTTCTTGTGCTCCTTACACCATTTCTTCATATACTCACCCAAATAACTTCTGAAATAGGGCCCTAGTCCATTGTTCTCGTCTAACTTTTTAAAGTTAGTCACAAGTGGCAATGCTTTTAATTGTTCCGCTTGTTCAGCTGTAATATATTTTTGGCCTGCCATTCTATTCAAAACCAAGTTCCTTCTTTCCAATGCTAGCTTGGGATTTCTGTTTGGGTTGTATTTGCCTGGCCCATTGATCATGCCTATTAATAAAGCAGCTTCTTCTATGGTTAAGCGATCAGGTTCTTTTTGAAAAAAAGTTCTAGATGCATTACTTACTCCAAATAAGTTTTCGCTAAATGGAACTGTATTAAGGTATAAAGTAAGTATTTCTTGTTTGGTGAAACTACGTTCAAGTTTGATGGCAATGATGCTTTCTTTAATTTTTTGTATGATTCTTAATAGCTTATTCTTGGTGCCCCAATTATCCGTAAATAAGTTTTTTGCAGTCTGCATGGTGATTGTAGACGCGCCTCCTTGACTACCTAGAAATGCCACAGCTCTTAATAAACCTTCTCCATCAATACCATAGTGGTCATAGAATCTTTTATCTTCTGTAGCAACCAACGCTTGTAATAAGTAGGGGCTAATGTCTCTGTATTTAACACTAATTCTGTCCTCCAAATAAAACTTACCCATTGGTGTACCATCTTGCGCATATACCTGACTTGCTAAAGAGGCAGTTGGATTTTCAATGTCATCTAAGTCTGGCATATCCCCAATCCATCCAAAATTGAGCATTCCGATAAAAAGCAAAAAGACACCTGCTGCAATGATGTAATATTTCCAAAATATTTTTGCCCAATGTTTAGGCCCTTTATTCGTTTCTTTTGCGGTTGATTTATTTTCTGAATTCACTAGTTACCCTTTAAGGTTTAAAATAATAAGTTGATTTTTCACGCTTGTATTGATCCATTTGAGCTTGATTGTTGATCTGAATGATATTCGATTTTCCAATCAAGGTTAAATCGTATTGCTGCTTGCTAATAAATGAAATAATTTCTGTACTCAATCTAGGTTTCACTTTTTGAATATATTGTAAGCCCGCAGCTGCATTTTCAAATGGCCCAATCCATACAATATGAGATTGTTCTGCAAATTGTACAAATGTGACTGCTAAATTTAATTTTCTAAATTCTTCTGCATGCACATCTTTGAATGCATTTTGAATTTCTTTTACAAACGCAGGAGATACATTCATTGTTTCTAATGCAATATAATGTTGCTCCAAATTGTCATTCGTGAATACAAGTTGAGGTGCTTTGGTAGTAGCTTGAGTAGAATTAGTAAGGGTAGTACTATCTTTTGATTGTTTAGAGGTCTGCTTGATTTCATTAGGATTAATTGCAGCCAAACTTGTATCTTTTTTTAAGGCAGGTCCCTTGGTTTGTGCTATTGTTTCTTCTTCTACAAGAACTTGTCTGATTGGTTTAACAATCTTCAATGCAGCTAGATAGGCTTCAGTTGCTTTTCTGTTATTGATTTCAGTGATGATATTCCTTGCTCTTGCTTTTATTGGTTCACTTTTGTTTTGGGCGATTAGGTCATTTAAAAGACTAATTGCTATACTGTCCATGCCTTGTTGTGCGTACATTTTAACTTTCAAGAACTGAAATGGGGTATTCCATTTTGTACCCTTGAATTGTTTTTGTGCAGCATCCATTTGGGTATTAAACTGTTCCCAATCGCCAATTTGAGCTAAGAAATAAGTTGATTGATAAGCATCTGCACTGTTTTTGTCAATTTGTGCTAGGCTTTCTTTTGCTTTCTTTTTCTTTAAATAGTCACCATTAGGGAATGCAGTTGTAATGACCTGAATAATACTGTCTGATCTAGTGGCTTGTCCAATATGCATATATTGACTAGCAAGGTCGAGTAAAGCGTTTTCTGTAGTAAGTGGATCGATGTTTTTTTGTATCAAAGCCAAGTACCTAGGTAATGCTTTATCAAAATCATTCAGCTCGTATAAAAATGTTTTTGCAATTAATAGGGTATGTTTATTCCACGTTGCCTCGGATGCTTCTAAATCTGCTTTGGATTGAATCAGCTGCATGAGGGCTTGGCCAGCAGTATCTAATTTCCCCCCATTTTTATTTGACTTATTATCAACTTGTGACGCAACTGTTAATACATCGTTCATTTCTTTTCCTGTATTGGTTGCAGTACTTTTTGTTAATTGAATATTTGTCTTTCTTCTCCAGTTGTCTACATTGGGTCTATCTCCCCATTTCTTAATAAAATTAGTATTGCCCATATTGACAGTTTGAGGATTGTCAAAATAGAAGTCAGATTTTACAACTTGCTTTGTGGCAGTTGAATTGTTAAATGCGTTGTTAAAACTATATCCAGTATTGGCATTTTTATTGATGTTAACAGTTTTGATTGCTTCTGCTGGTTTTTTATTGGGATCAGTTAATAAATCATTATTTTGAGCTGCAATTAATTCAGTTCTTTTTTGCCAAGCTAATGCTAATTGTGCTTGTTCTTTTTTAGGAGCAGCATAAATCATTTGTAAAGTATCTTCTTTGGAAATGATGGCATCATAATCAGCTATTTGATCGATCCATTTTTTTCTCAATATGATTTGTTCGTAGTTCGGGTAACTCTTTAATAAATTATTTAACTGATCATAAGCAATTTTCGCAACCGTAAATTGATCGGCTTGATAATTTAGCGCACCTAATTGAACCAATGCTTTTTGTTTAAGCTTACTGTTTTGTTCATTCTTTTGAATGGATGCGATCAACCATTGATTTGCTTTAGGCATTGCTTGATTGCGCATAGCAAGTTGTGCCATTTCATAATAGATGATATCTGCAAATGGTTGGTATTTATCTCTTTTAAGCATGCGCTCCAAAGCCTTCGCTAATGTTTCCCATGATTTTTCGCCACGGCTAGCTTCAATGCTTGCCATATAAATGCTAGCATAAACTGCTATAATAGGGTCTGCAGCAATTGCGCCAGCTTTTTTGTACCATTGGTAGGCTAAATCTATTTTTTGTTCTTTTTCAAACAATTGAGCAATCAAATAAGTCCATCTTGCTTTTGTAAGGATGTCTTGGGCATTGTCTAGGCCTTTTATAAGATAATTGGCTGCATTATCGTAGTTGCCTGATAGGTAATAACCATAGGCTAATTGTTCGTATAAGAATGGGTGCAATCGTTTTGGGAAGCCTATATCTGTTTTAAGTAATTGTAATAAACTAATCCCTTCATTCAATTCGCCTGCTTCAAAATAGTTTCTTGCCTGCCAGATCATACTTTCATTCCTGACATTTTTATTTTCCCATGCACGTCCATCTTCTGCTGAAGCAATACTAAACTTACCAGATTTATTTAAATTACTACCAATTGGCATATCCGCCCCAGCTTCTTTATCATAAAAAGAGTAATTGATAAATTGCAGAATACTTGCAGCAGTGTCAAAATTTTTATGAAACAAATAAGCTTTTGCCAAAAGTAGATACGCGTCATCTACATAATTGCTTCTTAAGTCGTGTAAAACAATATTGGCATTACAACGATAGATGATGGAGTCAATAGATTCTTTCGCAGTAATGCTTAAATCGTAGTCATAAAATGGAAGTAGTGCTGTAAAGTCATCTTCATGTGCATTTCTTGCTTTTTGAATGATTTCATTTAAGGATTCATCAGCATTAAACAAATAGTTGAATTGTGAAACTGTATTTTGATAAGCACGACGCCCTAGTGTATATTTTTTATTCAATAAGCGCTCATAGGGTAGTGGTTTGTCAATTTCATTCACCCCCGTTTTGTCTATTAATGAATTGGTCTTTTTTGTTAATCCTTCCTTTGCATTGTCAATTTTTTTATTGAAAAAACTATTGATCTTTTTTTGGTTGGTATCCAAAAACTGGTTGGCTTTTTTTACAAGCTTGGAATTATTGATATCTAAGATCGATTTTGTAGTATCCTGGGCATAAGTTTGGCTAGTCCAAAGGGAGCCGAAGCTAATTGCCATCAGGCAAATCAGTTGCTTAAATAGAGGATAATTAAGTTCTTGTAGCATAGGGTTAAAAACGCCTTAAAAATACGGCATATTCTGTTTAAATAAAGCAAAGGTTGTACCTTTATACAGATTCAAGATTATGGCAAACTTAGATATTAACAATACTTTTAAAAGAAGGAGCAATACTTACCGTTTGGTGGTGACCAATGACGACACTTACGACGAGGTAATCGCCTTTAGATTATCTAGAAAGTCGGTGTATTTGGGCTTTAGTATTGCATTTATGTTTTTAGTGGGTTTGACCATAGCATTGATTGCTTTTACCCCATTAAAATATTATATCCCAGGGTATGGCACTAAGGAAAGTAGATCCGCATTGGAATTACTCAAAATCCGAACCGATTCTCTTGAGCAGGCCGTACATTATAAAGAGCAATACATTGAAGGGATCAAAAAAGTATTGTCAGAAGGGAACCCAAAACAATTAGATACCATTCCTTTGGCACTCCCAGAAAGTTTGCCATCTTTAGATTAAGTTAAGCATGTTGAAAGACAAAAATAATGCGACCATTCAATGGGCAAAATTTGCAGGGCTTGCTAGTCAGTGGGCGGTTGCTTTAACACTGCTGATTTTTCTTGGCAAGTATATAGATCAAAAAATGAAAAGGGTGGAGCCACTTTTTTTATGGGTATTGCCTTCTTTATTTATTGTATTTTCATTGTTCAAAATTGTGAGGGATACTCAAATTAAATCTAAAAACAAATGACCATCTATTTTCAAAAACAATTTCGTCCAGTTTTTGCCTTATTTTTTGCCGTTCTTGCTTTGGTTTTATTACAACAAAAATTAGCCATTCCATTGCCTATTAATGGCTTATTCGTAATGGTTGTGAATGCTATGTTATTCTCCATGGCCTTATTTAATTTCAAGAGAATAAGTCAGGTGGATGTGAACAATCCTAACGCAATGGTACGTTCAGTGATGACGGGGACGATGTTGAAATTTATTGTTTTTGGTGGTGCTGCATTATGGTACGCTACACAAAAAAAAGCACCCATTGGCACCAATAATTTATTCATTGCAATGGGTTTATATTTAGTGTACACATGGATTGAAATTGGTTGGACAAAACGTAGAAAAGACGCATAAATTAATTCCATTGGCTAAAGTTGAACATCCACTTCAGGCACTCAGTGCATATTTGCCTGATGGCGCTTTTGAGCCAGTCCTAGCATTGATTCATCAATACAAAGTACATCTTACCGTCACCAAAGCTAGGAAGTCGGTACTGGGCGATTATCGCCATCCATTCTTAGGGGCGAATCATAAGATTTCGGTGAATGGGAATCTAAATAAATATGAATTCTTAATTACACTATTACACGAATTGGGTCATTTGCTTTGTTATGAACAATATAAAAACAGGGTAGATGCCCATGGTAAAGAATGGAAATTCTTATATGGATCTCTGCTAGCTGATTTTATACAACAAGGCATTTTCCCCGCTGACATTAAAAAGTCTTTACAAAAAACAGTGCTGAATCCGGCAGCTACTGCCAACGGCGAGACTGCGTTATTATTGGTTTTGAGGAAATATGATACAGTCAAAAAAGAGGGGATGGCCTTTGTAGCGCATCTTCCAGAAGGTGCATTGTTTGAAACAGAAAAAGGGAAACTATTTAAAAAAATTAAAAAGCGCCGTATCCGTATTGAATGTGTTGAAGTAGCCACTGGACATGTGTATTCATTTAGTGGACTGTCTGAAGTGAAAATTATCAATTTAAAGTAAACAAAAAACCCAACGAGAATTCGTTGGGTTTTTTAAAATCATCAGAGAGTTTTATATCCGCTATTTTCTTCGAAAATAGCGGATATAAAACTAAGCAACAGCTTGCTTCACTAAGTCAGCAGCTTCGCTCAATAAGATAGCAGATTGTACTTTCAATCCACTCTCATCTATTAATTTCTTAGCTTCTACCGCATTGGTACCTTGTAAACGTACAATGATAGGAATGTCGATATTGCCTAATTTATTGAATGCTTCAATCACACCAGCAGCAACACGATCGCAACGAACGATACCGCCGAATATGTTGATTAAAATAGCTTTTACGTTTGGATCTTTCATGATGATTCTGAATCCAGCTTCAACTGTTTGTGCGTTTGCAGAACCTCCTACGTCTAAGAAGTTAGCTGGTTCACCACCACTTAACTTAATCATATCCATAGTTGCCATGGCTAAACCAGCACCATTCACCATACAACCCACGTTACCGTCTAACTTAACAAAGTTCAAATTGAATTCACCAGCTTCAACTTCAGTTGGATCTTCTTCAGTAACATCTCTCATTGCTAATAAATCTGGATGACGCATTAATGCGCTATCGTCGATATTCATTTTACAATCTACTGCAATGATTTTGTCATCAGCAGTTTTGAAAAGAGGGTTGATCTCTAACATACCACAGTCTAAACCAACGTAAGCATTGTACAAATTAGTTACAAACTTTACGCAGTTCTTGAATGCGTCACCGCTTAAACCTAAGTTGAAAGCGATTTTTCTTGCTTGGAATCCTTGTAAGCCACCACCTGGGTGTACCCACTCTTTATATATTTTCTCTGGGGTATTGTGTGCAACTTCTTCAATGTCCATACCACCTTCAGTGCTGTACATTACTACATTCATGCCTTTAGCACGATCTAGTAAAATAGACAAGTACAATTCTTTAGTTGGTTGAGGACCTTCGTAATAAACATCTTGAGCAACTAAAATTTTACTTACTAATTTACCAGCTGGGCCAGTTTGGATCGTTACCAATGTACCACCAAGAATATTCTTTGCAAAGTTTTCGATGTCTTCTGCTGATTTACCAACTGCAACACCTCTTTGTTCTGATCCATTAATTTTACCCTTACCACGACCACCTGCGTGTA
>ERZ650308.1466-NODE-1466-length-12202-cov-5.289866_pt1 | contig 12202 bp, 14 predicted proteins | sample MGYA00376244_ERZ650308 | MGnify/ENA primary metagenome ERZ650308 (study PRJEB26733, sample SAMN07839295) | wastewater metagenome | biome: small river; feature: stream; material: water | place: USA: North Carolina | collected 2016-04-26 ...
TTTGCTCAAGGGCAGTTTGTCGGCGTTCAAAATACCAGACGGCGCACAGTAAAAGCGCTATCGTTGTAAACTGACCGATTATCCAAAGCCATTTTTGCTGCGCCATGTCGAGGGGGTGTATTTGTCCAGGTTGTGTTTGCATATCCGCACAAGTGCGGGGGGTAGGGTAGAAGCGAAAAGATTAATATTTGGTTGTAATGGAATATTGAGAAATGTCAATGCCGATAACCCCGGTATCACTGCCGTTTGAAATCCACATTGCAGGGCACAACATTGTACTGTTTCCGGGCAAATCTGTATTGAAAGAACCTTTTGCCGTTGCGCCCGTGCTAACATTGGTTACTTGGTAGTAACACGTTGATGCCGTAACCGATGAAGAAATAACATTAAACACTACCTCATACCAATCCGTATCTGTAGTATTTGCTGGAAACGAGGCGCCTAAATCTATTGTTGTCGCCGTTCCGCTGCCGTCATTTCTTCCGATTCGAAATGTAGTTTGCCCCGCGTCGCGACCTATGTAAATGCAATTTGTCAGGCTAGAAGGGTTAGTGTTTCCAGTGATCGCAGCAGCACTATTTCTAAGGCCAACAAAAACCTGTTCATTGGTTACAACAGATGAAGAAAGGCCGAATCTGCAAACGAAAGTATAACCAGGCAAAGAGGTTGTGCCGCTGCCTGCCCAAAATTGTGTATTGTTGTGCCTCGTTCCGGCCACGCTTGCAGACGTTGAAGCCGTAACGTAACCCAGGCGCCGGCCGGCTGTAAAAATATTCGTTGCGGCTACGTTTCGAGTTGTGGCGGTTCCACTTTCGGAATTTGCAAGCGTCTGCACAAACACCCCGGTTCCGTTCCCATTTGCCGACCAAAGTGCAACTTTAGCAAAACCTTGGTCTGGTCCAAATTTCCAAATTACCCCGTCCCCGCCTTTCCAGTTCAAAAAATCCTTACCCGCTTCCTCCGTGGCGTAAAATTGTACGCCATCGGCAGGGGTTGACGGTATCGAAGTGGCAGTTTCTATGTTAAGGCTGCCGGCCGTGTCCAGGGTTACGCGGGTGTTATTATTAGTTTCAAAAGAAACGCCGTTTGCGTCGTTGGTGCCTAGCGTGCCCGTGGCGCCGAATGAATTACCGCCTTGTGCAAAGTATCGGGTGGGAAAATAGCCAACGTGCGTAAGTGAAGAACTAGTAAACGATGAGCCCAAAGCCGGGCTTGAGTATTGTATGCCGGTTCCGCTCGAAAAGTCAGTGTAAACCGTTGACAGTGTGCCAATTTCAAACTGTCCTTGTGGCCCAAAAATCAAAGTTGAAGAATTGGAAAGAGAGACTCCAGACGCCCCGGAGCCGTCATTGATTTGTATAGATTCCGTAGCATCTTCAAAATTCATCAGTGTATTAAAACCGGAGCTTCTTACCCTCCAAATTCCGAAAGGTGAAAGGGTAGAGATTGCCGCGCTTGCGATCGTTCCGCTACCAGGCGAATAGATACCACCCCCGCCACCAGATGGAGCCGCGGGGGCCCATTTGGAGCCGTCCCAGGTCAACACATTGCCCGTGGTTGCCCCGGTAGCTTGTACGGGTATTCCGTCCACCTTGTCCACGGTCGGGGCCGACATAAAGCCCGTTAAATCGCCGTTAACGGGAGTTACCCCTACGATCATCCCGGACGGCGCCCAGGCTGCCCCGGACGGCGCGCCGGTGGCGCTGGTTCCGTCTCCGTTTCCATTTCGGATGCAAACGGTTTTGGTGTAGTTGATCGAATCGGGGTTACTATAAATTACTTCATCGCCAACAATCCATTTTCCAACCTTCGGCGCCCATGTGGTAGTATTCCAGTCGGTAGAACTGGTGTTTTTTTGGTAGTACACGCAAGGCGTAACCAATAGGCATACATTATTCGAACCGGTGCCAGCCCCTTTTATATTGATGCTGGAAACTTTATCGTAACGCGTCCAATTTATCGCTTTGCCCAGGGCAACATCATTGAAGCCCATGTAAAAAAAAGTTGTATCGCCTGCAATTGGCGGCTGTACAAGGTAAGTATTTAGGCACACGTTCCCGCTTGCTCGAAACTCGTTTGGAACGTTGGTTTTGGTGGTGTTTCCCGTGTACAGTATGGCCGCATCTGAGCCGGTGTAGGTGTGTAGGCAGTCGTTAAAATAAAATCGCCCTGATCGTATGCCGGCCGTTTGTTCCTGATTCAAAAACCGGCAAGCCAAAAAACGGATTGATTCGGTATTGCTGCCAAAGGCGTTATCATCCTGATAGTAATAGGATAAATTTACGCTGGAGTGTTTTGCAAAATCGCAGCCCTGAAATATTGCAAAATCGGTAGGATTTGCGGCCGCTTCGTTTGCTAGTGACACGTCAACAAATGCCGAATCAGCATAAAAAAGGCAATCTGAGAACCGATAACTGCCCCAGGCCATGCGCAATTGCTGGTCTGTGTAAAATCGGCTATTCGACACGTTAAAATTGAACTCTCCAAGGCTTACCAAAGTGCCTTTTAACGTCACATTGGTAAGGTTGCAAATACCCGAACGGCCAGCAGCCCGAGCCCCCAAAAGATTTAGGTCTAGTTCTTGGTTGCATTGCCAGTTTGCACCGTTGACGATGTAGGTATAACTGCCGGTAAAACTGTTTGGCTCAACCTCAATAACAGGCCCTTCGAAGTTGGTAATATTGAGCGCATCCCATCCGCCTGTAGTGGTTGTACAGATCGAAGAACGCGTGTAAAGCCGCGGACCTTCTCGAAAATTTACGACGTTGATTTGTCCAAAGCCGTCGCCCCCGAAAAGAATGCCGTCCCCCAAGGGGTTAAGGCTTTGGAGGTCGAGCGCCGAAACGTATGTAAAGCCGTGATCGGCAAGACTTTGTACAAAAATATTGTGGCATTGCTGAAATTCGGTTTCAGGAGAGGGGACAGACTGCCCGGCTGCGTTTCCGTCAACCGTAAAGCCCTCCAGTGTCAGGGTTGCGCCCGATGTGCCCGACACGCGCAAAACTCGCGACGTAGGCGAACCGCTGGAAACCGTGCTATTTTTTCGCTTGAGAACCGTGACGGCTGAGCCCCGGCCGCGAATTGTGAGGCGTCCCCCGCTTATGGTGTCCGTTACCGATGTGACGATAAAAACACCTTCGGGTATATCCAAAACGCCATTTTCCGACACGGCTTTGTCTAGAGCCTGATCGAAAGGCGTTGTATCGTCGGTACTTCCGTCGCCTTTTGCGCCCCACCATTTGGGATTGCAAATGCCGGGTTCCCTCTGTCGGACCCAATACCCCGACGAACCGGCAAAAACCGTCCCGCCGTCAGGTGTCCCGGTCGTGCTGAAGGTGAATGTTCCGCCCCGGTCTGGGTCCGACACTTGGACGAATTTGCAGCGTAAAGTATTGGGATAGCTGGCCAAATTGGACACGCTGGCAACAACCGGCACGGCCAAACTATCCTTTGCCGAGTTGCTGAGATCGGGGTAAAGTAAAGACCCGTCTTCTACATAGGTGCTATTAACGGTGCTGGTGTCCAGGACAAAGCCAAGCCAAACCCAGTCTGAACCGTTGCTAATCCACATTCCCCTTTGTTTCGGGCCGGGGCCGGGGTTTAGGTCTTTAACCGCAAAACTCCCGCTTCGCTGATATTGTGGCGGAAGCGGGTTTATGATACTGAGCTCGTACACATTGACGCTATCACCAAGAATTTGGGACAATAGTTTACTTCTTACTACCCCTTGGTCGTCTGTGTACAGAAAATTTATTGCCGTTTGGGTGTCCACCCTCGTATTGGGGTAGAGGAAAAAAATAATAGTGCTATCAAGGGTGTTTACCCCAAAGTGTTCCTGATAAGTAGAAATATTTTGGGGCGTACCCGTGACGGCCGTAATTTGAAAAAGCCCATCTTTTTCAAGGTAAATGTTCGTTGTACTGCCCCCCTGATCGAATGCGGCAAAAGAGTTGTTGGCGTTATCATGGACAGCCAGGCGGCCGTTTCGATTGCCAGACACCACGGCCAAGCCCAAAAGGGTACTGTCATTTACCAGCAACTCGGCAGACGGCCACACCCCACGGGCGCCGATGGACACATACTTGTATTTGTAGATACTGTCGGTCAATGCGTCCGGGCAGCTGTTGTCGCTGATTTGCAAAAAATCCTCGTCGCAAGCACTGCCCCCACCACCCAGGCGAATAGCGTTGCCCTGCCAGTCTATGTACCAAATTTCAGCCGTTGGAGTGGTAACAAACTCGCTTAAATTGCTAGTGTTTCCCGTTGCGGTCGGAGTGTAGGCAATCGGGGTCAAATTTACTTCTACATATTGCTGGTAATACTGATTTCCGCAGGTATCAGTAAGCCCGATTTGCCCGGCTCGCCAACCTTCGGACGGCACGGCTTTTTGCAGGTTGATGAGTGCCACGCGCTGCGATGGCCCATAACAAGGGTTATTCGGGAATGATTGCCCGAACGCCTGCCGGCAGATCAATGCCAGGATAAAAAGCAAAAATTTATACTTCATAGGGATATTGGAACCAAAAAATTACGGTCCCCGTGTCGGGGTTGATTATGGCAGGATCGCCAGAAAAAAAGATTTCAATTTCGTTTGAGCCCGACAAATAACTGTAGTCGTCGGAATCCATTGGCGCCCGTTGAAAGTAGGCTATAATTGAGTCGGCATCAATTGGCGTTTGTGTGAGGGCAAACGTAGTGCCCGACAAAAACGGCGCGCTCACTTCGAAGCGGTCAATTTGCCAAAGCAGATTGGACGTAGGGCCGCTGCCCCCGCCGCCTTGCGGTCGCCATGTTTTTACAAATGCCATCAGTTGAGTTTAAGGGGTGGTTTGTCGATGTAGAAGCCGCTGCCGGTGAAATTGGTAAGCACTTGTACAACCTCCAGCCGCTGCTCTACGGGGTCGCTTGTTGCGGTTAACGGGAGGAATTGCACCAAAACGTCAAATTTTTGCACGGATAATTCATTGTAATTTCCGAACATATAAGACTGACCAGGAACAAGCGTAAAACCGTTTGACAACTCCAGGTTACAGTTTCCGGCGTTTTGCAAAAGCACGGCATTTGCACGCAAGGAAAGCCGCCCGCTTGCCATCAATGGCGCCCTGATAATGTGCTCCGTTTCCAGTTGAAGGACAACGACTTGCCCCCCGATATTGATAGCCGTCATAATGTTTGCAGCATAGTTTTGGCCGTGTCTGGGTTTTCTGCCGCCCAATCAGCCAGGCGCGAAATAGTTGTTTCTACGTCTGCCCCGGTGGCGCGGCGCAGCTTGTCGAGAGCCGGCTCGAGAGTGTCGTAATCAAAGCCGCCTTCGTCGTCGGTCGTCGTATCGCCATGCACGGCGGTATCAGTTGCCGGGGTAGGGTGTTGCTCCATCCCCATCAGTCTTTTTCCAAGCAAAAAGCCAAGTTGCCGTAATTCGGGGAACTCCGTAAGCAGTTCCCGAACCTGATCGAAGCCCGTAACAGCCGCCGTTTTTTCCGCCAGCAGTTCTCTGATCTGTTGCTCCAGTTCAAAAATCTTCATTCTGGTATCAACCTGCCGCTTTACCTCATCCTCAATGCTTGCAAAGCCCTGAATGCCGGTGGCCGGATATTGTGCGGCCGGGTTTGGGTTGGCAAGCCGTACCAAAGTGGACATTCCCACATTGTGGGCCGGTTTGTCGGTAATGAAAACACGAAAGGAGCCGCCCCCAGTTGAGTGAGAAACGATAATTTCCTCCAGCAGTTCGAAAGCGTCTTTTGGGTCGTCCAGTTCTGTATTTCGCAAAATGATACGATCGGGCTTTGCCTCGTACCCTCTCCACAAGGTGAAATACGGCCGCTTTTCCTGCCCTTGGTTGCGTTCGAACCAGGTCTGGAGATCTTGTAACGTTGAGATGTAGGTATCGTTTCGCATGGGATTTGCCGGGGATTACTCGTGAGGGTCGAAGTATTGTACCAAAATCACAATGCTTTCCCCGGCCGTGTAGGTTGCGGTGTCCAGGACTGTGATATAAGACGTGCCAGGGTTGAAACCATCAATGTAAACCTGTCTCATAGAGCGGTCCCCGGTCGATTCCAGCAGCCAGGAAAGAGGCGTGTCTAAAATCATGGCGTCAGCGTCGCGGCGGGTGGTGAGGATGGCGGCGCGGATGCAGTCGTTAGGGACCAGATTTGCCCCCGATGGGGCTTTGCCGTCGTCGGCCGTGTTGTCCTGAATCCACATGCCGGTAATCGTTTTCCCGTTCAAAAAATTATCGTTCGGAAAAGTGTATTTGCCGTTGGCCGTGCTGGTCAGGTTAATTTCTTGTGATGCAAAACGCGTTGTAGGCATGACAGCTATTTATTGAAGAAAAGAAAGAAAATTGGAGGAGCCGGCAGCAGGACCAGCCCCCCCGCGTTTCGTGTTCCAAATGCTTACGCCTTCCAGCTGGTGGCAAAGCGTTTTGCCTGCTCAGCACCGTTTTGGATGACAAGGCCCAGGCATTCCAGAACCAGCACGTTTAGGGCCGTGTTGGTCGTGGCGCCGGCTGCGGTGTAGTTGCCCGCGATGCCGGTATAGTCACCGGCGCCGAGTTGCAGGCTGAAGACGTTGTTTTGGCTGCCGTCGATCAGCAAAGTGGGCTGTTGTTCCACCCAGGCGCGGCCGTAATCGCCAAACCCGCCAAAAGGCGAGATCGTGGCGGTTTGGATGTCGGGAGCCTGTTTGTATTCGCGGGTGTCGGTGGCGCGGATGCGCTCCAGGGAGCCGGTTTTGAACGACAGTTTGCCGTTATAGATACATTCGAGAGACGCCGCTTCAGTAGCCTGACCAGCCGGCACACCCGTGAAAACCAAGTTGTTCACGTAATTGTACACGGTGAAATTGGCGATTTGCTGCGGGTTTTTGGTCAGGTCTTGTTTTTTGATGCCGATGGACATCGCGACCAAAACAAAGGCGTCCGCATCATTGAGCAGAACGGACAAGGGCGGGTCGGTGGACGCATTGCCCTGCTTCAGTTGAAACTGGTACTCGCTTTTGTTGTTGGCAAGGTTTTGCTCCATGCGGAGCACCTGCCGCGAAATAGCGAAATTCGGGAAAATTTCGGATGCGCGATCAAACGCGCCGCGCAAAAGAGAAGGAAACATTTTATTCCGAGTTGTGGGTTAACGAATGATGAAAAAGGGCAGTTTGGGGCAAAGCGGGGGCCGATTGGGTGCGATTAAATCGCGCCGGGGTTTGCGCCCGTGGTCCCGTAATAATTGGAGCCGGCGCCGGCAACGCGGTTAACGTCGTAGGTCGGACTGTCAACGTAGCCGATACCTGCTACACTGGCAATCAGGTTGAGCGCAAGCCCGGCCGAAAGCCCATAAAGCGCAGTTTGGCCAAAGCCTGAAGTTTTGGTGCCGAAGAAATACGCTGCAGCCGTGCCAATACCCGAAACAAGTTTGGGGTTAACTTTTTGCGCCGGGTCCACGGCATTCATAAGTCTGGGGACCGCGAAAGCCCCGGCGAGCAAACCCGTAGTAATAGCGCCTACGGTCTGCAATCCGCCTTTTGAGCGACGAGTTTTTTTTGCCATTGTTTTACCGATTTGTGCGAGTGCGCACGGTTTACACTTTTTGTTTCCGTTGCACATTTTCTGAAAAGATGAAGTGAAAGAATGCAGACCGGCCGGGGACTACTTCCGTTTTCGGGTGGTCGTAGTACGGCGGCGGGTGGTCGTTTTTTTGCGGGTGGTGGCGGTTGCCTTTTTGCGTTTGCCTGCAATGTTGCTTGACATACTGCATCCGGCTTTCAGCACCTTGTTTGCCTTTGCGGTGGCTTCGGTTTTGGTCTGCCCTTTGGAGACAGCCAGGGCGACGTAGGCGGTAACGGTTCGCTTTACGTCTGCCTTCGTTGCCTTGCCCGCGCAGTAACTTTTTTTCTTGCGCTGCAATGCCCGGTATTTGGACATCAGCGGGGAATTAAGCCCTTTTCCTTTTCGGGTCGTGGTGGCCATGTTTGATTGCTTGTTTTGTGAAAAAATGAGCGGCGCGGGGCCGGTTATTTTGTATTTGGGCTGAGTGCGTTTTTTTTAGCGCCCTCAACAATGTTTGCACGTTTATTTGAGCAGATACCAGGCTGCCAGCGCGCCCCCGCCGATCAGCAAGGGCATAGGAATACCGCCCCCGGATGCCGTTTGGCTGTCGGGTATGCCGTCGCCGTTCCAGTCGCCTTCCTGCGGTCCAAAAGCAGCCGTGCCAAAGCCACGGGCAGCAGCAAAAGCGTCTTCCTTTTTCACGCGTATATCTTTGGCAAATTGAGACACGCCGCCCAAAAGGGCAGTGATAGCGCCGATAATTGCAACAGTAGCCGTTACGGGGTCAAAGCCAACGGCAGGCTGTCGGTATTTTCGAATTATTGCCACGATTTCGGCCGCGATGTTTCGCTTCAGTGTCTGAATGTCGGCGCCCCCTAGTTTTTGGGCTTTGAGGCTGCCGTACTTCTTCAGTACCTTTTCAATCTCGGCTGTAGCAGCCGGGGGCAGGCTCATTAAAAGGGAATTGGTGCCAATCCATCCGTAAGGCTCAATTTTGGCCACCGTTGAATTGGCCCGCATCATACCAACGTCCAACCATTGTTTTACAAGGTCGTCGGACATTTCCCCGGCACGGCTGATTTCTTGCTGAGCTATGGTAGCATTACTGACTTTCACCGTGGCGACCCCGGGGTAAGAGTTGGCGTTTGGCAGGAAGCCATAAGAGAGGTAAAGGCCGCTTTTTTCCATCCCTTCGTTGAGGATTTTTTCCAGATCGTAGCGGTATTGGCAGCGAGCGAGAGCCGCGGGGTTTGCCCCCGCTTTTGCCTTGCAATCGGCAAATCGTTGTTCAAAAGGGATGATCGGCGCGCCAATGTGTACCCCATTCATTGAGGGGTCACGGCCAATAATGGAACCGCCGGCAGCCGGGGCCGTTTGTCGGCGCGCCGTGTTGATGGCGCGGGCCACGCTTTGAAGTGTCGGCGTGTCGGCCGGGCCGGTGTAGGCTGCCCCCACCCCATGAATACCGCGATAAAGTGCGTTTTCCAGCAAAGTGACGGCTTCCGCGTATTGCGGTTGCCGGTAATACTCATTCAAGATTTTGGCCTGCTCCAGCATCAAAGCAAGGTGCATCTCCCCTTTGCTCATGCTGTTGTAAGGCAAGTAAGGGACCACCGGCGAAACCTCAGCAGCACGTTGCCGGACCTCATCGGCCGGAACGGTTGTTTTCTTCTTGCGTTCGGGTGTTACCCCGGCTATGTAACTGACCTTTGTCATGGCTTACGATTTGCGCCGTTTGGCGCGTTTGGCGGGTGTAGCGAAAATGAAAAGCAGGGCCAGCAGCACGAACAGAGAAAGGGTACTTTCCAGCGTGACGCCGCGAATGCCTGCCGGCACACGTTGGCCCGGTCGGAGGTCGAGGGCTTGCACATACGCGGGTTGCGCGTCGAATCTTTGGTGTACAGCGTCGAGCACTACCATACTGCGGGGCGCGCTGCCGTCACGCGGGAAAGCCACTACAAAAACATGGTGTAGGCGAGGCGCGCCCGACTGCCGAATAAAACGGAAGGCGTAAGGGATGCCCATAGCGCGACAAAAGGCCGCAATGGCGACGCTGAGGCTTTTGCAGTCGCCGACCCCGCTTTGAAGCAATGCGGCCGGCGATTGTACAACCTCGCTGCCGAGGCTGTCGGCTTTGTACCTGACGTTGTACTTTACAAAGCTGTAAATGTTTTTGAGGGTGTGGTAATCATCGGAGCCGCGAAGCCACGACGTAGCGCCAGGGCGTACAAACTCGCCGCTTCGGCGGTCGGCGTACAAGATTGCCCGGATAATGTCGGAGGTATCGCCATCCGGGTACAGTACGCGAGATTGGCCCGGCGACGGGTACACAATGCGGCCGGGTAATATGTCGGCGGCGGCTCTCACAGTAACGACGTTTTTACAGGTACAGGAATGCCATAGACCCAGGCTTGCCCCTCAACGACATATTTTTTCCAATCGGGTTTGCCGCCCGAAGTGATGAGAGAAAATACTTCTTGTGCCGCATCGCTGAGCGAAATAACCGCCCAAAATTCGGCGGCGCCTTGCGCGCCTTTTGGCACAGTTACAGGGGTTTTCAGTGTGACCGTACCAAGCACGGCGCCCGATGGCGTTTTGATGTAGCCGGCAAAACGGTTCATTGAAATGCCGATGCTGGAGGCGTTGATGATCGGCAGCGAAATACCGAGACGTATAACCCCGTCTTTGATCTGCTGAAACGGGACCGAGGCCGAACCGAATTGCAAAAACTTCAGTTGGTGCTTTACCCAGAAATAAGCGACCCCAACGAGGCCGGCGATAATGAGTAGCGGCTTAAGTACCGACGATGTTTTCCGTTTTTTTCGTGCCATGACACAAAGCACAACAAAAAAAGCCCCGCTTTTGCGAGGCTTGGGAATACCCGGCCACAGGCCGGAAATACTGCGTAACTACTTGGGAAAGAGGCGTTCAGGAAACATATTGCCAGTGCGGCAAGTTGTCGTAAATCCTGAAAACCAGGCGGCGCAGCCTGTCGATCGTAGCGGCTACCTCACCGGCCTCACCCTCTGGTATTACTACGGGGCCGGTATCGTCGGAAGTGCGGTCGAAAATAAGTTGCAGGAGGTAAAGGCTACCCCGGATTTCGAGCAATTGCCGCTCGAGTTTGTCTTTCTTTTCTTGCTCGTTGGTGGTCATAACGGCGAAGGTTGAAATGTGAAAAAATAAAATAACCCCGGTGGACCACCCATTCAACAAGCCGTGAAGGCAAGAGAACGGACACCGGGGGCCGGCTCGCGCCGGGTATCTTAATGCAGCCTAAAAAATTTCGGAAACGTTTTTCCGACTTGTTGAAATGAGTGGTCGGAACAAAAGTAAATGCTTCGCCTGAAAAAACAAAATCCCCGCAGCTAGGCGGCTGCGGGGATCGTCCAAACTTGTGCAAGCGCCTAGTTTTTAGGCTCTTTAAAATGCAAAACGTCGGCGCGATCTTTCCCGCCCGCGTTGAGGTGTAAAATAATACCGTCCGCGTCGGGGTACTGTTTTCGAGCCAACTTGAGCAGGGCGTCACGAATTACGGTGTACTGAGGATTGAATGAGCCCCGGCCGCGCGTTCCGTTGATCGTACCCAAATAATCATATTCGGTCACGGGTTTCGAATCAATGAAAACCCAAAAGCCTTGTATTTGCTCAACTTCAGCCGTGTTCTTTCGAACATCGTAGGCCGTTGGTTGGCGAAGGCTTGCGGCCGATATCAGGACAAATACAAGGGCCAGCGCAAAGCCGGCCAGGAACGGGAAAAAGCGTTGTTTGGTCATGGCAAAACGAACGTGTTTTGGTTAAAGATGCCCAAAAATAAAAAACCCCGGCGAGACGAGACGCCGGGGGAAACACTAACAACCCGCTTGCCTATTCTTTTACAGGCATCTACGAGCCATAACCAATTAACTTTATCCTTTCGAGCCGGACGGGCCGGCCTGTTGTTGAGGTCCACCAGTTCGCCCAGGCGGCGGCACTTCTTTCGGCTGCTAGCATCCCCGCGAACATCCCCACGGCACACAAACGGCTACCATCTGGAAAAACCAGCGAGACACGGTAACGCCTTACAGTTGTAGCGCTTCGATCAGGCGCAAAGTTGTAGTCCGGTCGAAGGTGCGGACCTCGCGGCGCCTTACCTCCGTTTCTGTGAGCCCGGCAGCCGTCAGGACCTCTCGAGTTAAAACTTTGCTGTAAAGGGCTTCGGTGTTGGCTTTCCCTCCGGGGCCGATCAGGTTGAAATGAATGCAAAGCCATTTTTTTGAGATCAGAAGGGGCAGCGGTGCGGGTGTGTGAACGGTGCGCGATTGCCAAATAGCATTTGGGGCGCTGTTTGTGAATGCAAACGGCTGATTTTCTTTGTCTTGTCCCATTTTTCACCGTTGTTTTTTTGTGTTTGAACCGTGCCCGAATCGTGCACGATTGATAGCCTATTTACTTAGCACAATCAAAAGTATAGAAAAAGTGAAAATGATGCTTCAAAAATCGCGCCTGATTGTATAGAAAAAGTGAAAGCCCCGGCGATAACTCACCGGGGCTTTCACCTTCACTTGTATTTCTCAAACGACCAGGCGGGCGACCATCGGAGCAAGTACACCCGCTCCCCTACTTCGATAAGCAGGCCGCGCGGTCGCAGTTTCATTTTAAAATGTAGATTCATTTTTC
>ERZ650308.1467-NODE-1467-length-12200-cov-6.024290_pt1 | contig 12200 bp, 12 predicted proteins | sample MGYA00376244_ERZ650308 | MGnify/ENA primary metagenome ERZ650308 (study PRJEB26733, sample SAMN07839295) | wastewater metagenome | biome: small river; feature: stream; material: water | place: USA: North Carolina | collected 2016-04-26 ...
GTGCTCTTCCGATCTAGGTAGGATCCCAATAGCGCATTTCCAACGCCAGTCTCTTTTGCCCTTCCACGTTCGATGATGTATGCAGCATGAAAGCCGATTTTTGAATTTCCTTCTGCATATCTTTGAACACCAGCAAGCCATGCGTATGCGCAAGCGGAGGCACACATGCTGTTATTTTTTACAACAGTGTAGAAGGCCCTAAGTCGAATTACCGTGCCTATTTGAATGCCGGATAACAGGCTTCCACCAGGGCTATTCAAGCTAACAATTGCGTCTTGGTATCGATGAGCAATCGATGAAAATCGGTCGCCATCATCTGAATTTAGTTCACCATTTATGCTGATTTGCGTTTGTTGTGTGGCACTATCAAACTCAACATTAAAAGTTGCTGCGTTGCTGGAGCATGCTATCAAACATGCCCAAGTGATCAGAAATTTATATAAAGGAATGCGCATAGACACTTTGGAGTCCCCTCAAATTTCATGCGTTGCAATATGAGGTGCAGCTGTTTGCGATAAATCACCAGTTTCTTGACCAAGCTCCAGTAATGGGCGAAGTTTTCTGCGTTCCGTGCTAACTACTTTTAGCGATGTCTTCTCTGGGGAGTCATCACTTACGCCGGTCCAAACTTGGTGAAATGCTCGGCCCGATGTCGTTGTAATGAAATAACCGTCCTCATATCCGTCTGCTGCGCCTATGTGGGCCACAACCTCTACTATTAGACCAATATTCTCTGGGCATCCTGCAATGATTACGCAACGCGTTCCGGGTTTAAGTGTTGACATTTTTTCTTGAGTGAGTCGCCAAATCAAAACTAGCCTTATTCTGACGATAGTGTAAATCTTCCAGATTAGGGTGCATCATGCGGGCGCGAAGCGTGCATAAATGTCGGATGTAAAGTCAAGAAGAGTGATTTCGGAAATTTCATGGATAAGAAAACTTCAACTACGCCGAAGAATTCTGATCTTTGGATACTCCGGCGTTCGCTAATATTGACAACATTCGACGAAGTTGCCCCTGAAAGTTTTTGTGAGCGTTGGAGTTCCACAGGTTCCGTGTGCTTCAAATTGGCTCAACTCAAACTATTATTCCTAAGACGCGTTAATAGATCTACTACTTAACAGGACATGTCGGTCTGATTGGTAGGGTTAAGCCAAGTATTGTTGGATATGAGATGAGATGAGATGAGATGAGTTGGGATGGGATGGGTTGGGTTGGGTTGGGTTGGGTTGGGTTTGCGGAAAATTCGGAGCACCTCGTTTCGGATCGGCGGTGGCGGCTATTTCCTGAAAACGGTGTAAATTCGATAGATTAAGTATCAATTTTTAAAAGGAAGAGCATGTACCTAAGTGGCAAATACATCATCTTGTATGTGGGGGCCGGAGTTGCAACCGGATACATTTCTAAGGGCGACCGAAACGCTGCACTTATTGGCTTAGGGATTTCTGCTCTGATTGGTGCTTCGTTTGGAGTCAGTTATGCCTTAATCAGCGCACTTGAGTTTGCTATTGGGTTAGGCTTGGCATCTATGTTGATTAAAAAACAGGATCCCGAGCAATAGCTGATCAGACTAGCTTTGCTTCATTACTTACTGGCACATATGTGGTCTAGCAAGTTTTCAAACAATGTTCCTGGCAGGGCAGTCGCCCACTTAGACTCGACATTGGTGTCACTTAATTTCTCGCCGCGACCATATTTTTCTGTGAAGACTGACAACCTAACTGTTCTGAATAATCGCTGCTTACAGTCAAACTCTCTTAAACTAACAGAGGATGCTGCTTCTTGTGTGTCTTTATCGTAATTTCCAAGAACCCAAACCCCAATATTGCCTTCATTTGTTATTGAGGGTTTGCCGAGATACAAAAACATTTGGGCCTGGTTACTTGCTGCTACGGGCGCCCATTTTTTTAAGGAGGCCTGATAACCTTCTGAGGCCTTGTAATCTTTTTCAAACGCTAGAAGAATTGGTGTGCCAATTGGGAAGTTGTATCCAGCGATGTTTACTTTTTCATTGCATTGCTCTCTAGCAATTTTTTCTGCCGTTGCAACATCTAGTACTTCATCCATTTGATTTGCAAAAGTTTGAAATGTATGTGCGTTGGCACATGCGAAGATGAATTTAGTCCCTCTCATCAACTTGTAGGTTTTGAAAACATCAGAAAAATCTTGTTTTTCAAAATAGCTGTATTTCCCACTCATAGTTGTAGGAAGCTCATCCCAAATAGTTTTTTGTGCATGCGCTTCGATCGCCATGAACACTGACAAATAGCCAGCAGTAAGTTTAAGCACTAAGCGCATAGCGAATTGAATTAGCTTCATCTGATTTGATTACTTACCGCTGAATTGAACTGCTTTAAACATACCCTCAGAATAGAGAGTCGATCTTCTAGCTTCAACTTGGCTATTGACTGTTGTCATTGCTTGTTGACGATACTTAAAACTTCCGCACCTGTTGTTGTAATGTTGAATTGCACTGTTGAAGCTGTTCACAGAGTAATCAGAATACGAATTTACTTGCGATTCCCATCCATCAAGTCGAATCTTCTGAGATAAGCAGTACCTCAATTGGCTTTCGGTTAAGACATGATCAGTACCAATTGGCGGAACATCTTCACTTGTCGATGATTCATAAGTCGGAGGAGGCGTGTAGGTTGGGGGCGTATAAGTGGGATAAGCTGGCTCTTGACTGTATGTTGGCGGAGGCGTGTAACTTGGTGGGGGTGTATAACTTGGTGGGGGGACGTATGCTGGGCTTGGGGCTTCTTTTTTGCCACTAAAAGCACCTATCATGACTAAAGCAGCAAGAATTCCGCCTACCCATTTGACCCAAGTCTTACTCCAAAACGGTATTTCAGGAGTCGGTGGTGGGACATTGAACTTCAAAGGAGTCCCGCGTTTGGGCGCAGTTTGTAGAGGGACATCCTCTCCCTCCACAGGTTTGGTTGGCTCAGGAACATCGACAACAGAGACCATGCTGCTCAGGCCGGCAAATCCTCTTTTTGACTTCCCTGATTCTTCTGTCATTTCCCAGTCCTATTTAATGTGCTTCTCACCGCAGATGGCGTAATGCCTCAATTTTTATCTCTACAAAAATTCTGTGGACTATGATAATCGACCAGATTAATGTCGAGGATGTTGTATGTCAAACGGTGAGCGAAAAGTGCTAAGAAGAGCAAACTCTTCATCCTTTAATGCCTTAAAGGTAACTCCGTTTGGTTTATTGAAAGCGAGCACTCGCGATGATCGTTCAAAGATCGTCTCCCTTGCAGAAGAACAGAGCCTATTTCTTGACCAAGAGCTATGTTCGAAAGCTCGGCAGGATTTAACAAACCCAAGAAATCGATTGCAAGCCGAAGTCGCTTGGTTGCCTGGTTTAGCACCTCGTAAAGCAGAAAAGTACGTGGAACTATTGGACGATGAGCTAAGTGAATACATCCACAGTCTGCGGTCTGAGCAGCCAATTGTTAAAGCCAACTTAATAGCCGCTGTCCTTGATGTACTTTTCGAAGATGAAGCCAATTCCTTATGGGTTGAATTAATCATTGAGCTAGCTGTTGCGGCAGACAATATCGACTCGGATGTGCTGCTGCGACAAATCAATGAAGATCGCCAACTAGCTGGATTTCCAGAAGTTCAAGGTGTGGAAGCGTTAGACGAGCCGTTCGAAGTACAGAAGAAGTACTATCGCGAGTCGGTAAAAGATGCTCTCGATCGAATGGATAGCGAAAAATTACTTGATGTCGTTGGGTTGGTAGCAAAAGAAGCAACTGAAAATGGAGCTCAACACGCACCTATTTTGATTGATGAAATCATTGATAGCTATCGACTCGAAGTGTCTGGTTTTCTAGAGGCCGAATCTCAAAATATTTCCAAAGTAGTCGATGCAATCAAAGATTGCGCGGAACATAGCACTGATAAGTTCCCACAGTATTTTGAGCAGTTAGAAAAGCTTGTTCGCAATTGGAGTCGGGTTGCTCTTCCCATCCAGTTGAGCATGAAGTCTCGTGGAATGGAGCATGATTTAAGCCACAACACTGGATACGCAATTCGAGGCGCGGGATTAAAGCTATTCAATGAGCATGATTTGATGTCCGAAACGAAAGCCATTACGGGGCTTTTGAAGCAATACTTTCAACACTTTCCAGAGCTTGCTGAAAAGGCTGAGGACGATTCACAAGCATTGTCGGATATTGAGAGAACTAGGTCCTTCGCCGAGTTGCTCAAGCCATTCAAGAATAGGCTAGCTGAAGATTTGGCATTTATAGACACTAGTCCGGCTAAGGCAGAACAAGTAGCGAATAAATTAGTTCAGGATTTGCCAAAGATGTCTGCTGCCGCGAGAACAGCAGGCGTGCCTGATGACTTAATCAAGGACGAGGAAGATAATGCCGCTCAAGTGCTAGTAAGTTGCGCAGTAGCTTATGGCAACCACAGTGAAAACTGGCAGGCATGTATCGAAATTATCGAAAAGGCAAAAAGATATGCCAGCTCGACCACCACCATTGAGCGCGCCAACAACAACTTGCAAACTGTCACTCGAAATGCAAAGCTATTTAAAGGATTGACTCCAATAAAGTCCGCGCCAACATTGCAAACAATCAATGGATGCGGCTTTACTATGTATGGTTCGTCCGATGTGGATCACGAAACTGGTTCGTACATGACGACTTACTATTTCGCAATGATCTTTGTGCCGATCTTTCCAATTTGCCGATACAGAGTTATCGCCTCAGGAGGAAATAGCTATAAGTTCCTAGGCAAAGGCCCACTTCGTGACTTTGACAAATGGCACTTAGGTATTGCCGTTGTTGTGCTGTTGTATATGTTCTTCGGAAAGTAATTAGAAGAAGCCCATTTTGCTATGTGACTCTTCACCTCTAGCTGGGCTAACGGAAAGTGCATTCTCAAAATACTCCATTTCAACGTGCGTGAGGCCGGCTCTAGCAGACAATCGAGCCCCCTCTCGTACAACAAATGAAACGTCAGACAACGGTCTGTGCGCAAGTTTTTTTGCTAACAGGTTGGTATCGATGGAGCCTTGTTTGGGCAACTTTTCTACCAGCTTATCTAAGAGTGCCTTTACTTCCTCTTCCGAGGCAGGACCAACCTCAATTATGTGATCAAAGCGACCACGCCTCAAAATAGCGGGGTCGATCATCTCAATTCTGTTAGTCATTGCAACAATCAGAACTTGATTTTTGACAGCTTCTGGTATTCGTCTTAAGAACTCCGCAACCTCTTCAACTCTATGCTGACTCGAGCCTGAGCCAGACTCTCTGTCGGCTAGGAAAGACTCCATTTCATCAATAACAAGCACTGAGGGGGCGTTGCTAATTGCTTTTTCAAAAACTTCAGCAACTTTCCTACTTGTTTCGTGAATGTAAGGACTGCCGACACTTGATGCATCAATTTGGTAATTGGGCCAGCCCAGAAATTCAATTAATTTTTCAACTGCAAAGGTTTTCCCACATCCAGGTGGTCCGTGTAAAACCATCGCTGATGGGAACTCTACGCCCAGGGCTGCATAGCGCTCTTTATTTCTTATTAAATCAACTATGTGCTCGTTGAAAAAATCCTCAAGGTAAGGCCTTCCTGGCAAGTGAAATGCCTCTGTTGTATCGATACCAGCAATTGAGGACGAGTGCTCTTGAAAACCAATACCTTTAACCTTGCTTGTTTGAACTTTGGAATCGTCGATATCTGTCTTGACTAAAGCAATGACTCCTGACGCATTCACTACATCTTTGAGGCTGCTGTCTCCTATCCAACTAACAACTCTACTTAACTTGGAAATTGCTACTGCTGAAATATCAACACCACCACTAAGCCAAGAACCAAGGACTAAATCATCACCAACTTTTTTAGAATCACTATAAACAGGCAATAGACGACTCAGTTTTTCAACGTAAAGGGCATCATGCAAAGAAGAAACAGAATCAAGTTCTCGAGTTGATTTGATCGCCAGTGAAAATGCCAATGCTTCATTTTTATTATTCGGTGATCGGCAGTCATAGACTGGGGCAAGAGTTTGACTAGGTGAGCTCGACAGAATGAAAAAATCTTCCTCACCGAAGGAAAATTTCGTCATAGAAGTAGAGTCAATGAGTCGTGATGCCAACCATTTTTCGTGGAGGGCAACTTTTGCGATAAGCGCTTGACCTCCACCCTCAATGCTTATTAGCTGCCAGTTGGTACCGTTATGGCTCGGTTTTCCACATTGGCTTCCATCGGGAAACACGAAACTAATGGGTAGCCAACTATCAATTGTCATCTTCAGCCAATCAAAATATTCGAACTCATTAGCAACTGGTCCTCGCCACCCCAAGATACACGAGCTGATTGAAGGGTACTAACTACTTGACGGAGTTTTTCTATGTCATTTTCTGATGTAGCTCTTTTTCCCAAACGTACCAACTCATTGAACTCGCCAGCATTGGGAAATAGATGAGGAGAGTCCGCCAAGTTGTTGAAGCGATCGATAACAAACCAATCTTGACGCCACAGAATCTCGAATAGCTTTCCACGTAGCTCCCGGATGTGGCTTTCAAAATCGCCGCTAGGGCTTGAAATTACGCGTTTGGCTGTGTTCACCAGATTGTCAAAAGAAGTAATCTCAGTCGGTTTTGCATGATCTCTTACATGATCGTCAAAGAATTTAGTCACTCCATCTAAGTCAAGTTGACGAATTACTTTTAAGTTGTCTTTTCTTGTGTTTGCAAGTAACTTCTTGGCCTCTTGTAAATCATCCATCGCCTTTTTAGCAGTTTCTGCATCGCTTGCGGTTGATGAACTTGCCTGGGCTGATGCAATTCGATCTTTAGCGTGTTGAAGTCTTTCGTCAACAACTTTAGAGGAAACTTCACTAACGCGTTCTGAAATTCGATGCGCCTCCTCATCGATCATCTTTGTGGCATTTGAGTAGTCGATTTGCCCTGTTTGGCGAGAGTAAAAATTCCGCCCACTTTCAAAACTATTCCCAATCGATGGAACAGTGACTTCCATGACAATGTTTCCAGAGTCATGAACTTCATAGTCAACAATTAGGTCCGAACCTTTTGCAATAACACCGTCTGAGAAATCTGAGCCGCGAATTTCGAACATACCTATGAAGCGGTTGTCAGACACGGGGTCTTCAATTCCACCTTCCCAAAGTTTGAACTTGATTGAACTTGGCGCACCTGCGGTTAAGGATTCGTCAGACTTAAAAGTTCGCTGGCCTTTCTTGGGAAGCGCATCGCCTTCCTTGACCAAGTAGTCCAAGATGAACCTACCACCTAATTTTTCGCGAGCCTCAACTCCAATTGAGTGAGAGGCTGGAATGGCATCAATTTGAGCGGCTGTTCGAGAAATAACAATTTTGTCTTGAGGTAGGCCAATCGGCCCGCCAGCGTTATCAAAGACAAAGATCTTGAACGTGTTTTCACCTGGTTTGGATAATGGCACCTCAATGCCTGCTCCATTTTTCAGCGTAATTTTCCCTGATGACCATCCTGTGTCCAAGCTATCAAGCTGGAATGCCGCTCCTTCTAAAGCCTGACCTCCAAGCTTTGCAACGATTTTTGCTTTTGAATCAGGAGTTCTTGATACATATGCAAAAGAGAGATTGAAGTCTGAACCTGCTGATATTTCGCCTCGACCAGCTTTACGACTACGGTTGTGCGATGACCAATCGATTGACTCTGCAAAAACCGCAGCTCCCTCTGCGACAGCCGTCATAGGATTTACATCCGTCGATGCCGCTATTCCTAATTCGAATGCGACCTTGTCACGTAGAGGCTTGTACTGAGTTGGTCCACCCACAAACACAATACGACCAACATCGTGAGCTGTAAGGCCCACTTTGGTCATTGTTTCTCTTGTTGCCTCAATTGACTCATGAATTTTTTCTGCAACTAGCTTGTCAAAAGCCTCTCGTGTAATCGGTATATCAACGTAAATATCCTTGCCCGATCGATCTTGAACTCGCAACTCGCTGTCATCGAGGCTAATGATTGCCTCGTCCTTCGATGAAAGCTCAATTTTTGCTTTTTCTGAAGCCCAAGTCGCCATATAACGAAGAGTGGCGTACTTGCTATCAGCACTAAAGTCATCTGCCAAGTCAAAGTTCTCTAGTAGCCAAGGTTTTACGATTTGATCAAGAATGATTCTGTCGAAATCTCGGCCACCACACATAGCAATACCACCGTGTGCAAGCAGGCTAACTCGACCATTGATGCTTTCAGCTATAGCAATGTCTAAGGTTCCACCACCTAAGTCATAAACTAAGAAGGTGCCATCACCCTTGCGGTGACGCATCACACTCATGACAGCAGCAACCGGCTCTTGCATAAGCGCAATCTTGCCCATACCAGCGGCTTCAGCCGCAGAGAGCGTCGCATCTTTTTGCATCTGATTAAAGGCAGCAGGAACTGTAATGACTGCTCCTGTATCAGGATCATTTCTAACTGACTCGGGGAGATAGCTGTAAAGTACTTTCAAAATTTCAGCTGAACACTCCTCGGGTGACATAGTGATATCTACAGCGGACAGCTTGATAGGTGTACTCGTGCCAATAAGTCTTTTGAATAAAACTGCCGAATTATTTGGATTTCGTGCTGCGTTATCGTAGGCACGCTGGCCAACGTACTTGTTACCTCGCCTGTCAATAAAAATTGCCGATGGGGTAACGTCGTTTTGTTCGGGGCTTTTGTACAGTTTTACGTTTTCGCCGTCAAACGTAGTTATGGCACTGTTTGTCGTACCTAAATCAATACCTACATACTGTTTCATTTTTTAACTCGCAAGTGTCAGCATTACCGTTGCTGGTTTAACAATTCCGTCTGGCCCCATGATTAGTGGTTCAACCATTTGAGCAACAACCAGCTTGTCATCTGGCCCAAAGTCAGCGATGTTCAATGGTGATGCTGCCATACCTGGGTCATAAAGTTGACCTTCAAGGTTAACTATCTTCATGTTTAACGCTAGCAGGCTATCGTCTAATCTTTTGAGAAAGTAACGAAGCTGATTTGAGTAACGACTGGCTTCATTAAAGTCCATCTTCGCCGTGATTCGAGCGAAAAGTTTGGCAAAACGCCAACTTTCGATTGCCAAATCTAGAAATGGGTTTTGCAAATCTCTATGCTCAACGTTGGGTGACTGTTCCATATTTAAGCGAACTCTTTGTAGGTTGGAGAGATTGGGAAGGAATCTTATAGAAATTAAATTTTAAGGTGGCTTTTCCCAAACCTGTAGACACTTTTCATAGCGCAGTCTGACGATTCTTAGCCACTATGAGTGCTGCATAGCAAGGGTGCCTCAACTGGAGTCAGATGTCGGCAAATCAACGCCAAAGTTTTCTTTTACCGTTGGCTGTTCCGTGTTGACGTGAAGTTTGTGCACATGTTGCGGTGCTGGTTATTTGTACAGTATTATGGAATTAATGGAAGCAACATCATTTTCATCAAATCAACCCGTTCTAGTTGAAGCAAGCCCGCTTTGGCTGGATGTTTGTGGCTGGCTGGTTCCAGCAGGATTTCCCTCACCAGCAGCAGACCACACTGAAGAACGGATCGATCTCAACAAGCAACTAATTCGTAACAAGGCGGCAACCTACATCTTCAGGGTTAAGGGTGACTCCATGACAGGTGTTGGCATCTACGAGGGTGATGCTCTGCTGGTGGACCGCAGCATAGATCCAAAGCACAACCACATCGTTGTCGCTCTGTTAAACAACGAATTTACTGTCAAGCGTCTTTACAGACGTGGAGGCGTTGTCAAGCTCGTCGCAGAAAACCCAATCTATCCACCGAGGCTCATCAAGGAAGAAGATGACTTTTTGGTGTGGGGCGTTGTGACTAACAACATTCACAAACTGTGTTGATATGTCGAGTGTTGGCGCCAGTGTTCCGACCCACAAGATTGCTCCTGATAGTCTTGCCGCATTGCCTCGCACCTCTGGCGTTTACATCTTCAAAGGGGAAGGAACGCTGCCTCTGTACATAGGCAAGAGTGTGGATATTCGTAGTCGTGTGATGAGCCACCTCAGAACGCCTGACGAAGCCAGCATGATTGCGCAGACACGTAGGATCGATTTCATCGAGACAGCGGGGGAGATTGGTGCGTTGCTGCTTGAGTCCCGAATGATCAAAGAGCAAAGCCCGCTGTTCAATCAGCGACTGCGTCGAATCAAAACGCTGTGCTCCATCCGTGTGAGTCAAACAGTCAAAGGCGCAGTCCCCGAGATTGTTGACAGCAAGTCAGTCAACCTTGGCTCTACTCCCGAGCTTTACGGGTTGTTCTCGTCTGCGCATTCGGCGAACGCCAAGTTAAAAGAACTCGCTCAGCAGCATATGCTGTGTATGTCCGTGTTGGGACTTGAGAAGACATCCAAGAGTGGATGCTTCGGCTTGCAGATCAAAACCTGCCTAGGTGCTTGTGTCGGCAAAGAGGTCAGATATATCCATGACCAACGTCTCTTGTCTGCCTTGGTTGACTCGCAGGTTGAGGTCTGGCCGTTTAGTGGTCCTGTCGATCTCATCGAAGAGACTGATGGCTGGGTACAGAGACATAGAGTGAATAACTGGTGCTACCTTGGGACGCAGTGCTCAAAGACAGGTGGGACAAGCAAGCTGTCTGAGCTAAAGCAGCACGACTTTGACTTGGATAGTTACAAGATACTGGTCAAACCCATCATGCTTAAAACTGTGAAAGTTGAAGCAGTTGACCTATGACGCCGCAAATTGCTTTGGTGGACTGCAACAACTTCTACGTCAGTTGTGAAAGAGTCTTTCGACCTGACTTGAAAAACGTCCCAGTCGTTGTCCTTTCGAATAATGATGGGTGTGCTGTGTCACGTTCTAACGAAGCTAAGGCATTGGGCATCAAGATGGGACAGCCATGGTTCGAATGCAATGAGCTTGCAGAAGAACACGGCATCCTTGCACTGAGCTCAAACTACGCGTTGTACGCAGATCTCTCCAATAGGGTTATGTCCATTTTGAGTGACTACTCGCCAAGGCACGAGGTGTATTCGATAGACGAGTGCTTCGTTGACCTGACGGGGACACCTAAGCTACGTGAGGTGAGCTATGGCATGCGTGAGCGCGTGATCAATTGGACTGGAATTCCAGTGTGTGTTGGCATCGGTCCAACAAAGACGCTTGCTAAGCTTGCAAACCACATAGCCAAGAAACACCCAAGGTCTAAGGGCGTTTTCAACTACAACGATTTAACGCAGGTTCAACAGGATAAGTTGCTTAGTCAGATTGAGGTGGGTGAAGTTTGGGGAGTAGGGCGCAGGATTTCGGCGAGACTGGCTGAGCACGGTATCCACACAGTTCAAGACTTGCGCAGTGCACACACAGCGACCTTGAGAGCCGAGTTCGGCGTGGTGATTGAAAAGACGCAGCGTGAACTCCAAGGTGTCGCCTGTATCGATTTACAAGAGTTTATGCCTGATAAGAAGCAAATCGTGAGCAGTCGCTCTTTTGGGCACACGGTGCGTGACGTGGCGGTGTTGAAAGACGCCATGAGCACCTTTGTTGCCAATGCCTGCGCTAAGTTGCGCGCCCAAGGCTCTCATGCCTCATTGATACAAGTGTCTTTGCACACCAATCGCTTCAGAAAAGACTTACCCCAGTACAACCCAACGTTCACCCTGCCATTGCCTCAACCTACAAATGACAGCCTAGTCGTAAACCGTTGGGCCGATCACTTAGTTGGATGTTTGTTTAAACCTGAATACGAATACAAGAAGGCTGGAATCATGCTTGGTGAGATTACGCCAGTAGGTCAGTACCAGGCAGATTGGCTTGAGCCGACTCAAGCTACCGACACGGGGTTGATGGATGCCCTTGATGAGTTAAACAAGAAGTTTGGGCGTGGGACAGTGAAGGTCTCTACTCAAGGGGCGCACAAGGGCTGGCAAATGAGGCAGGAGAGAAAATCACCAAGTTACACAACTGATTGGGACGCTATTCCCTACGTGTGAGTATTTTGCGACATGTTGCTAATTTTTTAAATGCGTTGTGTGTCGCATTAATGTGCAGTTCTCGACCCTTTGTAGCGATGTCAAAACGGGGGAACAAGCGGGGGAACGAGATTAGATTTTTTGGTTATAAACCCATTATTTTCAATGCTTTCAAGGTATCTTTCGAGCGGTTTCACAAAAATGACCAAGGGCTAGCAATGCAAATTGCTAGCCCTTTTGTCTTTTGTGGCTT
>ERZ650308.1468-NODE-1468-length-12199-cov-9.007246_pt1 | contig 12199 bp, 13 predicted proteins | sample MGYA00376244_ERZ650308 | MGnify/ENA primary metagenome ERZ650308 (study PRJEB26733, sample SAMN07839295) | wastewater metagenome | biome: small river; feature: stream; material: water | place: USA: North Carolina | collected 2016-04-26 ...
ATGGCCACGCACGAGTTGGTGGTGCCCAAGTCAATACCGATGATTTTTCCCATGTTCTTACTCCAGTGATTTTTAAAAATTCAGATGGGCAGTAGTTAAGGCTAACTCTGCCAATTTCAAGTGTTTATTTAGGTGCTGCGACGGTCACCAAGGCAGGGCGCAGCACGCGCTCTGCAATCAAATAGCCTTTTTGCAGCACGGCGACGATGGTGTTGGCCTCTTGATCGGCGGGCACCACGCTGATGGCTTGGTGTTGGGCTGGATCGAACTTGGCACCCGCAGCGGGGTCAATGGCCAACACTTTGTTGCGCTCCAACGCACTTTTGAGTTGGCGCAGCGTGGCTTCAGCGCCTTCGCGGATTTGCTCAGGCGTGGCGGTTTGCACAGCCAAACCGGCTTCGAGGCTGTCGAGCACGGGCAAGAGGCTGTCAGCAAAGCTTTCCAAGGCGAACTTGCGGGCTTTGGAGACTTCGTCGTCCGCACGACGACGTGCGTTTTGCACATCGGCTTGGCCGCGTACATATTGGTCTTGCAGCTCAGCAGCTTTGGCTTGCAAAGCGGCGATTTCGGCTTGGGCAGCAGCCAAGGGGTCGAGTGCAGCCGCGGGTTCAGCAGATGTGGCTTCAGGGGCGGGGGCCATGCCGGCCATGTGGGCTGCCAAATGTGCGGCCGCTGTGTCTTGATTTTCTGTAGGTTCTGACATGCTTTGTAGGGCTTGTTGGATGGATATTCAGCGAAGCTGGGGGCATCCAACCCTATTTCAAGAGGGGTTTTGTAAAAAAAGGAACGGAACAAAACAAAGCGGGGCTAAGCCCCGCTGGATGACGGCAGTCAAAGGAACTGCCGTATCGCTTGTTTATTCGAGGCCGAGCAGCTCAACGTCAAACTTCAAGGTGGCGTTAGGAGGAATCACGCCGCCCGCACCGCGTGCGCCGTAGCCCAGCTCTGGCGGGATGATGAGGGTGCGTTGGCCACCAATCTTCATGCCTTGCACGCCTTCGTCCCAGCCCTTGATGACCATGCCTGCGCCCAGGGGGAAGTCAAACGGGTCATTGCGGTCGCGGCTGGAGTCAAATTTGGCGCCTTGTTCGCCATCTTTGTAGAGCCAGCCGGTGTAGTGCACGCTCACGTGCTGGCCAGCGGCGGCTTGAGCGCCGTCGCCCACCACGTTGTCGATGTATTGCAGGCCGGAAGGGGTCGTGTTCATGGCAAATCCTTGAATAGGTCTATTGAATGCTTAGCCTTAGAGTGTACCCAGTGGCGGTTGTCGCAAGAGGGGGTTCTTGACGGCCATGTCGGGCCTTCCGTGATGGAAGAGAATGTTGTTTTGATTCATTTTGTGGAGATATCCCCATGCAAGCTCGTCGATCCTTTGTTTCTGGTTTGTTGGTCTCAAGCCTGTTGGCATGTGGTGTGCTCAGTGCTCACGCGCAAAGCTTTCCAACAAAGCCTTTGCGTATTGTTGTGCCCTTCGGTGCGGGAGGTGTGGCTGATTTGACTGCGCGAACGGTGGCTCAAAAAATGTCGGAAGGCCTGGGGCAGTCGGTCGTGATTGACAACCGTCCTGGCGCAGGCGGCATTGTGGCTGCCGAGATGGTGGCCAAGTCTGAGCCCGATGGCTACACCCTGCTGCTCATGTCGAACGCCAACGCGGTGAGTGCCGGTTTGTTCAAAACGCTTCCGTTTGACCCCGTGAAAGACTTCACCCCCGTGTCGTTGATGGGCACGTTCGACTTGGCCATCGTCACGAGCGCAGAGTCACGTTTTCAAACCTTGCCCGAGTTGCTGACATGGGCCAAAGCCCATCCGGGCAAACTCAATATTGGCAGCATCAACATTGGCAGTACACAGCATTTGACCGCGGAGTTGTTCAAATCTGTGGCCGGTTTGGATGCGCAAGTGGTGCCTTTCAACGGTACGCCTGCGGTGATGACGGCCTTGCGTGGTGGTCAGATTGATGTGGCAGTTGAGGTCCTCAGTCCTGTATTGCCACAAATCAAAGGTGGTGCCTTGCGCGCTTTGGCGGTCACAGGGCAAAAACGTAATAGCGCGTTGCCGCAAGTGCCGACGGCCAAAGAAGGGGGTGTGCCTAATTTGATATCCACCTCGTGGAATGGGTTGGGCGTGCCCGCGAAAACACCGCAAGCGGTGGTGGACCGTTTGAACAAAGAGGTGAATGTTGCTTTGCAAAATCCAGCGGTGCGCCAAAAACTGTTGGACCTCAATGTAGAGCCGCATCCCAGCACCGTGCCGCAAGCGCAAGAGTGGTTGCAAACCGAAATCAAACGCTGGGGTGATGTGATTCAACGCGCGGGCATTCAGAAACAATAAATAGCCATCTCTGATGATCAATATCCTCACCATCACTGGTCCGATTTATTTGTCCATTGCGTTGGGCTTCGCGGCTACCCGTCGAGGAATGTTCAGCAAAGTGGAAGGCCAAGTGTTGGGACGGTTTGTGTTGAACTTTGCGTTGCCAGCGATGCTGTTCAATACGCTGACTCAACGTGATTTTTCCGAGGTGCTAAATCCGAACTACCTTATTGCCTATGGGGTTGGTTCGATATTTACGTTTGCCGTGGGTTGGGGTTTTTGGCGTGTTTGGCGCAAAAAACCGTTGACTGAAAGTGCGATGGTGGCGATGGGGGTGAGCTGCTCGAACAGTGGCTATGTGGGCTATCCCATCTTGTTGCAATTTTTGGGGCCAGCGGCAGGTGTGGGCTTGGCACTCACGGTGTTGGTTGAAAATTTGTTGACCATTCCACTGGCCCTGGCCATGGCTGAAAGTGGTGAAACCAAACACGTGTCTTGGCAACACACCCTGCGACAGAGCTTGATGCGCATGACGAAATTGCCCATGATGCAGGCCATCCTGGCTGGATTTGTGTTCTCGATGTTGGGTTGGCATCTGCCTGAGGTGCTGTCCAAAACTGTCAACCTTTTTGCGGCATCGACCGCGGCGATTGCGTTGTTTGTGAATGGCGGTTCTTTGGTCGGCATGCGTGTGGTGGGATTGATTCAAGAGGTTTGCTGGATTGCGATTGGCAAACTGGTACTGCATCCCGTGGCCGTGGGGCTCATGCTGTTGGTTGTTGGCCCCATTGAACCTAGCCTCAAAATCTCTGCGGTGTTGTTAGCAGGCATGCCAATGCTGGGCATCTATCCCTTGTTGGCACAACGCCATGGTCAAGAAGGGTTTTGTGCCGCAGCTTTGCTGGTGACCACCATTGCCTCTTTCTTCACCATTAGCCTGATTTTGTGGGTCATGGGTGAATTGCCTGGCTGGCATGTTTAAGCGCAGACCATGTACATCAAAGAGTCCGAAGTTGAAGTGACGGCCATCCGTGCCCAAGGCGCGGGCGGTCAAAACGTCAACAAGGTCTCAAGCGCCATTCATTTGCGTTTTGATGTGATGGCGTCCTCTTTGCCCGAGGATGTGAAAGAACGTTTGATGTGCTTACCAGACCACCGAATCACCCAAGACGGGGTGGTGGTCATCAAGTCACAGGAACATCGCAGCCAAGACATGAACCGCATCGAAGCCTTTGCGCGTTTGCATGACTTGGTAAACAGCGTGGCCAAGCCACCTAAAAAACGCAAAACCACCAAGCCCACGTATGCCTCTAAGCTGCGCCGCTTGGACAGCAAAAAAAAGACCTCGGCGATCAAGTCGAACCGAGGTCGTGTGCTTTAAGCACTTGGCACTGGCACGTTTTAGGCTTTGCGCAAGAAGCAAGCTTTGAGCATGTAGTTGCCCACGTCCATCTTGCAATCCACTTCGTGGTCGCCACCGACCAAGCGAATGCTTTTCACCTTGGTGCCCATCTTCAGCGTGGTGGATGAGCCTTTGACCTTCAGGTCTTTGATGAGCACCACGGCATCGCCGTCTTTGAGCACAGTGCCGTTGGCATCTTTCACCACGGCCTCGTCTTCGTCATCCGCTGTGGCCACAGCCACCATGGGCCATTCATACGCGCAGTCGGCGCACACATAGTTGTCACCGTCTTGGTAGGTGTTTTCTTGGGCGCATTGGGGGCAGGCTGGAATCGTGGACATCTCTTTGTTTTCTTTCAAAAGTGGGTCGTCTAAATTTAGGTATCTTGTTAGCGAACGTGCAACTTGATGCCGTTGGCTGATGCTGCCGTGATTTCACCCACCTCTGCGGCAGCTGAAAAACCATGTTTGTGAAACACAGCCAAAACATCGTTCACTGTCTCGGGGGTGCAGGCCACCAACAAGCCGCCGCTGGTTTGGGGGTCGCTGAGCAAAGCTTGGTCAATCGCCTTGAGTGAGGGGGCGAGCTCAATTTCTTGGCCATAGGCCGACCAGTTGCGTCCCGATGCGCCCGTCAGCATGCCTTGTTGGGCCAGTTCGCGTACACCTGGCAACAAAGGCACTTGGTTCATGTGCAATTGCACGGCGTGTTTGCTGCCCCGCGCCATTTCGAGCGCATGACCCGCCAAGCCAAAGCCTGTCACATCTGTCATGGCATGCACGCCTTCGAGTGCCGACAGTTCTGTGCCTGGGGTGTTGAGCTGCGTGGTATTGGCAATCATTTGTGCATAGCCTTCAGGGCTGAGGGCATCTTTCTTGAGTGCGGCAGACAACACGCCCACGCCTAGGGGTTTGCCCAAAATCAACCGGTCACCCACACGCGCGTCCGCATTGCGCTTGATGCGCTTAGGGTGAACCAAACCCATGACCACCAAACCGTAAATAGGCTCCACCGAATCAATGGTGTGCCCCCCCGCGATGGGGATACCTGCCTCGCGGCACACGGTTTGGCCGCCGTCCAAAATTTTGCCAATCGTCTCAGGCGACAAGACATTGATGGGCATCCCCACCAAGGCCAAAGCCATGATGGGCGTGCCACCCATGGCATACACATCACTGATGGCGTTGGTGGCGGCGATGCGGCCAAAGTCAAACGGGTCATCCACGATGGGCATGAAAAAGTCGGTGGTGGCAATCAGCGCTTGCTCGTCGTTGAGCTGGTAAACCGCCGCATCGTCAGCGGTTTCAATACCGACCAACAACTGGGGTGGAATGGGCATGGCGCTGGTGCTTTTGAGAATCTCGCTCAACACCCCTGGGGCAATTTTGCAGCCGCAGCCCCCACCATGGGACAAACTGGTCAAACGAGGAGGTGTGGCGGCAATGGATGTGTTTGGGGTGTTCATAAAAAGACTGGGCGACGTAGACCTAGATTTTGCCAGTGATGCGGGGAAACCCACAGATCACCCCATGAAGAGATCTTGTAGGCTGTGTTCGAACTAGAAAGGGTGTGAGTTATGCGTCGTGGGTGGTACATAGGGTTGGTATTTTGGGCCCTCGGCTTCATGGTGCCGACGACGGTGCAAGCGACCCCCTTGCTGAAATGCCACTTTGAAGTCAATGCCGAGCGTTCTGAACAAACGTTCACACCGACGATGGAGCCCTACACCGTGGGCAGTGTGAATTTGGCAAATCGGTTTCGTTTCAAAGCCATTGTTTTAGGCGATGACACGCGGGTGACGTCCATCCATCTTTATGTGTCTTACCAAACCGAACGCCAGCCCATGCTGCTTCAGCATGCCAAGTTTGTGGCGCCTCAGGCGCTTGAGCAGCCCACACCTGATGCGTTGACAGGTCGCGTTGCCGTGTATTCACCTTTCCTTGGCAAAGAATTGCAGTATGGCTGTGCATTGCACGAGGTGTCCCCATGAAGTGCTTGACATCATTTCTTTGCCGCTGCTGTTGGTTGTTGTGTATGCCGATGGCCTTTGCACAGTCACCCTCGGCAGGGCCTGCTGTCTCGGTGGTCATTGCGGGTGACATCATGCTCGAAGGCGGGCCTGATCGCGCCATTCGACGCGGCCAAGATCCGTTTGCAGGTGTTGCGCATTTATTTAAAAACGCCGATATCCGCTTGGGCAATTTAGAGTGTGTGGTCGCCACCGTCGGTTCTGTCGAACCCGAAAAGCCCAACACCTTTCGCGTACACCCGCGTGGCCTGAAATATGTACGTCGCCATTTTGATGCCGTCGGTTTGGCCAACAACCATTCGGGCGACTTTGGCCCCAAAGCCTTTACCCAAATGCTGGGCCTACTCAAACAGTCGGGTGTCGGGTACTACGGTGGTGGTCATAACTTAAAGGAAGCGCATCAGCCTTTACTCATGGAGCGACACGGCATTCGCATCGCATTTTTAGGCTACAACGAATTTCAGCCGCGTAACTTTGAAGCCGACCATGACCGCGCGGGCGTTGCCTGGAGCGAAGACGAGCAAGTCGTCCGCGATATCGTGGATGCGCGTCGCGTGTGGAAAGCCGACGTAGTGATTCCTGTCATGCATTGGGGTTGGGAAGAATCCATCGCCAATGCCCGTCAACGTGAATTGGCACGTTTGATGGTGGATGCAGGCGCCGATGCCGTCATCGGCGGCCACCCCCACCGCGTGCAAGACACAGAACAATACAAAGGCAAGCCTATCTTCTACAGCCTAGGTAACTTTGTGTTTGAAGGCTTTCCAGACAAAGTCAACAACCTCGGTTGGGTCGTTCGCCTAGCGATAGATCGGCAAGGTGTACGTGACTGGAAAATTCACGAGGTACACATTGACCAACAAGGGCTGCCCCATTCACGCCAATAGAGACTGGCGTGTGCGACGACCGCGTGTTCTACGCGTTTATTATTTTTAAGTAGTTTTTATTTGCTATCTTGAGCAAACAATATCTATTCCTTTAGATTTTTTTGACCGCTACTGTTCAGTAAGTTGATTTTTACTTACTCGCAGTATGAAGTTTTTTCCAAAATTATTGGATTCACCAGATCAAAAACGGATTCTCGTTGTTGATGATTCTCCGGTCTTGTCTCATGCGTATGCAGGCGCTTTGCGCGCCTGGGGCTACACAGTGGACACCGCGGTGGATGGGCTCGCAGCCCTAGCGCGTCTGCGGTCTGTGCGTTATCACTTAGTGATTACTGATTACGAAATGCCAAGGTGCGATGGCATTGAGTTTTTAAGAAAAGCGCACTTAGAAATAGCTAAAAATAGAATGCCTCCTTTTGTTTTGATCACTGGGACGCCGTTGGAACAATTGCACGGCCGATTAGATGGCTTTGCTGCAACTTTGACGAAGCCGGTGAGTATTACTGTGCTGCGTGAATTACTGAGCCTTCGTACTGAAAATAGTTAAATAATGTCACTAAAGTGCAGTTATTGCTAATATAAATAATACTTTTAGTTTGATATGCTGACGCCCTTAATCCTTAGGGGAGTCGTATGTCTAGAGGTTTCATTTCATCCGTTGCATTGCTTGTTGCCATCTCTTGTGGTGCGGCAGCACGGGCTGAGGACGATGTGGTTTCTCAATATTTAGTGCGTTTGTTAAGCCAGCACCCTGCAGTTCGCGCTAAGAATTTTGATCAACTCGCAGCAGATCGTTTGGTCACTGCCGCTTGGATGCAGTTTTTACCGACACCCTCCATCTCTGCGGACAAAGGCCCCGTCAGTACCTCATCCAAAGGTGAAGAATCACGACGTGCCACCACCTATCGCCTCAACCAGCCCATTTGGACAGGCGGGCGCTTAACAGCGGGTTTAGATGCCGCACGTTTGCGCAGAGAGTTGTCAACGCTTGACATTCAAGATGTCAGCCAAAACTTGTCGCTTAAGTTCATTGGTCTCTATCAAAGTTGGTGGGCACTGGATGCGAAAGTGCGTATCCAAAAAAGAGACTTAAAACGGCTGGAATCACTGCGTGAAATGATGGTTCGTCGCGTCGAGTCTGGTGTTTCGGCTGAAATTGATTTGGACTTAGCCAGTGTCCGCGTGGTGCAGCAGCAGGCAGATTTAGCTCAGTCGCAGCGCGCACTCACGTCTGTCTTAGGGCAAATTCAAGAGCTATTTGGTGAGTCGGTTCCACTTAAAGCGGTCGATTGGCGTCAAGCACCTCGACTTGGTATGACTTACGAAGACCTGTCTGGACGCGTGATTGTGCTCAGTCCTGCGTTAAGAAAAGCCAATGTGGCCGAACGCTTGGCACAGGTTGAGGTTGACCAAGCTAAGGCAGACGCATCGCCCACCCTGTCTATTCGCGCTGAACGCCAAAATGGTTTTTACGCTGGCTCTTTGCCTGCCACCAAAGATGGTGAAAGTCGTGTGTATGCCAACCTGCAATTCAGCCTAGGCGCTGCGGGCTCGGTCATCCCCCAAATCCGTGCAGCCTCTGCGCGTGCGCAATCGGCCACAGAAAACATCGAAACGGCCAAGCGTGAACTTCTGTCACAACTCAAATCTGACTGGGAAGACTACCACTCCGTTGGTGAACGTTTACCAAGGCTCCAACGCGCGGCAAGCTCGGCCTCGTCGGTGGTGGACTCCAGCATGCGTTTGTTCTCAAGCGGCCGACGCAGTTGGCTAGATTTGATCAATGCCGTGCGCGAGCACTCGCAAAGCGAGCTTCAGTTGATTGATGCGCAAGCCGCTCTCATTGGTGGCAACTCCAAAATTCGTCTGATGTCAGGTCAGCTTGGCGTTTTGGCTGCCGACGCCTCTGGCGTGAACTGACCTACGTATGCAAGCTACTAAAAAAGGGCAGGGGGCGCCAGCCGCGCCACCTGGAAACATCGATTGGCGCATGCAATTCGAGTGGTTGATGCTGCGCAGCCTGCAGCTAGACGCCCAGTTGCAGCCCATGGAATACCAAATCCTCGCTTTGCTGGTGGGACGCTTACAGCAACTGTTGGCGTCAGGCTCGCCCATCCCTAAAAACTTACTGCCAGAAGTTGTCAACAAACTCTACGAAGCCATGGGTGCCGACGAAATGGCGTGGAGCGATGAACTCAAAGTTGAAGCCCTGCCTTTGTTAGCGGTCGGGCTTCAAACAGGGTTCATGCTCTTACACGCGCGCAACCCCGATGGCTCGTGGCTTGCAGAAACCGCGAAAGGCTTGCAGCAAATTCCCGAAATTCCGGTGGGCTTGCGCTTCAGCGGTGTCATTGGGCGTGCGCGGCGCAAAAACCGTGGCAGCGCCAAAGACATGTTCAAACAGGCCTTGGCCGCCCACAAATCTTTTTTCTTCTACGCGGCACTCGCCACCGTGCTCATGAACCTGCTGGCCTTGGTCACCTCGCTCTACAGCATGCAGGTCTACGACCGTGTCATTCCCTCGCAAGGCGTCGACACGCTTTTCACACTCACCAGTGGCGTGCTGATTTCCATCGTGCTCGAAACCATCACCAAATTCATGCGTTCATCCATCATGGACCAAGCCATCGAGCGAATGGACACCAAACTCTCGCACAACATCTTTGATCGACTGTTGCGCGTGCGCATGGACCAATTTCCGGCCAGTGTAGGCACCCTGTCGGGGCAGCTTCGCAGCTACGAAATGATTCGCAGCTTTGTCTCCTCCGTTGCCATTTACCTGTTGGTGGACACCCCGTTTGCCTTGCTGTTTTTGGCTGTCATCTTTATGGTCGGCGGCCCCTCTGTGGCGGCCATCCCTCTCACGTTCTTTCTCATCTGTCTTGGCTTGGGCTTTTATTTCAAGAAAAGCACCGAAGACCATGCCAAAGCCAGCCAGGCGGCCTCCAACCGCAAGCTCGGCCTATTGGTCGAAGCCGTAGAAGGTGCCGAAGCCATCAAAGCCTCAGGCGCAGGCTGGCACTTCCAAGGCAAATGGAACGCGCTGACCCGTCAAAACATGACGGAAGACATGCAAATGCGCCACATCAGCGAGGCGGGCGGTTATTACTCTGCCGCACTACAGCAAATCAGCTACGTCATGCTCGTGGGTACCGGTGCCTACATCGCCTCCACCAGCACCAACCTCACCTCGGGGGCGCTCATTGCGTGTTCCATTTTGAGTGGTCGTGTGTTGCAGCCCGTCACGTCGCTGCCTGGCCTTATGGTGCAGTGGGCCAACGCCAAATCATCGCTGGCTAGCTTAGAAAGCGTCTTCAAATTAGAGCAAGACAACCACGATGTTCAACAAGCCCTCACGCTTGAAAAATTTCGTGGCGACATGCGCCTAGAGCGCGTGGCATTTGCCTATCCTGGTCGCTCGCAAACCTTAGATGTCAAACTTCTCCACATCAAGCAAGGCGACAAGGTGGGCATCATCGGTGGCATCGGTGGCGGCAAAAGCACATTGCTCAAAGTGCTCTCGGGCCTCTACCGCCCGCAAAAGGGCAGGGCGCTGATCGATGGCCTCGATATGCAGCACGTTGCACGAGGCTCCCTCAGCCGTCACATTGGCTACCTGCCCCAACAAGTCCGGCTCTTTGCGGGCACCCTGCGCGAAAACCTCATGTCGGGCTTGCTCGGCGTCAGTGACGAGCAACTTCGTCAAGCCTGCGAAGTCACGGGGCTCATCCAACTCATCAACAGCCACTCCAAAGGCTTCGACTTACCCATCAGCGAAGGCGGCGGCGGTGTTAGCGGTGGACAACGACAACTCATTGGCCTCACGCGCTTGCTATTGGCGCGTCCCCAAGTTTGGTTACTCGACGAACCCACCTCCAGCATGGATGACGCCACAGAGCTACGCACCCTGCAAATCTTGCGTCAAGTCATTCAGCCTGACCAAACCCTCATTCTGGTCACCCACAAACCCGCCATGCTCGCCTTGACCGGGCGCCTCATCGTTATGGGGCAAGAAGGCATCGTGCTCGACGGTCTGCGCGATGCCGTGCTCGCCACGCTTCAAGAACACCACAGCAAAAAGCAAACATCTTCTTCAACGCAACCGCAACCGCAACCGCAACCTCAACAACAGCAGCAACAGCAGCAACAGCAGCAACAGCAGCAGCAACCACCCAAACCCCAACCCGAAAAAGTTGTGGCCGAACCTGTCGAAGCACCACCTGCGCCCATGCACATCTCCGTCGGAAAAAGATAACAAATGAAATTTCTCAAATGGTGGCGAGGCGACTCAGACAGCCACGCCCAACGCTTCCTACTCATTCTTGTGCTGGCCGTGGTCAGCCTTTTGGCATGGGCGGCTCTTGCTGAAGTTGAGCAAAGCGCCAGAACCACTGGGCAAATCATTGCCAGTTCGCGCACCCAGCTTATCCAAGCCAGTAACGAAGGCGTCATCGAACGCATTGAAGTCCAAGAAGGGCAGCAAGTCAAAAAAGGGGCGCTGCTAGTTTCGTTGGAAAGCGCCCAAACCAAAGCCGCCGTGGAGGAAAGCCGCGCCAAAGTTGCAGCCCTGCAATCCATGCTGCTGCGCCTGCAAGCCGAAGTCTTCTCTCACCCTTTGGTCTACACCGCTGAACTCACAGAAGGCTACCCCGCCTTTGTTGACAACCAAAAAGCACTCTTCGACCGTCGGCAACGCGCCCTCAACGAAGAAATCAAATCCCTCAACCGTATGCTTGTTGAGGCCCAACGCGAACTCAAAATCAGTGCTCCCCTCATCAAAAAAGGTGACATTGCTGAAACCGAAGTCATTCGCATGCGCCGCAGCATTGCCGAGCTTGAAGGCAGCATCACCAACCGACGCAACCGCTACTTTCAAGATGCGCAAGCCGAAATGACCAAGGCCGAAGAAGACCTGGCCACTCAGCAACAAATCTTGCTTGAACGCACCACCAACCTAGAGCGCACCAAACTTCACGCACCCGCCGATGGCTTGGTGCGCAACATTCGCATCACCACCTTGGGTGGCAAAGTGCGTCCGGGCGATGTCGTCATGGAGCTGTTTCCCACCGACAGCGAACTCATTGTTGAATCCAAACTCAAACCCGCCGACCTTGCCTTCGTCAAAGTGGGGCAAGCCGCCAGCGTCAAGCTAGACGCCTACGACTACGCCATCTTTGGCGTGCTGCGCGGTGTTGTCACCTACGTCAGCCCAGACGCCCTGAGTGAAGACACCCGCAACGGCGAACACATCTACTACCGCGTGCGCGTCAAAGTCGACACCAAACAAAGCATTGAAACCAAAGGCGGCAAAAAGCTAGAGCTGCAACCGGGCATGACCGTGCAATGCGAAATCAGAACGGGTGCCATGTCTGTTCTGAACTACATCGCTAAGCCCATTGTCAAAACCTTCACCAGCTCATTTTCTGAGCGCTGAAATGGGTTGTAACCATGGACAAAGAAGAAGAAAAATATTTTTTAGTCACCCAAAGAGATGCTTTGGCTTCAGCATCTGCTTTTTTTGGTTTATTTGTTAATTTCCGGTATTTTTGCCGTCCATGATTTTTTGAT
>ERZ650308.1470-NODE-1470-length-12187-cov-14.284372_pt1 | contig 12187 bp, 9 predicted proteins | sample MGYA00376244_ERZ650308 | MGnify/ENA primary metagenome ERZ650308 (study PRJEB26733, sample SAMN07839295) | wastewater metagenome | biome: small river; feature: stream; material: water | place: USA: North Carolina | collected 2016-04-26 ...
TTTTCTGAGCGATTTCGGCCGCCATATTGAATTGCTTCGAGCTGAGATCGTAGGCATTTTTCGCGGAGGCAATATCGAGTTGCGTCTGCTTTATTTTGTACAGGTTACGTTTCCCGGTGAAGATGGGAATGTCGATTTGCAGGCCTAGGAAATAATAGGCGCTTTTTGAGTTGATGTTTCCCAAAGTAGACTGCGAACCCAGATTCACAAAGCCATTCAACTTAGGCAAGTAGTAGGCTTCGTTCATCTTTAATACGGTCTCTTGAAGTCCAATGGATTTCGATAATAAGGATAATTCCTCTCGAACACCAGGAGTCACCGCATAAACGGCCGTCAGGGCTTTTTCCACTTCGAAATCGATGCGAATCTCCGCGCGCAATTCACGGTTCAACAAGAAATTAAAGTACATCTGCGCCGCTTGACTTTGCTTCGCAGCATCGGCCATTTGAGCTTGGATGTTAGCGATTTCACTATCCGAACGGAGTAAATAGGCAGGTAGCCCTTTGCCGTTGGCGAGCAATTTCTCGTTCACCTTTTTGCCTTCTACCGCTAGATTGAGGGCGTTGTCATATACTTTTTGAAGGCCTAGACTTAATAAATATTGGAAGTAAGCCGTCTTGATCTGCTTCACTAGCTCACGCTTGTACAGGGAAACATCCTCGCGTTGCAGGCTGATGGACTGCTCCTGAATTTGCTTGTTGTAGCTGATGTCCTTGTTATAAAGCGGCATCGTGGTTTGAACTTTCACATCGTAGAAATCGCGGGGAAAGAAATTCGTTTCCACGTTAGCGATCTGCGGGAAAGCCGTGCTTTTTGTCAATGCATTCAGCGTAGAATAGACCGGATTCAACAAGTCGCCCACGGGGAATGCGATGCTCCGACCACCTTGACCACTTTGATAACCTCCTTGGAAGGCTACGGTGGGTTGATAAAGGCTTTGTGCGGTTTTCAAGGCGATCATCGCCTTCTCCACCTGAATCGTTTTTTGCTGCAGCGTGATGTTCTGTTGGAAGGCCGTGGCGACGTATTCGTCGAGGACGGACTTTTGGCCAAAAACCGGCAAGGCAAATAAAAGTAATAAGTATCTCATCTTAGGCTTTTTTCATCGTTTTTAATAACCAATCTAGCGAATCGTGCATCGTCTGCTCCATATCTTCCGCCGGAACTAATTTATCTAAGCGTTGTCTAATGGCCAGCGAAACTAAGCCATGCACCATTCCCCAAACCGCCATGGCTACCGTCTCTACTTTTGTAGAAACTAATAGCCCTTTTTGCATCGCCTCATGAACCACCATTTTTAGGGCTTCCAAAGCCTGATCGCCACTGGACCAGCCTTTTCCCATGTCATGCAAAGCACACATAGGCGCATCTTGGATAAACATTAAATCATAATATTCCGGATTTTCTAGGCCAAAATTCAAGTAATTCACCCCCATCTGGTGTAGTCTTTCGATGGGATCACTGATTAAGGTTAACGCAATATTTTGCGAAAGCATTTTCTCAAATCCTGACTCGCAGCAATGAAAAAGAATCTCATTTTTATCCTTAAAATACAGATAGAGTGTCGTAGGGCTATATTGTATCCGTTCTGCGATCTTGCGAACAGATACTTTGCTGAAGCCCTCCTCCACGAATAATTTCATCGATGCCTCTAGGATCAAGGACCGAATCTCCTGCTTCTGTTTCTCTTTTCTGGCGACTATACCCATGTTTTTTGAATTACAGCGTAAATATACTTAACAGTGTTAAGTTTTCAAAATTTAGTATTTTGCATCAAAACCAAGAAACGATGAAAATCAATTTTATCCATAAAATCCAGCACATTGGCATCCCGGTTCACAATATGGAAATCTCGATTCCTTTTTATGAACGCCTCGGCTTCGAGAATGTGATGGAGTCCCCCTTTGAATTTGACGGTGGTTTTGGCAATTGCGTGATGATGAAAAATCACGAGGTAATTGTCGAATTATACCAAATGCCGGAGAAGCAATTAGCCGAAATCAAGCAGCGCAAAGTAGGTCACATCGACCATTTCGCCATCGACGTGGAAGACGTAGATTATGCCTTCGAAGCCCTAAAAAAGGCGGGATTTGAGATTATAGAACAGGAGCCCACCTTTTTAGCTTTCTGGAAAAACGGCACCCGTTTCTTCAATGTCAAAGGGCCGAGTGGCGAGATCATCGAATTCAATCAGATACTCTAAATCAGATACTCTAATGAAAGCGGCAGTTCTCGTAAAACCCTTACATATTGAACTAGGTGAGCATCCTATCCCAGTTCCGGGACCCGGTCAGTTGCGCATTCGTTTACAAGAAGTGGGCATTTGTGGCTCGGATGTACACTATTTTGGGGGACATCGCCCACTACCAGAACCCACCATCATCGGTCACGAAGGATGGGGGTACATTGACGCTGTAGGCGAAGGAGTACAACGCAATTTAGGGGAAAGAGTGGTCGTAGACCCCAATGCCCCTTGCGGAACATGCTTGTATTGCGAACGCGGCCAAGCCACGGTTTGTCCTAACAAGCGCACCATCGGCCTAAACGCCCCCGGTTGTTTCGCGGAGTACGTGCTGATTCCAGCAGATTTCGCACACCGCCTTCCGGATGCCATCGCCGCGAATGATGCGGTCACCATCGAACCCACCGCGGTTGCCTATCACGCTTTGAAAAAAGCGTCGCTCGCGAAAGGCGACGCCATTTACGTCCTAGGCCTAGGGGCCATCGGGATGTTGATTACGCACCTCGCGGTGCAACAGGGTCTGCAGGTTTTTGCCAAAGACCTAAACCCCATCTTGCAAGAAAAAGCCCATGAATTAGGTGCATCAAAAGGCGATTGGCAAGAAGCAGATGTGCGGGTGATTTTCGAATGCACTGGTTCCGCAGCGGCGACCACGCAATTAATCGCTGAGGCACCGCGTGGCGCAGAAGTCGTATTGCTGGGCCTTTCCGAAAAACAGGCAGGATTCACTCCATTAGACCTAGTTCGCAGAGGCATTTCGATCCGAGGCTCTCTGATTTATGATCATCCGGAGGATTTCCAGGCAGTTATCAGACTCATAGAGGAAGGTAAAATTCAACCGCATAAAATCATTTCAAAATACATTCCATTAGCGGAAGTTCAAGCAGGTCTTCAAGCGGCCACAGACGGACATCCAGGAAAAATTGTCGTTCAAATCGCATGAAAAATTCGATGTCCTGGCTCCAAATCGGAGTCGTCTCCCTCTGTTTCCTGTTGAATTTTAACGATGGAATCGATGTGTTGCTCGTTTCCTTTGCGGGGGAGCATATTATGAAGGAATGGGGTTTGAATAATACGGAACTGGGCTATGTGTTTTCCGCCGGTTTAGCGGGAATGACGGCAGGCTGTTTCTTGATAGCACCCTTAGGGGATCAGTGGGGCAGGCGCAAGGTATTTCTGGCTAGCCTGTTTCTTATTAGTGTCGGGATGTTACTCGTTTATTTTGCTCCCTCATTAACCTGGATATTAGTTTTTCGTTTTATCACTGGTCTTGGCATCGGTGGAATTTTACCCAATCTAGCCACCGTTGCCTCTGAGTTTTCGACGGACAAAACGCGGGATTTCAATGTCGGAATTGTTCAGGGCGGTTGGCCTTTGGGGGCAATTTTGACGGGATTTGTAGTGGCTTGGATTTTCCCTTTGCTGGGCTGGCGTGCGACCTTTTTAATCGCTAGCGCATTCTCTTTTGCGCTGCTTCTGTTCGTCTATTTCTTTCTGCCAGAATCCCCTGGATTCGTCCCAGAAGCGCAGCAGAACAAGACAAAGATTAAAGCACTCTTCACACCGGAATTTAAAGCATCCACGCTTTTATTGTGGACTGCGATCTTCTTCGGATTTCTAACGCTTTATACACTGATTAGCTGGGTGCCCACACTCGCGAAGCAATCCGGCATGCCGTTTGAATTAGCTACCTATGTGGGAATGACGCTTAATTTTGGCGCTTTTTCAGGGGTGTTTGTGATGGGTTTAGCCATTAGCAAATTTGGCATTAAGAAAACAATGACCCTGTTCTTTGTCATCGCTTTCGTGTTGATGAATTTCTATGGGAATGTGAAGCTGGATTATGTGGTAAATCTGTGCCTTGTTTTCTTGATAGGCTTTTTAGTGCAAGGCGGATTCAATAGTTTCTATCCGGCAGCTACGCGCATATATCCGGCGGCAATTCGGTCTACGGGTGTGGGATTAGCGATGGGAGCGGGTCGTTTTGGTGCGATACTGGGCCCTACCGTCTTTGGCCTACTTACAGATAGTGGTATGTCTGTGGCAGGTAGATTCCTGATTTTCTCGCTTCCTATACTTGTGGCGGTATTCCTATTACATCGAATCAAAAGCAAGGAACTGACTTAAATAGAAAAAGGCGAACCACTGGCCCGCCTTTTTACCCTTAATCTTTCACTATAATTCGTTGATGTTGGGTAATTAGTTCATGGCGATGATATCACGCTTTACCTCCGTTTTAATCGTAAATGACTTAGATGATATCATATTTTTGTGTGCATCTAATACGACCATTCGGTAGTTTCCATCTGATAATCCCGACAAGTTGAACAATTTTTGCGATGTGATTCCTTCCTTGTGAATCTCGTTATTTTCTCCATCGTAGATGAGTACTGTGGCTCCTGCTTTGGCAGACACCATATATTTTAATTTACCTACTGATTCGATGTTCACGGGAAGAGATAATTCTGCTCCATTAGCGGCAGAAACGACAAACAGGCTGGCTGCAAAAATGAACGCAGCAAATGTGTACTTTTTCATAATGCTTGATTTTTAATAATACTTAGGCGGAATGATTTCCGTTTGTTGTCCCAAAACTAGGCGTTTAACATTACCTCCCAATTAAATCCGCGTTAATTTTCACTTTTTCAAGAAAGTTCTTCTATAAAAAATGCAAAAACTTGAAATTGTGCAATAAATCAGGGCGGAAAAATGAAATTTTCGGTGAAAAACACCCATGTTATGGAATTGTTAAGAAACTATAACCTCATTTAACATTTCCTTAACAAAAGCCTAACATACGCATAACGCTGACCCTCCGTGATGGGTGTACTTTTGTGTCGAAAAAAATCACCAGTATTCTTTTATGAAATCAATTTACAAGTACACCAATCTAATCATTCTATTCTTAACGCTCTCTGGAGCGGCTTTTGCACAAGAAGGTACCTTACGCGGAACTATTAAGGACGCTAAAACAAAAGAAGACATTATCGGAGCAACCATTTTAGTGCAAGGCATTAACAAAGGAGCTGCGACAGACATTAACGGTTTCTTCTCTTTCGCTAAACTTCCAGCAGGATCTTACTCTTTAAAGATCTCTTATGTAGGTTACGATTCTAAAATTTATGAAGGAGTTAAAGTAGAAGCAGGTCAAGTAACAGACTTGAACCTTGCTATCGAAGAAACGAGCTCGACATTAGCTGAGGTAAAAGTCGTAGCACAACGTTTAACTAACACAGAGGTTTCCGTTATATCTGAAATCAAAGCCTCTCAATTAGTGGTAAGTGGTATCTCCGCTGCTCAAATCACGAAAACTTTAGACCGTACAGCGGCAGAAGTTGTAAAGCGTGTACCAGGTGTTACCATCTTCGGCGAGCGTTTTATCAACATCCGTGGCCTTAACGAGCGTTACAACACGGTTCAATTAAATAACGCCTTTGCTCCATCAATGGAAACGGATGTGCGTTCATTCTCATTCGATATCATTCCAGCAGGTCAAATCGACCGTATTTTGGTATTCAAATCTCCATCAGCTGAAATTCCAGGTGAATTCGCGGGTGGTGTAGTAAAGATCTTTACGAAGTCTATCCCAGAAAATAACTACTTAACCTTAGATGTTTCTAGCTCATACAGAGAAGGAACGACGGGAGAGAAGTTTTTTACAACGAAAAACTCAAGCCTAGCTTGGACTGGATTTGACCAAGGGTATTTCGATTTACCTAAATCATTTCCTATTAACAGAACGGCTTTAATCGGTTCTTCACCAGCTGGACTTGATGCGATCGGTGCATCGTTAAAAAACAATTGGCTACCTATTCAATCATCTGCTTTGCCTGATATTCGTGCCTCTCTTTCTGGTGGCCTTAAATTGAATGCTGGTGATGTAAAAATTGGAAACGTAACAGGTATCAATTACTCAAATACACGTTCAATCTTCAGAATGGAGCGTAATGATTGGGGATATTCTCAAATTGGAGCAACGGGTGAGCCAGACGAAATTTTTTCTTTCGTAGATAATCAATATTCAAATGCGATTCGTGTGGGTGTTTCTCATAACTGGTCAGCAAAGCTTCCAGGGGGATCTGTATTTGAGTTTAAGAATTTATTCAACCAATTATCTAATACGCAGTATATCCAGCGTTCAGGATTTGATAATGGTTCTAACTGGGATATTCGTTCATTTGATCAAGTTTTCCGTGGTATTTACACAGGTCAATTAACAGGGCGTCATGAATTTCAAGATGGTAGCTTGAAAACAGATTGGATGGTAGGTTATAATGCAGCTTACCGTAACCAGCCAGATTACAAGCGTTTCCGCTATAATGTGGATGGTACTAATTCAAGTTTATTTATTCCAAATGGTGCGGCACAAACATTTATTTTAGGTCGTACGTACATCAACATGGATGAGAGTTCTTATACTGGTGCATGGAATTTGGATAAGCGAGTTAAAGTAGGTTCAGATAAGGAATTAGACTTTAAAACAGGTTTATTCTATGAAGATAAGGTACGTAATTTCGGAGCTAGAAATATTGGTTACGTAAAATCAACCCCTACCTTCCAAACGACTTTACCAATCGACCAATTATTCTCTCCACAGAACTTTAATTCATCTACTGGAATTAAAATTGACGAGCAAACGAACCCGAATGACTCTTACAAAGCGACGAATAATTTAATCGCAGCTTATGCCTCAGTAAATTATGCAATTGGTAAGAAATTCAACGCTATTGCGGGTGTACGGGCAGAACAAAATAGCCAAAAATTAAACTCTGCTGACTTAGTAGGTAAGGCAATTAACTATGACAATACGCGCTTAGATTTATTGCCTTCATTGAACTTAACCTATAACTTCTCTGAGAAATCACTTCTTCGTTTAGCGTATGGTAAGACATTGAATAGACCTGAATTTAGAGAGCTTGCTCCTTTCTCTTTCTATGATTTCGTAAATAATAGAACGGTATCAGGTAATCCAACGTTGAAAAACGCAGATATTCAAAACTTTGATTTCCGTTATGAATTCTATCCAACGCCTTCAGAGTTAATTAGTATTGCTGCATTCTACAAGGACTTTACTAATCCAATTGAGGTTGTGTTCGCTTCAGGGGCTAATCCAATTCTTAACTTTTCAAATGCTAAATCGGCTTATTCAACAGGTTTAGAAGCAGAATTTAGAAAGAACTTAAACGCAGCAAATCCATCATCGTTTTTAGGTAAAACAAGTTTAGTATTTAACGGAACCTACATTATCAGCCGTGTTAAGTTAGATGATGCTGTGGCAAAAGATCAATCTGATGATCGACCATTACAAGGTCAGTCACCTTACATCATCAATGCTGGTTTGAACTATAATGATGCGAAAAAAGGCCTTCAGCTTAACCTGAATTACAATGTTATCGGTAAGCGTATTTTCGCTGTGGGTAACAACTTTGGTTCACCTTATCCAGACTGGTTTGAAATGCCTCGTAACGTAATTGATTTCAATTTCTCGAAGCAAATTTCAAAGTTGTTAATGATCAAAGGTGGAGTTAGTGACTTGTTAAATCAAGGTAATACCATCTTACAAGACGGTAACCAAGATCAAGTTTTTGACAGAAACCAAGACCAAATCATTCAGAACTATGCACCAGGTCGTGTCGTATCTCTAGGAATTATTGTATCACCTTTTAACTAATAAATAAATCTCAACTTAATTTTAATTAAACACACAATGAAACGCTTACAAACAAACATGTTTAAAGTTTTCGCTATGTTAGCTCTAGTAGTAGTAACATTAGCGGGATGTTCAAAAGAGGACGAAGTGTTCCCTTTACCTACAGTTTCTACCTCAGGAACTTTCGCTGGAACTCCAGGTTCTACAGTTACAGTAAAAGCAACAATTAATGCTCCTGCTGGTATTAAGTCTATCACAGTTTTGAAAAACGGTGCGGCTTTTGATTCTAAGATTTTAGCTGGTGAAAAAACATATGAGTACGTAAAGGATTACGTTGTTGAAGGCGCTGCTGGAACAACAGTTAACTTTACTATTCAAGTAACGGATAACCAAAACCAAGTTTCTACTTTAGTAGCGATCCCTGTTGCAGTTTCTGCCATCCCTCCTAAGACGATTGTGGATGTAGAAGGTGTTATCGAAGGAAACGTAACTTGGACAGCTAACAAAATCTACCGTCTAAAAGGATATGTTCGTGTAGGTGAGGAAGCTGTGTTTGGAACTATTTCAAAGGTAGGTGTTCTTACCATCGAAGCTGGTACTGTAATCATTGGAGACAAGGCTACAAAAGGTACTTTAATCGTTCAACGTGGTTCTAAGATCAATGCTATCGGAACTGCTGCTGCTCCTATCGTATTTACTTCTGCTGAAGGTGTAGGTTCTCGTGCTCCAGGTGATTGGGGTGGTGTTGTAATTTGCGGTAAAGCTCCGAATAACTTGACTGGTACAGTTGAATTAGAAGGTGGTTACAAAGGATTCCACGGTGGTACTGTGGCTGATGATAATTCAGGTACTTTGAAGTATGTACGTATTGAGTACGGTGGAATTCCATTAAATCCAAACCAAGAGATCAACTCATTAACAATGGGTTCAGTAGGTTCAGGTACTACAATTGAGTATATCCAAGCTTCTTATGGATTGGATGATTCATTTGAGTGGTTCGGTGGAACTGTAAACGCGAAGTATTTGATCGCTTACAAAGGCACGGATGATGATTTCGACGTAGATAACGGTTTCTCTGGAAATGTACAATTCGGTTTAGGATACCGTGATGGTAACTTAGCGGATGCTTCTGGATCAAATGGTTTTGAGGTTGATAATAACTCAAACGGTGATGCTGCAACTCCATTTACTTCAGCGACTTTTGCAAATATGTCAATCGTAGGACCTATCGGAACTTCTTCTGCTTATGCTGATAACAACTTCCAAAATGGTGCTCAGTTACGTCGTAACAATAAATTGAAAGTTTACAATACGTTTATCACAGGTTACCCAACTGGTTTATACATTGATAGCCAAAAAGGTAGTGCAAAAACTAACGCAGCTAACGGTGACTTAATTGTGAAGAACGTAGTTATTGCTGGTACAACAGGTATTACTGGTGCATTCAAGTCATTAAACGCTAACGTTTATGGATTCGGAGTAGCTGTAGCTGACGAAGAGCAAATTGCTAAGACTGGTGCTTCTGGTACAGTTGCGACAAAGCCTATCGAAATCGGTACAGGTGTTAAGGCATCTGATTGGTTCAAAGCAATCGCAGGAAATAAGGTATTAACTTCTACAGCTAATACAGGTATCTCTTCAGCTTTATGGTCTTCACGTCCTACATTAACTTTAACTGCTGGTACTTCAGAGTCTTTAATCGGAACTGCTTTACCTACGTTAACTGGTATGACTGCAACGGATTATATCGGTGCATTCAAAGATACAGACTGGACTTCAGGTTGGGCTGAATATTCTCCTAACTCAGTTCTTTACATTAAGTAAGAATTAAACTAAAGGGCCACCTGTAACACAGGTGGCCCTTTTTTATACACCAATGAAAAAGATACTCGCACCAATATTCATTAGTTTATTTATTTTTTCAGCCTGCCATTCGAAAGACGAGGTAGAATATTACTTCTCAGATGCTGAACGAGATACGCTATTAACCAATGTGATAACCTACGTTTCAGAAAATGCAACTTACGCAAATATAGACACGAGGTTTCAAAAGAAATTTAGAGCAGAATATGTGAGCCGTTTGCCGCTTTACCATTTTGTCAAATTGACCAAATTAGAAAACGGAGAATGCTACTTTTTGCTTAGTCGCCCAGTGGCTAATTTGAAAGAATTACGTCGAGGCGTTGTAGGTAAGTTTACCTTGAAAGAAGGAAGCTTGCAACCAGTAAATTTTGAGGAAGTGGTAAATACACCCCATTACTCAGAGGAATTAGTGGTAGAAAGAGGAAGTTTTCTTTTCAAAGAATTAATCAAGAAAGGAAACCTCAATGAGTATTTAAAGATGGAGCATTATGTGGAGTGGCCTGATCAATACTTGAAATACGATAAAGAAAAGAAGACCTGGGTCTCTACCGGGGCACTTTAAGATAATATATTGGTGTAATACAGAAAATGCTGAGGGGAATCCCCTTAGCATTTCTTGTTTTATTGATATGATAATCTGATGTTTACATTTAGTTTATGCTAATAAATTAGCTTTGGCTTTCTAAACAAAAATATGAACAAACTATACACTTTATTTCTAATTTTGGTTGCCGTTTCTTTCTCGGCTTCAGCACAAAAAGATTCCGATGCACGCGTCATTGTCATCACCACGGATGGTTACCGCTGGCAAGAACTGTTTAATGGAATCGATACATCCATTGTTAAAATGAAACGCTTTCACCACGGTGATTCGGCTCGATTAATTCAGCAATATTACGCGCCTACTTTGAAGGAAAGACGGGAAAAGTTAATGCCTTTTTTCTGGGGTAAGTTAGCTGCCGCTGGTCAACTACACGGGAATAGAAATGAAGGTAGTCAAGTGGATAATGCGAATCCGTATTGGTTTTCTTATCCAGGTTATAGTGAGATCTTAACAGGTCAAGTAGATACGGCTGTTAACTCGAACGAATACAAACCTAATCCGAATACGAACTTCTTCGAATACCTGAACTCGTTGCCAGCCTACAAAGGGAAGGTGGCGGCTTTCGGTGCCTGGGATGCTTTTGATCGTATTTTGAATGAAAAAAGAGCGGGATTCCCGGTTGTGAATGCATTTGATTCTTATCCAGAATTAGAGAAGGATCCAGAAATGAAGATGCTGGCTAACATGTTAAAAGAAACGTTCAAGCCTTTTGGTATGGCTGAATCTATTGATGTATTTACTCATTACAAGGCGATGCATTATTTGAAAAAGAATAAGCCTAAGGCCTTATATATTTCTTATGGAGAGACAGATGAATTTGCGCATGAGGGGGCATATAATCATTACCTTGATGCGGCACATCAGTTCGATGCGTGGGTAGGAGAGATTTGGGATTTTGTGAACATTGATCCAGATTACAAGGGTAAAACTACCTTGTTAATTACGACTGATCATGGTCGTGGAGATGCGATTAAAGCGCAATGGACCTCGCACGGGAATAAGGTGAAAGATTGCTACCAGATTTGGTATGCGATGATTGGAGCAAATGTACCGGCTTTAGGGGAGGTTAAATCTAAGGAGCAAGTATTCCAAAAAGACTTGATTCACAAGGCTGCTAAGGCCATTGGTGTCTCGTTTAAAAGTGAAGTAAAATAGGGGATTTAACAATTCCTTAACATGGGTAATGTAAATGCGACTTACCTTAGTAAATTGATTTTTTATATTAAACATATTTTTATGTTCGGATTAGATCCTACGTTGTTCTTCCTACTGTGCTTCTGTTTACTAGCCGCATGTGCTTTTGAATTTGTGAATGGTTTTCACGATACGGCAAACGCAGTAGCCACTGTTATTTATACCCACTCTTTGCGTCCTACGCAGGCAGTTGTTTGGTCTGGATTCATGAACTTTTTAGGTTTATTAACGGGAGGCGTAGGTGTGACCATGAGTATTATCGGGCTGCTCCCCACGGAATTACTCGTCGATACCAATGTGTATCATTCCATGGCCATGGCCCTTTCTTTGCTTATTTCTGCGATTATTTGGAACCTTGGAACGTGGTATTTTGGTATTCCGGCTTCTAGCTCTCATACTTTAATTGGCTCCATTATTGGTATTGGTTTAGGTCACGCATTATTGCCTGAAGCTTCAAATAAAGGTATTTCAGCCTTGAATTGGGATAAAGTAATTGAAATCGGACAAGCCCTTTTATTGTCGCCTTTGTTTGGTTTTGCCTTGGCGATTATCTTGATGTACATCCTAAAGAAGACGGTTACGAATAAGGAGATATTTAAAGAGCCAAAGAAAAAGTCACCACCCCCCTTGTGGA
>ERZ650308.1472-NODE-1472-length-12165-cov-7.106028_pt1 | contig 12165 bp, 18 predicted proteins | sample MGYA00376244_ERZ650308 | MGnify/ENA primary metagenome ERZ650308 (study PRJEB26733, sample SAMN07839295) | wastewater metagenome | biome: small river; feature: stream; material: water | place: USA: North Carolina | collected 2016-04-26 ...
CCGCCGATGGTGGGGACTGCGCTCGACCTCGGCTGTCAGCCCGCGCCCCTATAGTTTCGCCCATAAACCTTTTCTCTCGGAGACAAAGACCATGGACCAGAACGCACCGCAGCAGCTTCCCCCGCCGGCCCCGCCGATTCAGCAGCCACCGCAGCGCGCCGGCGCGCCGAGCCTCGCCGGCAAGCTCGCCGACCATGCCGCCCGCATGGAGCTTTTCTTCCTCGCCAAGGAGAAGGGCTTCATCTGGATTCCCGGCGCCATCGCTCCCCAGCGCACGGTGGATATCTCCAAGATCGGCCCGCTGCTGCTCGTATTCCAGCGGGAGAGCGGCAAGGCGCTCAAGGACACCAAAAACCCGCACTTTGGCTCGAAGTATGCCGACCTCGCTTCGATCAAGGATGCCTGTGGGGAAGCGCTCGACGTCGCGGCGCTCAAGTACAATGAGCTTCTCATGCAGATCGATGGCCAGTCGATCCTCTACAGCGAGATGGTTCACCCCGAGAGCGGCCAGTTCATCGCCAGCACTGAGCCGCTTCTGTGCCGCGAGACGAACAACCCCCAGGCCCACGGCAGCGCGCTTACCTACGCCCGCCGCTACAACATGAGCACGATCCTTTCGATCGTGGCTGACGATGACGACGGAAACCTGGCAGCTGGCAAGGACAAGCAGCCCCAGCAGCGCGGCGGCGATGACGATGGCCGGCGCAACTTCCGCGATCAGGGACCGCCACCCGCGCGCCAGCAAGCCGAGCCCCAGGAGAAGCCCGTTCCCCACATGGAGGACACCATCCAGCCGCTGACCGCGCCGCCGCGGGGCGCTGCCGCCAAGACGCTCTGGGCGCTGCTCGATAAGAGCCCGGTGGCCGGCTTCGCTGTGGAGCACGTTCCCCAGATGCAGGGTGAGATCGCCAACTGCGCCAAGATGGCCCTGCAGATGCCGGACGTTTCCCCCCAGGAAGCCGTCATGCTCTACGGCGAAGTCCTGAGCACGGCGCATGCCCACATCTGCAAGATGAACGAGCTGGGCGCGGCGCACTGGAACAAGCTGCGGGCAGAGCTGATGTACGCCCGCTTCGCGCACTTCGTCGCGCACAAGCTGCAGGGTCACGAGAAGATGGCGGCCCAACTCCAGCAGTATGAGGCGGGGAAGCGGCGGAAGGCTGCTGCGGCGGCAGAGGCGCGGCGGGTCTAGACAGGGTTCGCCGGGGGGTTTTACTTCAAGCATGCAGGGAGAACGGCGATGATCGACGATCTGTTCGGCAGAGCGCGGGAGATTGACAAGCAGCTACCGAAGGCCCCGTGGGGGGTCGGCGATGTGTCAGCCAGCCACGCGGACATCGTAGACGGCGGGGGAAACTGGATCGGTACCGTCAGAAAGGACTTCGATGAGGACCGCGAAGATACGCCGCTGATCGTCGAGCTGCGCAATATGCTGCCGAGCATCCTAGAAGCCTGCGCCCAGACGAAGCCCCCGAGCACCGCAGAGATCGCCGAGATTGAGAAGTGGTCTCGCTGGTCTCTACGGCGAGATTCCACATACGACGGCCAGACGCTGAATAATGCAATCAGGCATGTCGAGACGCTTCTATCGATCGTTCATCGCCAGGCGGCAGAAATCGCAGCCACCGACAAGAAAATCGAAGCCGAGTCGGCCGCGATCATCAAGCGCATAGATAGTCACGTCTGGCCGTCGGACATCTATCAAGCCGAGATGAATGCTCAGATCAAAAGCCTGCGCGCGGAACTGGCTCGTTCGATCGCTGTAACCGACGAGAAGATCGCCGAGGGCGAGCAGTGGCGCGACAAGTGGCGAAAGGCTTCCGCCGATGGAGTCGCCGACCGGACGGAGATCGAGCGCCTGCAGAACGCCTTGGAGGCAGCCGAGAATAAGCTAGGCGACCTCCGCTCCGAGCTTACGATCGCCGGGACGATGATCGTCAGGGTTCGAGAGGAAGCAAACCAGCAGCGGGCGCGAGCCGAGGCGGTGGAAGCGGCGTGGGCAGTCAAGGAGCGCTGGCAGAAAGAAGCGCCGTCCCCGGGGCGGTGGCGGGTGAGCATCAGGCCGGAGCTGCGGCGCGGGTTCCCGGCGGTAGTGGAGTGCCAGGTGTGGCCGTCCGCGGATGGTCTGACGGTGAACTATCGGGAAGGCGGTGATATTCTGCCGCTCGACCAAGACTGGTTCGTCGGGGCGAAGTGGCAGCGAATTGAGGAAGTGGCTGATCCATTCGCGAGTGACGGGCGCGAAACCGCTTGACCTCCTTCGCCACCGCCACGCACAATATCCCCCATGCCTGCGCCGCGCCTCATCCAGCCCCACGGCTCCCTGATCACTTCCGCCACCTACGCTTCGATCCGCGAACCGATCCGGGTTCTTTCCGCCGACCCCCCTTGGCAGCCGGGCGACAACCTTCCAGGCAAAGGCCGGGGAGCCTCCAAGAAGTACCTCACCATGCCGACTCGCGAGATCCGCGCACTTCCCTTGCCGCCACTGCACAAGGACGCGATCCTGTTCCTGTGGCGGATCTCGTGCATGGTTCCAGACGCCATGGAGGTGGTAGACACCTGGGGACATGAGCGCTGGTGCCCCAAGCACTTCACCCAGCGCGATGTGCAGACGCACGGGGACATGCGAATGTGGGCCGACAAGGGCTGTCCCTGCAAGAAGGGCTTCACGCCGAAGACCGACTGGTGCTGGAACAAGCTCACCAAGCACGGCAAGCCCTGGTTCGCGATGGGCCGGTACTCGCGCGCCAGCAAGGAGATCCTGATCGTCGCCACGCGCGGGAAATTCACCGTGGATGACAACAACTTCAGGGACGCCTTTTCTGCGAAAGTTCCCTGGTATGAGGAAGGCGACCAGATCCCCGAAGGGCACGCGGTGGGCGACTACATCCACAGCGCGAAGCCACCCGAGTTTTACGATCTGGTCGAGAAGCTGGCCGGCGGCGGGCCTTATGCGGAGCTTTTCGGGAGGAAGCGACGGCGGGGGTGGTTTGTGGCGGGGAACGATCTGCCGGCGCTGGAAGATCGGCGATGAGCCAACACGCTGATGCCGGCGAGGAATATCCACGCCCAGCATTTTGTGGCTTCCATATGCAGAGGCATGCGACCCCTGCCGAGCAGGCCGCTTGCGACGCCGATTACGAGAACTATGTCAGGCTGCAAGAAGATGCTGACGATAAGGCGCTCAGCAAGTGGGCGGAGTCGCAAGGAAAGACGGTCGACGAGGTGAGAGCGCTTTTCAAGGAGATCGCGCAGGCAGTCTGGGACGCCGCCGTGATCAACCACTGACCCCTAGGCCCGGCTTCCACTGCGAGCCGGCTGAGAGCGTGAGAGACCATGAAACATTCTTGTCGCGAAACGTGCGTGTGCGAGACGAGCGAAGCACCGCAGAAGATGTTAGAAGTGGCCGCTGCGGCGCTGGCTGCTCGTGAATCGTCCGCCATTATCGAGAGCGGCGCAGATATCGCATGGCAGCTGCTGTGCGTTCGCGAGAAGCTGGCGATCGAAAAGCAGGCCGGGCATCAGACGTGCCGACTGATCATCGAAGCACTCGTGGAGCTTGGCCTGGACTTGCCGGCTCTGGTAGCCGCTCCCTACGATGCTACGGCGGTCAACGAGCTGTGTAAGAGCCTTCCGGCCAAGGTGCGCGCCGTGGTGAAGCAGCACGATGAAGCAGTCGCGGAGCGAGACGGGCTACGTGAATCGCGGGCACGCTGGCAGCAGCACTGTGCCGACAGCGCGAACAAATACGCCGACCAGCGTGATGAATCACTGCGCCAGGTCGAGCGAGTGCAAGCGGAAGTCGAACGACTTGGCTCTAAATTGGCAGTGGCAGAAAAGGCCCCGGCCGTCGTTCGTTCGTACCAAAACATTCGCCGCGTCTACGATGAAGCAGTGGAAGCCCAGCCGCAGCCGGCGAACTACGATGAAGTGGCCAGGTCGTTTGAGGCCGCAGACAAGGCGCTGCTCGGGTTGGTGCTTGACGAACCGCCGGTAGTGATTGCGCCGAGCACTCAGATCGGCAAGAAGTGCCCGCGCTGTGATTCGCCGGACCCGGAACGTCACCCAGCTGTTCAGTTTGAGGACGAGGTGCAGATCTGCCCGCATCCGTTCCATGCTTCGCCGACTGCGTTACCGCCAGCCGCCGCTCCGGTCTGCAGGATGTGCAAGGACACCCACGCGCTGACCAATGAAGAAACCGGCATAACCCGGATGTGTACCTTCTGCCCGGTGCCCTGTCAGCTCTGCCGCATCAACGGCAACGGCCCTTACTGCACTACGACACCGTGCGAGTGTAGCTGTCATGCAAAGGCGTCCAAGAACCTCGATGCAGAAACAGTTAAGTCGCCAAGCGAACCAGATAAGTCTGATGGATGGCGCTCGCTGGCAATGTGGTGGCCACTTCTTCGGGAAGCCCACAAAGAATGGATAAGCCCTTCGTCGGTTAGCGGAGAAGAAGTAGCGGCGATCGTCCGGCCCGTAGGTGCGACCTGGGCCGACGTGGAGCGCAAGGCGGCGGCCCTTCTTGGCAAGAAAGACTGCGATAGCGGCGTTCGCCGACGTTCGTTTAATGCGATATGCCGAGCTGTTCTTGGCGCTCCGTCGATTAACCGGCCGGATATCGAAGGCGCTTACAATGGTGCTTATGATCAAGCCCTGCTTCCGCCGGCAGGCCAAGCAGACGCCATTGCAGACGATCGGCAGCATGTTCCGATCCCAATCCGCGAGATCGGGCGGCTCGTTGAACTCGCTGCGCAGCGCGATGAGTTCCGCATGGCCGACGAAGCGAAGCTGGCCGCGGTTGAGACGTGGTTGGCGGGCCTCCCCCAGGAAACCTGATGAATATCCTCGATCTCGACGAAGCGCAGGGCCTGACGACCGAAGTTCTTGAAGCATCGCTGCTCAGCAAGGGCTGGGCAGCGTCGCCCGTTTCCTTCCTCATGCGGCCACATCTGGCAGAAGCCCGGCGTCCAGACCTTCAAGGGCCGGCGGGTGATCTACCAGATCAACGCCGAATCGATGCACCGCACGCTGACACTACTGGCGACCTGGGAGAACATCCCTGTGCAGCAGCTACTGCGGGACATCAATCCCCGGCTTCGAGGTCGTTCGCCTGACAGCCTGACGACCTTCCCCAGCCTGGATGCTCTGAACGCATGGCCCCATCACTGGCTGCTGGAGGTCGAACCCTATCAAGCCGGCGCTCACCCCTGTACAACAGTGAACCTGATGATCGTCCAGGTGGGCATGGTGCGGGCGCTGGAGTTCAAGCGGTGCTGGCCCTGCGATGCGGCGGGGAACAAGGTGCGGTGGCCGGAGAACGAGAAGAAGGAGATGCTGTGACGACGCAAGAGAACAATGTCGACAAAGAAAAGGTGGAGCATTGCATTGAACACGGTCCCCGTTCGCCCATGCAGATCCTGAGCGAAGGGCTTGAGCGCCGGGCCAAGGGGAAACTTATGACGGGGCCGGAGTTTCTTGAAATGGCGCTACTATTGAAAGATTCGTTCAATCGGGTTTTTGTGGATTGACCTATTGACAACCTGGCCCGATCGGGGTTTATTCGCCGTCGATGACCATTAAAAACCCAAGAAACCAGCGCACGGGGATCTATGCCCGGCAAGGGGACATCGGGCTTCTTCTCTATCCCCAGGATGTGTTCGACCCAGAAGACCACGATGAAGTAGAAGCCGTCGCCGGCCGGCTCGACCTCGGCATCGGCACCGCGACTTCGCACCGGCATCAGGTTTCGGCAGCCGATGCGCAGCTGTTCCGCCAGAAGCCCGGCAAGGAGGTTCACCTTCAGGCCGCACTCAACCCGTGGGACGAGTCTGACATGATCCTCGTCGTCCACAAAGACACCCCGATGCTTCACCCGGAGCACGGGAACAAGACCATCACTGCCGGCCTCTACATCGTTCGGCGCCAGATGGACGGAGCCACCTATGTCGCAGATTAAGAACCTCTCGGACTATGACGAGCAGATCGAGCATTTGCGTGCCAAGTGGCGCAAGTTGGTGCGGCCTGGACGCAAGGCCGACCGGGAGCGCGTCAAGGAAGGGCTCGTCCAGGCCTACCAAGCGGTCGGAGTTCATGCGCCCCGCATCGTGCTGTGGGTGGACTCGCCGTGGGAGCTTCGCCGGGTTGGCCGATTACTGGCGCAGTGGTTTGATCCCATCGGTGGCGATATCAACCACGGCGCGAACAAGCACCGCACCATTCTGATGGATCAGGTCGGGCCGCTGGCGATGATCGGCCGGCTGCAGCAGCGGCTGACTGCATTCTCGCAGGTTCATCCAGATACCCGGATCGAGAGCAGCCTTGAGGAGAGCAGCGAAGAAAAGCCGATCTCCGATCTGTTCCAGCGCGTCGTCATCGGAATTGTGACCGAGCTTCTGAAGGGCCACTCGGCCGCCGATCCCAAGGCGCTTGAGCTGAATATGGCCCAGGAAGCCTTCATGCGGGTCAGCGAGGCAGCGGTCTTCTTCCAGATCGTCGCGATGCGATCTCTTGTCGCCACTCAGATGAGAGAGCAGTGCCTGGGATTTTCCTGGTTCAACTCGGCTGGCTGTCATATTTCCCCGCAAGTCGTCGACTTCCTGGTGAACGTGCTCGGCTCGCCGTCGTTCGACTACTTCAAGGGCATGCAGATCCTTGCCGAAGAGAACGTCTGGTGGGCACCGTTCCGCGATGTGGCGATCGTCTGCGATCCTCCGGTGGTCAACCTGTATGACGACACCGGCGCTCCGACAAACCACACCGGCGCTGTCGTCAAGTACAGCAACGGCGACGCGATCTACACCATGGATCGCGTGGTCGTCCCCGAGCGGTACATCACGAGCTGGTCGGAGGTCACAGCCCAGGAGATCATGGGCGTCAGAAACGCCGAGGTGCGGCGGGTGCTGATGCAGCGCTACGGCTACGAGCGGCTGATGACGGACCTGGATGCGAAGCTGTACTGCAAAGACGACTACGGCGAGCTCTATCGGCTCTACGAGGCGCAGCGTAGTGGTTTTCAATATCCCATCGCTCAGTTCGTCAAGGTGCAGAACAAGACGCCAGAGCCGGACGGTAGCTTCAAGTCGTACGTGCTTCATATCGCCAACATGGGCATCAACAGCCCGCACGCGGCGGTGGCTTCAACCTTCGGCCTGCGCCCCGAAGACTACAAGCCCGAGTGGGAATCTTAGCCGCGCCCCTGCCTGAAAGATTTCTCGCACCTCGCCCGATAAATATGCTACCTGCCTTCCCGCTGTGTCCCTTCTCGCCATAGACCCAGGCTGTCCCGACTGCGGCTGCGCGCTATTCAATACGAAGTCGCGCCTGGTCGCCGCCGCCTGGTCGCGCATTCCCGAGAAGAAGTCATCTCGCTGCCCCGCCTGCCGAACTGCCTCCGAGTGCGACCATGAGCATCTGCCCCAAAATTGGGTGGCCATGTGCGACGCCATCGAAGAGGACATGGGGATGCGAGATCTCCAGCGGCCGGTTCGCCCCCAGGTGGTCGTGACCGAGTTCCCCCAGGTCTTCTACCGACCCGACAAGAAGCAGGCTGGTCGGGCTGCGGTGAATGCCATCGGGGCTGGCCGGCATATCATGCCGCTGGCTGTTGTCGCGGGGATGATGCTCGACCGGGGAAGGGCCATCGGTGCCAGGTGCTTCGCCTTCACCCCGTCGCAGTGGAAGGGCACCAAGCGGAAGGACCTGTTTCAGTGCGAGATCCTGGCCCAGTTTCTTCCCGAGGAGAGAGAGCTTTTGCCGCGGCTCAAGAAGCGAGACGGCCGGCTGGTCTACCGCACAGACCCGCTGGACGCGGCAGGGCTGGGCCTCGTGTTCCTGCAGCGCGCCGGTGAGCGGCGGCCGGTCATGTACGATGCGCCGGCGAAGTTCATGGGGCTCGTCGAGGAAGTGGATCATGAGTAGCCGGCTGATCGTGCGGGTGACGCCCTACGCCCAGGTGACGCCAGCCAAGGTCGTACAGGCTCAGCTGGTCGACGGATCGTGCTGTGGGAAGCCGAGGCGAGGTAGGTTCTGCGCAGAGTGCGGCCAGCCGGTGACGCCGCGAACGACCAAGAAGCTCGTCGAGACGGTACGACTCGTCGATGCCGCCGAGCAGATCGGGGATTGCCTGGCGGGGTTTCAACTTCAGGACAACGGGCCGCACCTGTGGCTGCCGAACGAATCCCGACGGCTGCCGGAGCTACCGAGTTTCGATCCGGCATACGATGATGCCGAGGCGGTGCCGATGACCGCGGCGCTGGTCGAGGAAGCGATCCGGGCCTTCCGCAAGAGTTTCGCGGGGGCGCTGGCGCAGCTCGGGCGGATCTATGGCAGCGAGCCGGGTATTCGATTCGGGGTGGTTGGGTATCGGCGGTGATCAAAAACCAACAGACGACGGAGGGATTCATGAAGACGCAAGAACAGGCCACCTACGAACAACTTCTCGACGAGCAACGGGCACGGACGCTGAAGTTGCGCGCAGCCTACAATGCCTGGATGGCTTCGCTGCAGCCCGGCGATGTGCTTGTTATCTTTGGCAGCCCAGCAATCTACCTGGGACGCGATGGCGATCGACTGCTGACGCTGGATGCAGACGGAAACCCGCAACCCATCACGCTGCGTCGAGAGTTCGGGATTCCGCGCATGATCCCCTATGACGCCGCCGAGAGCACAGAGAAGTTGACCTGGCGCGCGATCGTGGCCCAGGAGATGCAGTTAGAAGACGGGTCGATCGAAGAAAGCACATACCGCATGATGGCGGTCGATCCAAAAACCGTCGAGCCGGACCCCAAGCGAGTGTCGCCGGGCCTCATCCATGATCGCGTCGAGAAGATGAAGAAGCTCGCAGCCAAAAAGGCCTAGCCTGTTTTCCGAAGAACCCAAAGCCCGCATTATTTGCGTCGAGTTTTTTGATCGGACCCCGTGACGATCCTCGAAAAACACAAGCCCAAGAAGAAAGGTTTCCAGATCGTCATGAAGCGATTCCTCTCCGCCCTCGCCCTGTCCTTTGCCGTCGTTTCCGCTGGCTGCTGCAACTGCCCGCCCGTCTGCTGTCCCGCTGCGCCGTCAACCCCAGACCTAAGCTCGGCGGTTGACATGCGGCAGCCGCCCGACTTGGCAGTATTCAACCCGTGCGTCGACCACCCCTGCATGACGAACAGCGACTGCCTGCCTTCCTTCTGCAAGTGCTCCAAGCCCGAAGGCGGGGTCTGCTCGGATTCCCGTCGGTGCGTCTACTCGCCCTGTATCAAGTGACGCTGCGTCCGACGGCTGATCGCCTGCTCTAGCAGATCGAAGTCCCGCACCTGGGCCGCCTCTAACTCGATTCGCATCGCCTCGGAGAGGGCCGGGTCGGCAAGCATACCGATTCGCTCGCGGATCTTCCGGATGATCTTCACCGGCCCTCTTCCGTCGCAGACCTTCCAGTAGCGCCGCCGCAGATCGAGGGTATCCCGCTGGTACTTCCGGTTACGAGTGCGGACGAGGTCCTTCACAGTCTGAGGCACACACCTTCGGGGTTGCCATTTCTGAGCAGCATCGACTATGATCGGAGCCGTGGTCGCACAGAGAACCGGGTGGCCGGCTCGCTTGCAGCGGTAGCACCTGGAACGCATCTCCCAGCAGGTACACTCAGTCAGGAAAACCACACAGTAGGGTCCGGTGGGTTCCTGTAGGGGCATGCGGGTGTTAGGGAGCCACTTGCGGGGACCGCGCTTGAAGAAGTCCAGATCGTAGCTGTGTCGTCGGTAGAGAACCCCTTGAGGAACCACAATGTGTTCCTCGCAGGAAACTATCTGGAGAAAGTCTGGGTATTGAGCCATCGCAGAGGGACGGCATACCATGGTGAAATACTGTGATGTAGTGGAAATATGCGAACATCGGGTTGTTTCTACACCGAGACAATCAAGGCAGTGTGCATTGTGCGGTGGAGTTCTTCGCGGGAAGGCCCTCATGGAAGCCAGGGAGCGGCGAGCCCGGCATGAAGAACAGGCGCTCGCCGCCGAGGCTGCGGAGAGAAGCGCGAGGCTGGCGGCGTCGCTGCACGCGCTCGGGGAGATGAAGTAGCATGCACGCCACCGACGACAACAAGCCAGCGCCGAGGCCAAGTAAGAAGCAGATCGAGGTGAGCGCCGAGGAGCGGGAGAGGCAGAAGCGGATCGAGATCGCCGTCGCCGGGGAGCGGTGCTGGCGGTGCTTCTTTGTGAAGTGCGGGTGTCCGCCGGGGGAAGGGGCTCAACTGGGGAACTCCGTAGGAGCGATATTGGCGCACCAAGGCCCTGATGTGTGATAGGGTGCGCACATGACAAACTCACCGACGATGAATCAACCACCTCCCTTCCGTTTCAACCACCACCCCGCTGGCACGATCATCTGCTATCACGGCGGCTGCAAGGACGGCATCGCCGCTGCTTGGGTCGCGAAGCTGGCTATCCCCGACGCGGTGCTCGTCCCCTGCTTCTATGGACAGCCCCCGCCGGCGGTCGACGGAGAGAAGGTCTACGTGCTGGACTTCTGCTGGGATCACGTCGAGGATGTGCAGCGGTTGGTGAGCGGCGCTTCGTCGGTGACGGTGCTCGACCACCACAAGACGGCGCCGGCGATCCTCGCTCAGGTACGCGGCGATGGACTGCGGGTGATCTACGATGTGAAGCGCAGCGGCGCGCGGATCGCCTACGACTACTTCTTCCCCGACGGAAACCCGGATATTGAGTGGGTCGTGAACAACGTCCAGGATCGGGACCTGTGGCGGCATGAGCTACCCGAGTCCGCGGCGGTGAACGCCTATCTGGAACTGCTTGGCGACGACCTACACAAGTGGAGCGAAGCGGCGGCGCTGGGCCTGGAAAAGGTCGCCGACATGGGACAGCCGCTGCTCGCATACCGCCGTCGCATGGCGCTGGAGATCGCCCAGCGTGCCGAGCTGGTCTTCTTCGATGAGGGCGCGGTGTGGGCGTGCAACGCGGTGATCCTATGGTCCGACGTGGCTGCCGAGATGCTGCGCCAGCGGGGCGGCGAGTATGCGGTGACGTATCGGCGACGGCAGGACGGGCGGTGGGAGTATTCGCTGGCTTCCGCTGGACAAGTCGATGTCTCGGAGATCGCCAAGAAGTACGGCGGTGGCGGGCACGCGAGCGCGGCGGGATTCGAGTCGGTGGAGCTGGTGCATCGGCCGGTGATGCGCGAGGGGTCTTCGTCGTGAGCATCGATTGGGATCTTCACTGCCGGACGTGCCACAGCGACCTGGGACTTGTCGACGCGAACCACCTCGGGGAATTGGTCGAGCAGATCCGACTGAACATCGCCGCGCTGGTGCCGCTCGGGCGACTCAATTTCGGGATTTGGCCGATCGAGCTGATGATCGGACATCGCTCGGTCGACCTCGCCTGGGTAGCTCAGCACGCCAGCCACGACCTTGTGACGCAGAGCGAGTACGGGCAGATCTACGGCGACTGCAACCAGTGGCTGCCGGGCGGTGGGATCTGTCGTCGGAAGCCTGGGCATGAGGGCGAGCATGTGGACAAGCCAGCCGCGCTGTGACTTGTCCAGTGCATATGGCCTCAAGCGGCGGCGATGTCGCGATCGGTCTCAGACGGGGAACGAAGCGGGAAAAGGCCCAAAAGATGTCCAGTGCATGTGGCCTCAAGCTCGCGCGCTGTGTGGCTTCCTTCCGTCTCTGACTCGCTTCTATTGGCTGCCGCGAACGATTCACGCAGAAGACAATTGACGCCACAGATTGCACGCCGTTACCATCTTTCCATGACCATGTACTTGATCTGTTCCGTCGAGAAGTCCCGGAACCGTCGCTTCCTTCTATGGTGGCGTCCCGAGAGCCGGGGCCACACCGACCACCTGGACGCCGCGGGCCTGTTTCTGCCGATCGAAGCGAAGCGCCTGGCGAGCCATCACAGCTTCGCCGTCCCAGAGGACGTGGTTCACCAGCTAGCCGGCGCGGACAAGCGCGTCCCAGCGAGCAGCCTGGAAACCCTTCGCACGCACGAAAAGGCGATCCGCCATGACCGCGCTGCCTGACAAGCTGCTCGTCACCCGAGCCTATGAGATCCCGACGGCGGAGCTATTCAAGCTCGCCGAGCAGATGGGCGTTCACTTCGCGAATCAGCAGTGGGGGCTGTGGGTGAGCCGGCGAGAGAACCCGTTTCCATGGGG
>ERZ650308.1473-NODE-1473-length-12162-cov-4.497316_pt1 | contig 12162 bp, 12 predicted proteins | sample MGYA00376244_ERZ650308 | MGnify/ENA primary metagenome ERZ650308 (study PRJEB26733, sample SAMN07839295) | wastewater metagenome | biome: small river; feature: stream; material: water | place: USA: North Carolina | collected 2016-04-26 ...
GACACCCCTCAAAAAAGTTAGATTTCAAAAAAATATAACTTTGAAGCCGATGACAGAGAACCTTCTGATCATCGGCTTTTTCTATGCCATCTATTGAGGAAATTCAGGCACAGTTACGCACGAAGCCTATCGAGCGGTCCTTTGTCATTGAGCGGGATGCTCAGGTTGACGAGGAAAGCCGCACGGTTTCGCTTGCCTTTGCCAGTGATAAGCCCGTCGAGCATTACTTCGGCCGCCTCATCCTTTCAATGGATAACAAGTCCATTCGTGCCGACCGCCTGAAAAATGGTGCTCCGCTTCTGATGGATCACAACACACGCGACCAAGTCGGCGTGGTAGAAAGCTTTTCGATCGATGGTGGCGTCGCACGGGCACTGGTCCGGTTCGATACCGACCAACGATCGACAGATATTTTTAACAGCGTAAAGAACGGTATCCGCCGCAATGTGTCGGTTGGATTCATGATCTACGAACTCGATCTCGAAGCGGAAAAGAAAGGCGAATCGCCGATCTATCGCTCGAACGATTGGGAACCTTACGAGATCAGCATCGTCTCAGTGCCTGCCGATATCAGCGTCGGCGTTGGCCGCTCGCTCGAACCAGACACACCCGCACCGTTTCCGATTTCAGAAGCCTCGCAATCGCGGGCTAATTCACATAACACGGAGTTAAATCACATGACAGAAGAAAATGTACAAACACCACCGGTTGCTCCGGTTGTTGAATCACCTGCGACCACTCGCTCCGCAGCCGCGATCGCGAGGGAAGAAACACGGCGTGAGATCCGCGAACTAGCGGAAGTTCTCGGCGACCCGACGCTTTCACAGCGTTATTTTGCCGAGCACGTTCGCACCGGCGTCGGCGAACCGTCCGAGGAAGCTTTCAAAGCTTTTGTGCGTGCTCAGACACCCACATCGGCACCATCACCCGCACCGCTCGCACCGGCTGAACAGGCTTCGCGACAGGGCGGCGTTCAATTGGCAACGTCCGCTTATCGCGGCGGGCCGTTGAAAGCGTTCAAAGGGCCGGAAGGACAGAAACAGGCGTTTCGTGCTGGCATGTTCTTTGCTGCCGCGATCGGACGCAACGAACGGGCTGCACAGTTTTGTGCAGAGAACGGCATTCCGGTCGTTCGTGCTCACGGCGGCGGAACCGACAGCCTCGGCGGATTTCTCGTTCCTGATGAATTCGAGAACGTGATGATCGATCTTCGCATTCAGTACGGTGTGTTTCGCCGCAACGCGAACGTCGTGCCGATGTCAACGGACACTAAAACGCGACCGCGTCGCACCGGCGGATTGACCGCATATTTCCGTGCAAGCGGCCAGGCGACCACGGAATCGACCAAGAGCTGGGACACCGTGACGCTTGTCGCCAAACTCTGCTCGGTCCTGACCAAGTACGAGAACGAACTCAGCGAAGATGCGGCCATCAACATCGGTGACGACCTCGTTAGTGAGATCGCCTACGCATTCGAAGCCAAGATCGATGACTGCGGCTTTAACGGCGACGGCACATCAACCTATGGCGGCATCGTTGGTGTTCGCAACAAACTGCTCAACCTCTCGGCAACGCGTGCCAATATCGCCGGACTTCAGGTCGCGAGCGGGAATCTGTGGAGCGAGATCGTGCTCGCCGACCTTCAGGGCGTTATCGCGAAACTGCCGCAGTTTGCTCGCCAGTCAGGAAATATCAAATGGTATTGCTCGCACGAGTTCTACGCGACCGTTCTCATGCGTCTTGCTCAGGCTGTCGGCGGTGTGACCGCAACCGAGATCCAGAACGGCTTCGGCCCTTCATTCTTTGGTATCCCGGTCGAGATCACCGAAGCAATGCCGCACACCGAAGCAAACGACGTCGTGCCTCTGCTTTACGGCAACCTTTCGCAGGCTGCGTTCCTCGGCGACCGCAAGGGAACATCGATCGCGATGACCGACAGCGACAGCACCGACTTTGCCAAGGGCATCATGGCGATCCGCGGCGATACGCGATTCGACATCAACGTCCATGACGTCGGCAACCAGTCGTCAACCGCATCACTCCGCACGCCGGGGCCTATCGTCGGACTGCTCACCGCAGCGTCATAATAAACCAATCCGATGAGGGCGGAGTGATCTTCGCCCTCGTTTTCAAATCAAGTTCTTGAGGAAAAAGAAATGAACGATCTTCAGCAGGTAAAAACAGTTTGGATCACTAAGCCGGCGGCCATTGTCGATAATGCGGCTTTCACAACCGACACCATCGACTCGCTCGGCTTTCGCAAGATGCGGATCGTTATTGGTCTCGGTGCTCTCGACATCGCTCTGGCAGCTTTCAAGCTGCAAAATTCGGACGCGTCGAACATGGGATCTGCGACCGACGTTTCGGGAGCCGATTTCAGCGTCTCGCCGCTGACTTTGGCATCAGCAACCGACGATAACAAGCTTTATGCGATCCACGTCGATTGCCGCGGCAAGAAACGTTACTTTGACGTTTCGCTGACCGGCGGCGACGGTTCGACCGGAACATACGCCGCAGCTTGGGTCGATCTTTACGATGCCGAGGAAACGCCGGACACGGCAACGGAACGCGGATTCGCACAAGAGGCATTTGTCTAATGGCGAACACGAAGCAGGTCAGAATTACGGAACGGGTTGGTGATCCGACATCAGGCGTGATCATCCAGCCCGGAGCCGTGGTCGAACTGCCTGAGACCTGGGCGGATCGATACATCTCTCAGGGCAAGGCCGAACTCGTTGAGGCTAAGGTCAAAACCGAGAAGCCGAAAGGCAAAAAGTAAATGCCGACGATAGATGACGATCTTGAAGCCATATTTACGAGCGGGGATTTCGACACATGTGCGGAATTCACGCTCGCTAGTGGAGGCAAGGTTTGCGTCAACGGGATCTTTACGGATGCGAGCGACGAGGTTTTGGTCGGCGGCCAGGTGGCTGTTGAGGCGGTCAAGCCGTCGCTGATGGTGCAAACGTCGAAGGTCGCGTCGGTTCGTAACAAGGATTCGGCAGAGATCGACGGCACAACGTACCAGGTCGAACGCAAGGAAAAGGTCGGTCAGGGCATGACCGTCGTTTATTTGAAAACTTAAACGCTGATGGCTGATTCGATAGAGCAAAAGATAATCGCGGCGATCGTCGAAAGGCTCGGAGCGATCGACGGGACCGGTGATTATCAAACCGAGATCGGAGCTCGCGTCGAAGACAGCCGGGCAAATTGGGACGAGAGCGAGATGCCCGCGATCTCAGTGTTCCAGGGCACGGCGACGACGGTTAAGACTGACGACGACGAAGTCGAGGTACTGCGAAAGTTCGGCGTGATCATCCGCTGCGTTTTCAAGAGCGATGACGATGCCGGCACCGATGCAGCCTACGCCCGCAAAACGATCAGCGACATCTATCGGGCGATCAGACTTGACCGGCACTGGCGAACAGACATCGACGACCCGCGAACGGCTCTCGCGTATATGACCAAAGAGGTCTCGCACGGTATCGAATACGTCCCGAACACATACGAGATCAGCGGGACACAGACAGAAATTGAGGTTTCGTACTTCGGCACGAACTTCGACATGGAGGCATAAATGCACGTTTCATACGAATCACTCGAAAAGAAATTCCCCGGCGAAGGCCGCACGCGATACAACGAGATCGCCAAGATCGTCGGTGCTGACCGCATTCCAATGAGCGGCCCGACCCACGATGGCGGCATGGACCTGACGGGCGTTTTCCAGGAGGAAACGCATTTTACGGCAGAGCAGCAAGCCGCTGTAAGAGAACTATTCGGACAGAAGACCGCAAAGCCTCAAGAGACCAAAAAGGACGGTGAAAAATAATGGCCGGAACAGCAAACAATTTTCGTATCACTGGCCGCATTCTCGGCCCTGGCATTTTGTGGGGCGGTTTAGCGATACCGACCGCAGGTGCTCGTCTGACGCTTGCAACCGTTGATTCCGATGGATTCATCACGCCGGACGCTTCTGCAAACCCTTCGGCATACGCGATCGGTGCGACAAAGGGCGGCGTCGTCTGCGAGGCAAAGGCTGAACGCAAGGACTTCATGGCAGACGAGATCAATGGTGCGATCGACAGCAAGGTTCAGCAAGTAATGATGTCGATGAAATGCGACCTCTACGGCCTGATGGACGAAAAGGTCTCGGCTCTCGTCATGGCAGGTTTTGGAACCTATTCGACCTCGTCGGGCTACAAACAGAACACCGTCGGCTATATCGCCGATTCGTTCACCAGCATGGCCCTGATCGCTCCGCAGCGTGAAGACCCGACAAAGGTTTTCATCTTTCACATGTACAAGGCGATCTGCACCTCGGGACTGACGATCAACGTCACCAAGGAAGACCTCGCCGCAAGCACTTCGGAATTCAAGGGATACGCGATCACGACCAGAACGCCCGCCGACATGATGGGCAACTACTGGTGGCAGATCTAAACAGAGTCTTTCCTGTTGCGTTGGAAGACATGAAACTGGCCGGGATGTGGGAATGCTACTCCTCGCATTCCGGCCAGTTTCGAATAAAAGGAGTAGCAAATGACAACACAAAAACTCACGGCGGCCCAGGAATACGCCAAACTCAAGGCCGACCAGTTCGAAGCCTTTCTCGAGAACTCATTCACAAACGAATCACTGAAAGGCGTTCCGCTCTTTGAAGTTAAGACCGCAGGCCCAGGCTGCACGGGATTGACGGTCAAGTGCCGCAAGCTTGATGCCGCATACGCAGCACAGACCGGCTCGATGCCGATGTCGCTGGCCGAGGCAATGATCAACGGCGTCAGCGATGACAACGCCGCACCCGATGACGAAGCGATGCAGGCCGCGTTCCTGAAGCAGACCGCAGAGGAACGTCGGGCGAACATCATGGAAACGATCAAGATGATCGCCTACATCTGCGTCGAGCCGCGAATTGTCGAGCATGTCGGCAATCGCACGAACGCCATCGCGGTCAATGATCTCGCCGTCGCCGACGTTAAGTTCCTGGCTGAATGGGCGAAAACGGGAGGTGGTGAGGCTCCGGGCCTCAAGACCTTTCGTTCAAAACGAAAATGAGTTCCTTGCGTTCGCTTTGACGGTCCGTTCGTCAGGCATCGCGGGCAGCGTCAGGCTCGGGATCAAAGATCCTTTGCTCGCCTACGACTTAGACAATGCGGTCGCTCTGAGACTTGTTCAATACGACCAGACACAGCTAAAACACGCCGCAAAACTGACCATCTACGAACTCGCAAAGGCGTGGAACGGAAACGATGACGATGATCCAGAGGATTGATTAAATGGGATTGCTCGACGGCAGTGCAGGTTTGCTTTTCAAGATCGAGGCTGACGCGAGTCAGTTCGAGCGGGAAACGCGTGCCGTTGATGCTTCTGTCGGGGCATTAGGCGGGCGAATGTCTTCGCTAACCGGCATCGCGACGGTCGCGGGTGCGGGAATTCTCGCACTGGCATCGGCTGCCGTGACAGGTTCGGTCGCTCTATTCAATCTCGCTAAGGCTGCATCTGAATACGGTTCCGAGATCTTTGACGCGACGGAAAAGACGGGACTCGCTGCCGAAACTATCTCGTCTCTAAAGGTTGCCGCCGATCAGAGCGGTACGTCGCTCGATTCTGTCACGTCAGGGCTCGCGAAGTTCGCCAAAACTATCGGCGAAGCGAATGACGGTTCGGATCAGGCACAGGCAAAGCTCAAAAAGATCGGCGTTACATCGCTCGACCTCGACACGGCACTCAGTCAGGCACTCGCGACAATTGCAAAATATCCGCCCGGCGTTCAGCAGATGACGGCCGCACAAGCTGCGTTCGGCAAATCGGGTGCGGACTTACTTCCGTTCATCAAATCGTTTGACGGTGACCTTCCGGCGTTGATCGCAAAGTGCAAAGAGCTCGGGCTGACGATGACCGATTCCAATGCTCGTGCTGCAGACGAATTCGGCGATACGCTCGACCAGCTCAAGGCTCAGGCCGCAGCGACCGGCCGCGTGTTCGCGTTCGAATTCATGCCCGACATCACGCGGGCGATGAAAGACATCTCCGCTGCTTTCGCAGAAAACAAAGATACGATCCGCGGCTGGGCCGAGGCGTTCGGAAACTTTCTCCGCGGCGTCATGGACGGCTTTCGCGAGATCATCGATTTTTACAACAACAACCCAATCCTTTCACGCGTCCTGCTCGGCATTGCCACATTCGGAGCTTCTGAGGTTCTCGGCGTTGCCGTCAGCAATATCGCCAGGGCCGGACAGCGTGACGGGCTTCGCGGCGATCTCGGCGGACGCTTCGGCGGCGGTGCTGGATCAGTTCGCACCAATGTCGCCGATGCGACCAGAAGCAACAGCAACAACGACGCAGAACGTGCCGCCCGCGAAGCTGAAGCTCGTGCACGCCGCGAGTTGCAGGCTCAGATCTCGATGGCTCAGAATCTCGTCGCTGAGTTTCAAAAGAAATTTGCTGATGCCATCGAGAAGACAATTGCGGAGATGCCGACCGATAAGCTTTACAGCGATGCGGATGTTCTCGCTTTGCAGAGCGGTTTTGGAGAGTATTTGGAGCGAATTCAGCGTGCACAAGCGGCGTTGTTCCGACTACAAAATCAACAGCGTGAGAACATGACGACCGCCGAACGTGACCTGCTCTCGCAGCAGCAACGGCTCGAAAAGGAAAAACTCCGCATCGATACGCTCGCTCAGTTTGGCAAGCTTACAAACTCGATCTCCGACGCTGAAAAGAAAAACCTCGACGACATTAGCGACCGGCTCGATCTTGAAATCAGGCAGAAAAAGGAACTGCTCGAGCTTGAACAAAAACGCCGCGTCGATTTACCGGGTGTTCCGCTTCCGGCTCCGACGTTATCGACCGAGGGCCAACCGGCTCCGGGCAATGCGTTCACCGACACGATGGATTGGCTCACTGATCCGGGCAAGAACGGTGCGGTGATGGCGACGATGGAGCGGTTTGCTCAGGGTCTCGGGAATATCATTCAAAACCTGATCTTAATGGGAACGGCAGGGCCGAACGCTATGCGAAAGGTCACGGCGTCGGTTCTCGCGAGTGTCGCTGCACAAGCGGCGGTTCAGGCGATCATGTTCACCGCATACGGCATCGCCGCCCTTACGCCTTGGGGAGCGGCGGTCTATGGCCCTGCGGCTCCGTGGTTCAAGGCGGCGTTGGTTATGGCGAGTGTCGCCGCGGTCACGGGCGGGCTCGGACGTGCGGCTGCGGGCAATGCATTCTCGGGCGAAACGAGCGGCAGCGGTGCGGGCGGCTTCGGTTCGGAATCCGACAGCGGCAATCGCCCAGGGCTGAAGTTTACAGAAACATTTAACGGCTTTGGCGATTCGCTCAAGAGCGGACTTGATTCAGCGATGAGGCCGGTGCGTGAGGTCGTCGGGGCGATGAAGGAAGAGCTCGGGAAATTCCGCGAAACGTTTGGCGTCGCGACTGCGGGCGATGTTGTTATGGCCGGTGCGGGTGCTGCCAGCGGAGCGATCTTTGATGCTCATTTGTCGGCGATCAAGGACGATGGCGGACGGTCGACCGAGTTGAAGCGTGGGATGGGTGATTGGTGATTATTAAATGGCATACGTTACCGCGACAAATGGAGAGACTTTCTTTCTCTGGCCTATGCCGGAAGGGTCGGCCCGTGGAATATCGCCGGGCATCGAGTTCAACGACGTATCGCACGAACTTGGTAATGGTTATTGGGCACAGGAGCTTTACGGTTCCGAAGCAGGATTGAGAACCTGGGAAATCACGCAGAATACGCTCGGCGGTGACGATTGCCCGCTGCCGTATGTAACGGGCGTGACCGGCGAAGAGGTTTCGCAGGAAAAGGCGTTGTGGGGTTTGTACTGTCATCAGAAACGGACGGGCAAACCGTTCGCCTACACATGCCCGCGAGACGGTAACACGTACCTCGTCCGCTTTAACGACACGCGGTTCCAGTACGAAAAGGAATTCAATTACGCACAATACGCCGGAAAAATCACGGTCTCACAGGTCCGCGAGGACGGCGTGACGATCTTTGATCTGGATGATTATGTTTCGCGTTCGCCGGTCGGCGTAACTCATGCGAGAGAGACGGGACACTCGTCACCGAATTGGGCGGCAACGAACGGCGGGAATGCCTTTGTTGCGGGCGGAACGGTGACATTCGGCTCAAATGCTCAGAACGGTCACAACACCGTCAGGCTGAACGGCACGTCGGGCTATCTCGGCTCGGGTGGTTGGTTTGGTGCGACATCCGACATCATTATCGCGATGACCGTCCGCACGGCAACCTTTGCAAGCAATAGCGGACTCGTCGCCAGATCAACGTCCGCCGACATCATCAAGGGCACAAGCGGCGGGACGAAATGGCAGAATCCGGGGCTGACCGATTTTGAATACACGCTCAACGGCCAACGCTACGACCTCGACGATATGCAGGCTCCGATGGACAACGTCTTCGGCGTCTGCCATTTCCGTGCGACATCAACGAATTACATGGATCTATCGTCATCGCCGATATTCGGCCGCTCGATCTCGTCCGCGTTCGGTGCATACGACATCGGCGAGATCGTTGTCGCCTGGGGCGGACCGCTGCCGTATGACGACGCTGCTCTGATCGTCGAACACCTCTGCGTTAAATGGGCGGTGAACACCTAAATGTCACTCACTACCGACGACATCGACTATATCCTCGCCGCACGTAAGCCGAAAATATGTGCGTATTGGGCTGTCTATTGGGATTTCGGCAACGATTCCGAGACCGTTTACTATTCCGACGCTCCGTATCATCGCGAGCCGGGATTCATGAATATCGGTCTGACGCTCGAGCCGCAGATCGCGGGCGGTTCGATCGCAAAGAATGTTCAGTTCGAGATCAATCCGGACATCAAGGCCGAGAAGATCAACATACGTTTTAACGATATTCCCGCACGCAACGACCTGACCAGAACGCGGCCGATCTCGCCGAAGTTCTGGGAATGGCGTTCAGGTGTGCGGTGCGAGCTTTTCTTTTATTACGCCGACCGCAACGTTCACGAATCGAAATGGACGGGTCAATTAAAACTACCAAAAGACGGATACAAACTCGGCGAGATCAACGCCGTCGCGACGAATGGCTTTCGCTCACGCGAGCAGAAAATGCCGAAACGCACAAGGCCGCGTGAATGCACGTTCATCTTTGGCGGAACGCTCGCCACGCAGGAAGCGATCGACTGCAACGGCTGCGGTTATAACAAACATCTTGGCGGTTCGCTCGGCGTGTATCGCACCGGAACGACGCCATATCTCTCGTGCCCGAAGACCGAGGCCGCCTGCAATGCACGTTTTGGAACGTCGCACGCTGAGAACTTCGGCGGGTTCAATACCGACGCATCGGCGACCGTAACGTCCGGCAACCCGAACGTTGGACCTGCCGTCTCACGCGGGAATCAGTCATCGCTCACAAAACCGATCCGCAAGATCTACGGCCAGAAATACGTTCGCGAAATGCCGCTTCTGCTATGGCGTCGCGAGATCGGTGCTCCTGATCCTGCTCATGATTGGGTTTCTGGGATCTCGGAGATCGGCGAAGGCCCGATACAGGACGCGTATGAATTCAAGGTTCTAGGCGGAAAGCCGCCGCAGGCGATAGCGACACAGATCAGGCTCGGCACGCGTGCTCAACCCGCGATCTCGAACTACGCCGCGACGATGGCGAATTTCAGCTACACGGCTTTAGTTCGTTGGAAATACGGATGGATCAACGCCGGGCAAACGAGTGCGTCGGACATGACCTGCGAAGGCCGCGTCATCGGGTTTAATGCCGTTCCGGTCTATTCGGACTCAGACACGTTCACGCGTATCTGGTCGGATAATCGCGTCTGGTGTTTGTTCGACGCGATGACCGATCTGCGGTCGGGCCTCGGCTATTCACACTCTCGATTTAATATCGACAGTTGGAAGACTGTAGCCGATTGGACGCTGAACACGATCAGCTTTTCTGAGATCAACGAAGACGGCGATACTGAGGCTTTTGCGGGACGGCGTTCGACGTTTGACGCCATTCTCGAGGGCCGTCCGTCGCACGAGCAGATCGAGGACATCTGCATGGCCGGCGGTTTCTTCATGCCGTTCCTGCATGACGGGCAGTTCCATCTCGCCGCGGCTCGCAAGGCAACGAGCGACGAGCTGACGAACGCCCGCGTATTCAGCGAAAAAGGCACGACGCCGAACATCATCTGGGAAAACGGCCGCCCGCTGATCACATTCGGCCAGGTTCCTGATGACGAGGTTATCAATCAGGTCGATCTAACGTTTGAGGAAGCCGACAACTACGACGTCGCCCGCACGCTGACGATCGACGACCCGAATCAGCAATTGCTCGCCGGCCGTGCAATGCTCGGCGAAGACAATCTGCACCCGGTGCCGAAATCATATTCGGCCTTCGGCTGTCGCCAAAAGCATGAGGTCGTTCGTCTCGGGCGTCGTTTGTTGTGGTTCGGGCCGTTCGACAAGGGCGGCACGATGAACAACATCACGGCCAAGTTCACGACATATTATCGCTCACTGCTCGGCCTGAAACGGTACGACATTATCAAGATCGATTCGACGCTCGACGATTCGCTGCCGCTCGGCAAGATGTTCGGCACAACCGACCTGACCGATGAGCCGGAATATTACCGCATTCTTAGTGCGAAAAAACTCGCAAATGGACGAGCCGAGGTCGAGGTCATCGCCTATAACCACACGGCATACACCTATTTTGATAACGTCACCGACATCGATCCGCCGGTGTTTAACGTCTGCTCGATCGATGCCGATTGTCCGGACGGTTACGTCTGCGTGAATGGCGTTTGCGTTCACGAACCGCCGCCGCCGCCCTGCGTCCTCGGAGTCACGAGCATTACATACGACGACGCAAATCAGCTTTTAGAGATCATCGCTCCGCCTTGTTAGAGTTATGGCCGGTTATATTCCAGGATTCGACGTAGTTCGATACGATGCAAAGGGTTTCATGCACCGCGTGACTGGCGGAACGGTCACGCTGTATAACGAAACGGCCTCGACATCGATCGGAACGCGTGCCATCTCATCGGACGGTATCGTCGCAATGGGCTCGATCACGGGCAGCGTCGGCGATGTTGTTCGCGTTTCGCATGGAAGCTACGCCGGAACCGTTCAATTTACGCTCACAGCGACGCAGGACGAGGCTTTCACGACCACCGACAACGCCGCGGCTACATTCGTCGTCGAAGACCTACGCTCGACCACGACCCAAACCGACGCCGCGACCGCGTATCTCATCGACCTCGACAACCCGAACGTTAAACCCAGACGCCTCGGCGTGTTCAAAGCCGACGCGACAACCCTGATACCGCTCGACCAGGCCGCAGTAGAAAAGAATTACCGCGTCAAATGGGTTTCCCGCGACCAAAACTTCGCCGACACCGGCTTCAACCTCGGAACCGCTCCGAGCGAAGACGTCACTGTGCCGGCATTCTCGGTCGGTGCATCGGTCACGCTTGCAAGTGAAGCCGAAGTGCTCGCCGGAACGGAAGCAACGAAACTGATCACGCCCGAAGTCCTCGCCGCTCTGTGGGTAAAAGGCAGTGACATCGCTTCGGCGTCAACAATCACGGTCGGCGATGGCGGATTCTTTAACGTCACTGGCACGACCACGATCACCGACATCGATCCGGCGACAGACCGGGCGGGACGTTTGTTCGCGTTGACGTTCGCCTCGTCGCTGATACTGACGCACGGTGCAAATCTATGGCTCGCTGGCAGCAAGAACATTACAACCGCCGCGGGTGATATAGCTTTCTTTCGTTCCTACGGTTCGGATGTCGTCAAGCTTGAGCATTATCAGCGTGCGGTCAATTTCCCGCGAACGCAAAAAGAGGTTTATCTCGAACAATACGGATTTTCGAGCACCGGAATGGCGGCCGCGATCACGGCGATCGGTTCAACGCGATGCAACCTGGTGATCGATCAGGACTGGACGGCAACGTCCTCGCACACGACCGTCGCGACTACGAACGTCGTCTATCGCAACGGAGCAAAGGTCACGCTTTCCGGCGGCGTCAGCGTAACGCACAACCGCTTCGAAGATCCTGGCAGTGTGCAAGTCGTTTCGGGCGTTGACGCGTCGAATCATTTCCTATTCGGTGCCGGAGCGGTCAGGAACGGTCGATACAATAT
>ERZ650308.1474-NODE-1474-length-12154-cov-13.381189_pt1 | contig 12154 bp, 5 predicted proteins | sample MGYA00376244_ERZ650308 | MGnify/ENA primary metagenome ERZ650308 (study PRJEB26733, sample SAMN07839295) | wastewater metagenome | biome: small river; feature: stream; material: water | place: USA: North Carolina | collected 2016-04-26 ...
GGCGCACGGTTTCATACTGGCGGCCCTTGAAACCCACTCGCCCACCCTCGGTGACCCGAGTGGTGGTTGCGGTGCCGCGGCTCTGGGTGCGGCCGGTGTTAAAAGGTGGGTCGATGTAGATCAGTTGCGCGCTTTCAGCGGGCATAGATTTGAGCACGGCGAGGTTATCTCCGAAGAAGACCTTGTTGCCCCCGGCAGACACATCGGTGTCTTCGTGAGAAACTTTGTTTGTATTTGCCGGCACAGAAAGAGATTAACAGCATGAGCGCAGAAATCGTCGAGGCACCAGTTGTAAAGCACAACACCGCCGAGCACCGCTATGAGATTTGGTTGGGCGATGACATGGCCGGCGAGCTTGATTACTCGCTGATGCTCGGCGAGATCCACTTTGTGCACACCGGCGTGAACCCGGCTCACCAGGGAAAAAACCTGGCCGCCATCTTGACCCGCGAGGCGCTTGCCGATGTTCGCGCCCAGGGCAAGAACAAGGTTGTGCCGGTCTGTTCATACACCGTGCGCTACATGGAGAAGCACCCTGAAACTCAGGACCTTTTGAAGGCCCCAATCGAAGAGGCAGCCGCGGCTTGCCGCCTGCCAAACGTGGCTAAGGCTAGTGAAAAGCTTGGCTTGAAGCCGCCTTCAGTTCAGTAAGTTAATCTGCGACTGGCGTGGATTCGTCGCCCGTGCCGGCATAACCTGCCGTCACGCGAGGACTCGCTTATCTAACCAATTAATGAGGTCAAAAATGACCTCCAATTGGTTCGTCTCGTTGAAGACCTCGTGGCGCGCACCTTCATAAACGATTAGTTCGAGGTCGGTTAGGCCAACCTTCTTGTATGCGTTGAGCAGCAGAACGTTGCCCTTTTCGCCACCAATCACGTCTTCACTGCCAGCCATCAGCAGCAGCGGTAGGTCGTGCGGGAAGCGCCGAGCAGGGGTGCCAAGCAGAGCCAGAGTGTTCTTGACGCCGAAAACCTGCATCGCAGTTTCTGGGAAGTTCAGCGGGTCTTTACGGAACTTTTCGCCAACCGAACGGTCTCGGCTCAGCCACTGACCGCCGCCCGATTCGATGCCGGCCTTCTTATCGGCCGCTTCATACTTCTTGTTGAAACCACCGCTTGGCAAAATTCCTGGCAATAGCAACGTCGAGCCAGTGAGAACAGCCATGTCGTATTCGTCGGCGAACTTGTTTAGCAAGCGCTGCGCGATCATCGAACCCCAGCTGTGGCCGATGAGAATCAGCTTTGAGGTCGGGTGTTCCCCGCGGATGAGGTGGCTCAGCTGACGAACCGCTGCGAAGGTCGCTGGCATTCCACCCGGACCCAGGTTTCCCTGCTGTTTGATGAGACCCTTGGCCCGCATGTTGGCGCCGGTTGCTCCGTGACCGCGGTGATCGTCTGCATAAACCGCGTAGCCGGCCTTGTTTAGCGCCTCGGCAACGTGGTCATAGCGGCGAGCGTGCTCACCTAGTCCGTGAGCAATCTGCACGATGGCCTTTGGGTTGGCTACCGGCCACTCATAGAAGGTGATTTCGACCCCGTGAGAGTCGGTCATTGTGCGAACCAGAGGCAAGGTTGTCATACCTGAACTCTAGTGATTATTTCTTGGTTTTGGCTCCACCGAGATAGACCGCCAAATCAACACGACGAGCAGTCGGGTTGTTCTGCGGCGCGATTCCCTTAGGGGTTAGCTTGGCGAAGGCATTGATGCCAAGAGTGCGCAGATAAGCCGCGGTTTGAACCGCACGAGCCTGCGAAAGCTTTTGGTCATAGCTGGTATCCAAGGTGGCCTTCACCCAACCGTCGACAACCAAGGTCGGCTTAAGACCCGCGGCAGTAATCTTCTTGGCTGTTGCCTTCAAGATTGCCTTGGCCTTCGAATCAAGCACGGATGAGTCACCCGCGAAGTAAAGCGGTGTCTTCAAACGGTCAGTCAACCAAAGCGGGAACAGCGTGACGGTAGAGCTTGGTCGATAAGCGTTGGGCACGGCCGCTGTCGCGTGATTATCAGGAGCCCAACCAACCGGCACTAGCCCTGGCTTGGTTCCGATGCTTGGCAGCTGAAGCGGAGCACCACCGACTGTGTAGACCAACTTGATAGGTGCACCAGTCTGAGGTTGCAAAGTAACGGTGTACTTGGTGCCGTTCCAGATCGCATAAAGAGTAAGGTTTTCGAGCGGCGCATATGGTTCGGTAACCGCGGTAGATCCGCCAGAAATCTCAGACCAACCGGCAAACTCGTAGCCCTGCTTGGTGCTCGAAGGTAGGCCGGTGAATCCGGGCTGACCAACCGTGTAAGACAAAGTTCGAATGCCTGTGATGCCACCAAGATAGTTGAACGTGATGGTGACGGTCTTGGCAACCCATAGCGCGAACAACGTGACGCTCGAACGCGTGGTGAACGGTGCAGTGACGGTGTTCGGTTCGCTAGGCGTTGTCGACCAGCCGGCAAAGGTGTAGCCAGGCTTCTCGGTGGTTGGCAGCTTCAGCGCAGGGTCGCCCGGTGAGTAATAGGTGACGGTTAGACCAGGCGTTCCGCCCTGGTAAACGAAGAAAATCGTGTAGGTCGGCGTGCTGTTGTTTTGCACTGGGATGACTTCCCAAACCGCATAAAGACTGATGTCTGCCGAGAAGTCGTAGACATCGGTGTTGTCCCATGACTTTGCACCGGTTGGCGATGTTGCCCAACCGATGAAGCGGTAGCCACCTGCAATGAACGGGTTGGCATCGAGCGCCTGAGCGGCTGATGCTGACTGAACGGTTTGAGTATTCGAACCCAATGGGTAGTTCGAATTGAAAGTCACAATCTTGGCTGCTGCCGATGACCACTGAGCAGTACAGGTGGTGTTACCGGTTGGGGTGACAACAGCGTTCTCGAGCAGCACGGTGCCGGTAGGGCAAACCCATCCGATGAAGGTGTATCCCGCAGGGGCAATCATCGAACCCAGTCCAGGCAAGGTGGTTACACCCGAGGTTGAATTCGGTGCGGTTCCGGTAGCCGGAGTGCTGCCACCAGATCCGAGTGCAAAAGTGATTGTGTACGGAGTCCACTGAGCGTAGAGGTTGACGGTCGAGGTGCCGCCCGGTGAGTAAGGGAAGGTGTGAGCTACTCCACCAGAGGTTGAGTCGAACCAACCATCGAAGCGGTTTCCAGCCTTTGTTGTAAGCGCCGGCGCCGAGATGCTGCCTCCGGTTCGGTACTGTCCGTCTGCAATAGCTGAGCCGCCACGTTCGTCATAAATGACGTCGTGAAGTTCCGAGGTCCACTCGGCATAGAGGTCAAGGTTTGAACCAAAGTCATAAGTGTCGGTGCTGAGCATGTAGCTGGTGCCTGATGCCGAACCAACGATCCAGCGCTTGAACGTGTGGTCGGTAAGCACAAACGTCGGCGCATCTAGCGTGACACCGGTTGCGTTGGAAGTCTGGGTGTGAGTGGCTTGGGTGCCAGTCGGGTAGTTCGAGTGGAAAGTGATTGAAGCGCTGTTGCGAAGCCATTCGGCGTGCAGCGCAAGCGTTCCGGTGCCGGCCGGCTGGTAGGTGCCGCTGGTCCAAACAACCAGAACATTCGCCGAGGTGTGCCATCCCTGGAAGGTGTAGCCAGAACGAACCGGTGCGGTCGGTTCGTTCGCTGGGGTAACCACCGAGTAGCTGCCGTTAGCAACCGTTGGGGCACCGCTGTAGTTCGGGTCAAAAGTTACGTCATAACTGTTGGCTGACCATTGTGCATAAAGAGTCAAGTCGGACAAGAAGTCGTGGGTCGAAGTCAACGAGTGCGCGGTTCCGGTTCCGCCCTGAACTTCGTTCCAACCGGTCAAGGTGTAACCGGTGATCGCAAAGGTGCTGGTAGCCAGAGTGGCACTGGTGCTGCCGGTCTGAGTTGAAGTCGAAGCGCTCAGTGAGTTGTTTGGGTAGTTCGAATTGAACGTGACCGACTTGCTGCCAATCAGGTTGAATACGGCCACACAGATAACATCGGCGCTTGGCACGAACGCTGAACCCGCCGAGTAGACAGAACCGCCAGATGGGCATGCCCAACCGGTGAACTGCTCACCAGCTGGCGCGGTGAGGCCTGATCCAGAAGGCATGCTCGATACAGGGCCATTGACGTTCGCGATGCCGGTTGAACCGCCACCCGAATACTGAAACTGAACCACGTATGGAGTCCACTGGGCATAGAAGTTAAGTGCTCCGGTGCCAGTCTGCGCAGTGCTGAAGTTTGCAGCGGTACCGCTCGTGCGGGCACTGAACCAACCGGCAAAACTGTAGCCAGGGTTGCTTGGGTTTGTCGGTTGAGTAAGTGTCGAACCGATTGTGTAGACGGCGGTCGAGCTCACCGAGGTGTCGGTGCCCGACTTATTTGTGAAGTAGGTGACCGCATATTCGACTGCCTCCCACTTGGCAAACAATGTGACGTTGGTGTTCACACCAGGTGAGTATGGGAAGGTGATGGCGGTGGTGCTGGTAGGCGAGCTGAACCAACCCAAGAAGTTGTAGCCGGCCTTGGTTGAAGTGGTGTCGGTGCCATCGATTGAACCAAATGCGTTGAACGACTTTGAATTCACAGATGAACCGCCATCGGTGTTGAAGCTAACCGTGTAGCTCGCCAGGGTCCACTGTGCGTGCAAGGTGAAACTGCCTGAACCGTTGGCCGGGCTGTATGGGAAAGTTAGCGCTGAGCCACCAGTGGCCGAGGTGAACCAACCGTTGAAGACATAGCCATCTCGGGTAGGAGTGCCCGGGTCGGTGATTGAACCACCAGGTGCATAGGTCTGGCTGTTGTAGGTGCCGGCACCGTGAGAGTCAAAACTTACGGTCGAACGAGTCGTGAAGTTCTGAACCGAACCGATTGCTGTGGCGCCATCGGTGAACAGAACCTGGATCTGGAAGTAATAGGTCTGGTTTGAAGTCAGGCCGGTAATACCCGGTGCGTAGGCGAGCGAACCGTTACCAGCGATGGCGGTGCCGGTCCAAAGGTCATTGGTACAGGTTGCGGTGCTAATCAAACCGTTTGCGTCAACCGAAGAACTTTGGCTGTAGCAAATCTTCACGGATGTAATGTCACCGGTTGCGGCGATGCCGGCAGACGGTGCAAACAAGGTTCCGTTTAGGGTCGCCGAGGTGGTGTCCACGTTGGTTGCCGAATAGGTTTCAGCACCCGCGGTGGTGAACGAGGTGGTTGTGCTCTGAACATTGTTGTTCACAGTGGCACGGCGAAGCTTTGCTCCACCAAGGCTGCCCGAAGTTGCCTTGATGTAATAGGTGTAGTTGGTGCGAGGCTTCAAACCGGTGAGCGTTAGATCGGTGGTTCCGGTGCTCGATGACTCATTCCAGGTTGCGTTGCCCGACTTGTTGGCAAGTTCAGAAGAGCTAACCGGATCGGTGCAGGTAACGATAGTTGGCGCGGCCGTTTCATACCAGCAGAAGCTGACCTGGGTTAGCTTGTTGCCCTTCGGATAAACCAAACCGTGGAGTCGAGCACCCTTAGAGCTCACCTTGTCTGCGCTATTGACCGCAACGTCAGGTGCGTCAAGCGTGGTGAATGGCACAACCGAACCGTTGGCAACAACTGCCGGGCTGGTGCTGAAGACAACCTGAAGTTGAGACTGCAGCGTTAGCGGCGGAGGCGCGTTCAGGTTGGTGAGGCTGCGGCTGAAGGCCAGCGTCGAGTTCGAACCAACGCTTGAGGTGCCGGTCCACAGGTTGCTACCGCAATCAGGGGCAGTGTCCAGGGTGCCATTGGTTAGCGATGCCGAAGTGCTGTAGCAAAGGTAGACAGCTTGAATCTGCGAGTTGCTGATGGCCGTGGTTCCGGCATACAGGGTGCCGTTGAGAATTGCACCGGCGAGACCAATGCCGGTTGCCGAGTTAGTCACGGCGGAGGCGGTCTTGAACTGGATGACCGGTGAGCTCGTGACGGTGCCGGCCGAAGAAACAACCACAAGCGTGTAGTAGTAGATGGTGCCGGCGGTCAAACCGCTTACTGGCTTCGAAACCGCGTTTGCACCAGAGATGCTAACCAAGGCATCGAGTGCGTCTACCGAGTCGCAAGTAGTCAAGGCGCTCGAAATACCGAGGCAGAACTTGGCATCAGACGCGGTGTTGTTGTTTAGAGTCACCGAACCGTTGAGCGTGGCTGTGGTTGAGGTAACCAAGGATGCCGCTGAGGTGGTTACGATCGGAGTGCTGGTGCGGAGGCGGATTACCAGACTGTAGGTTTCGGTCGTGGTCAGACCGCTACTCAGGTCGGTCATCGTTACGACAACCGTGTAGGTGCCCGCGGTGGTCGGAGTGCCCGAGAGCACACCGGTTGATGAAACAGTGAGGCCAGCTGGCAAGCCTGTTGCTGACCAGCTGTAAGTTGTCGAACCACCAATTCCCTCAAGGCTGGTGGAATAAGACTCGCTAACGTAGCCATCGGCGAGAGATGCGGTTGTGATGTCGATGGTCTGGAACGAGAGAATCGATCCGTAGGTGGTCTTACCGCTCACAGTCGCGATGATCTGGAAGTAATAAGTTGTTCCGTGACTCAGCCCAGTCGCGGCATAAGTTGCTGCCGTTTCTGAACTGCCAGTCGCACTGCTTGGAGTTGGTGTAGCCGTGGTGCATGACTGAAGCTGGCCGTAGCTTGCAGTGCTTCCGGTTCCGTAGCAATAGCTGATTGCAGTCGGCCCGGTCAGGCCGTTGTTGTTCACAGTTCCGTTCAGAGTTGCCGAGGTGTCACCTACCGCCGTAGCAGCGTTGGTGTTAGCCGAAGCCGAACCAAGTGTGAAGCTAAGGACCGCACCGTCGACATAACCGAGTGGGCAATAAGTGGCGTTGACGGTACAGGTGGCGTGAGCCTGGAAATAAACAACTGTTCCGCTAAACGTCTTCTGAACGGCGGTGATGCTGTCGGAGTTAAATGTTGTGGTTCCAAAAGTGCCGGCAGCAAAAGTTAGGTCGGTAGTTACACCGCTACCGTTGTCGGTCTGCACGGCGTATTGGTTGGCGGCAGTGGCAGCCAAAGTTGTAGTCGAGCCAGACAGCGCTGACGAACTCGAATAATAGAAATAGACGTTGATGATGTCGGTGCCGCTTGGAGCAATCGAACCGTTTAGGGTTGCCGTGGTGGCACCGATTTTGGTAGCGGCGGCGGTTGTGATTTTCGGTGAAGCCTGAACCTGAAGGGTTACGAACGAGAGCGTCGCACCGTAGAACACCGTGCCAGCTGCGTTTGTTACTTGTGCTTGGAAGTAATAGATAGTGCCCGGCGACAGCCCAGTGATGTCAGCGGTGTCAACGGTGTTCGCTGTTGAGCCTGCCGCAAGAGTTTTTAGGGTCGTAGTGGTGCGCCCGGTAACTAGGTTTGGATCAGTTGAATAGACAAACTGAACCTTCGAGTTGGTGGTGCCGGAAGCGTTGTAAATGGCATTAAGAGTTGCACTCGAACTGGCAACGTTGGCGGCCGGTTGAGTTGTGGCTGTTGGGTCAAGACTGGTGGTCGTGGTTTGAACAGAGACGGAACCACAGGCACCTGCGCCACTAGACGCACTGACAGAAATTGCGGAGGCTGCAGAGGCTGACTTTCCAATTAGCACGTCACCCAAATAGGCAACCACGGTGTTCTTATAGACAGTTCCATCACAGGGAACCGAAAATTTGTACTTCAAATACTGCGGAGTTCCAGATTTGATTCCCGTGTAAGGACCGATGAAGTGCATCGGTGGCGGGGACTTAGCTGAATCTGCTGCTAATGATTGCGGGTCGGGCGCAGCGGCATAACTTGCCGAGCCGAGTTTGGTGCTTGTGCTACTTGATACATATTGCGAACCGGCGTCGTGAGTGTCGACAAGTTCATCAATTTGAATGCCGGCTGGATCGGTAGTGTCCGAAGTAACCATCACGGTGTACACCACATTTACTCGGGTTCCATCGCTGGTGTCACTCGAGGCGGTGACTGAGACAGTCGCCGATGCGGCCGCTGATACGGCATTCAGTCCCGAAATTGCGGTTACACCTGAGGTGTATGACATGTCGGTGTGCTTGTATTGCGTTCCGGAGGAAATCTGCGCTACCGGCGCTGGCTTTACGCTGGCAGGTCCTGGTCCGATGATGCGGAACTTATAGGTTGCGTACCACTTGCTACCGGCACCGTTACCGATGCACGAACCAAGTGTTGGGGACGTTATCGCTGTGGTGTCGCTGGCGAACAGCATGTTCGTGAGCACGATGGTGGTCGAGCCCGAACACTCAATTGTGATTGAAGTGCTTTCAAGTCGAAGCGATCGAGTTGGCCAGGTCGAGTATGCCGCAGGCGATGCCCAGAAAGCCGAGTAATCCGGCGCCGAGCCGCTTCCCAAGTTTCCGGTTTTTGTATTTGCCGAGTTAGCTACGGTAACTGTGATGGTTCCACCAAGGGTTGGAGTTGCTGGAGCTGCTGCCGAGGTTACACCCGCACTTGAGTCGATCTTGTTCGAAGCGGCCTTGATGGTCTCTTGCACCTTCACAAAACTGAAGTCACAGGTGAACTTGGCAGTGGCGCCGGCTAAGTCTGGGCGTTGTTCGAATACCTTGACTGTGTGAGTTTGAGCCGCAGTAGTTGAACCTGCAGCCTTGAGCAAAAAGAATGCGGTGGCACTAGCACCGTTGGCTACGTTTGGAAGTTCCTGGTAGACATCCTTTGGGTTGGCCAAGGTGACCTTGCCGCCGGTGAAATTGTCTAGCTGCACCCAGATTGACTTGGCTGATCCTGAGTTGTTAGTGATTTTGTAACCAACGTATGCAGCATCAATCTTGGGAGTCACACCAGAGTCGATGTACATGACCTGACCGTGCGAAGGGGCTTCGGTGTAACCGTTTTGGGCAGTCGCGCCGGCAGTTGCACAAGAAACGTTTGCGGCTTGGGCTGAGGTTTTTGAAGAAACGGCATCGATTGCCTGAAGGGTTCCGACACCAAGGAGGACGGCTGCCGCGAAGGCGACCCAGCGCATTAGAGGGTGCGCGGAAGTTTCCTTATAACCAATGGAGAACCATCCCACAGTTCGGTACCGCCTCTACCCGCATCAAATAGTTGGCCTTGACCAACAGTTCCCCGAATCTTTTGTAAATCCCCCGTTGTTAAGTGTAGAGAAATGCGAATAAATAACTAGATTTGTGCGGTTAAAAAGGGCTAAATGCGAAGTCTTTGGGACAAAATCTGGGGATTACCCCTCTTTTGTGATCTCCACGGTGACGAAAAGTTCTGAATCGCTTGCGCCGGCATAGACGCCACGCAGCGGCGCAACATCGTCATAATCGCGACCGCTGGCAACCACAATGTGACGCTCACCGATCTCGATATCGTTGGTCGGGTCATATGCAAACCAGGCTCCGGCCCACCATTCGACCCAGGCATGCGATTCGCCAATTACCTTTTCGCCCACCTTCGGGGCGATGTGTGGGTGAAGATATCCAGAGACATATCGAGCCGGGATGCCTGCGGCACGAAGTGCGCCAAGGGTGATGTGCGCATAGTCCTGGCAGACACCGATCTTGGCCGACCAAGCTTCTGTGGCCACCGAGTGAACTCCGGTCACGCCGTGCTTGTAGGTCATCGCCCCGTAGACCTTGGCGCAGATTTCTAGAGCAGTTTGGTGCGGCCCGTGCTTCTCGGCGGTCTTCTTGGCGAACTTCGAAAGTTCGGCGGGCGGTTGAGTTCGACGAGTCTGCCCAATGGCATCGGTTAGCTCAAGGCTGCTGACAATCTCAGGGGCAAGGTCATCCCAGTTGAGACCAGGAATCGCGCGAATCGAGTCACGAATCTCAACGAGTGAGTTTGCCGAAATGGTGAGTTCGTTGTGCGATTCGAGAATCTCAAATTGCACTGCCCGGGCCTTGAAGTAATCGAAATACTCGTGTGACGAGCCGTGAGGTTGAATGTCTAGCTTGCTTGAAATCACAAACTGGCGGTCATCCCTGGCTGGCAAAAGGCGCGCCTCGTTATAGCTGGCGGTTACCTCACGACTGTATTTGAAACCGGTGACATGTTTGACGCGATAGCGACTCATGAAACCTCACCGACCCAGGTCGGCATAATGTTCGCGGGGAAGTATCGGTTGCCGATAGCCTCAGAAATCTCGCTGACTCCGTTCTGCAAACCGACCATTTCTTGAGTCAGGTTGGCCAGGATGTCGGGAGCCGAACGGAACTCTAGATTGGTGCGAATCTGGCTGGCCAGCCTCAACGCAGCATCGCTGGTCCCGACTCGGTCGGAACTCGGCGCGAGGTCATTTAGGCAACGCTCTGCACGTGAAAGTGCGAATGTCACCGAGCGCGGGAAAATGCGATCGAGCAACAGAAACTCTGCCGCGTTGGTCGCCGACGGCACTCCGCGATAGGTGCGCAGGTATGCCTCGTAGGCGCCGCAACTGCGAAGAATTGTGGTCCAGGATGGGCCGCTGGCCTCGGTGAGTTCCGAGGTGGCAAGCAGTCTCGCAGTCATGTCAACGCGCTCCAAGGAACGACCCAGTGTGAAGAATGTCCAGGCTTCGTCGCGCGAGGTAGAGCTCTCCACGATGCCGACTGCTAGTGCTGTGCGCTCACGAACCCAGCCGAAGAAGTCGTGCGCGCGCTCAATCGAAACCTTTCGTGGCATGCGTGATCGAGTGGTGTTCAGGCACTCCCAAAGTTCGGTCGAAACAATCTCGCGAACTCGTCGAGCGTTCTCGCGAGCCGAGGTCAGCGATGATGCAATCGATGCCTGCTCGTTGCGATCCACGGTCAAAATGTTGAGCAGGTCATGGCGAGTGAGCTGGTGAGGGAAGACCGAGTCTGAACCAATCACCGAGAGCAGCGAGCGGCAGGCGGTGTCTTCGTCGACCCAGGGGTCTTCGAGCAATAGCTGCAGATGCACGTCGAGGAGACGCGCGGTGCCATCGGCTCGCTCAACATATCGGCCGATCCAAAACAGTGATTCTGCGATTCGACTAAGCATTAGTTAGAACCTCCCTGTGCAAGTGGCGGCAACTTTGCTGCGCCAGCGGTTTGCTGCTGCTGTTCCTGTTGAATCTGAAATCCGACTCCCGAGTTGTCGTGCTGCTGGGTTCCGAAACCTGAATCTGCCGAGGTCTGCCCGGCCACGATTGACGAAACCGTCGAGTTGGTTGGCATGAATTGACGAACCGTCGCTCGATCATTGCCGACCACCCAGGTGTCCTTTGAACCGCCACCCTGGGATGAGTTCACAACCAGCTCGCCCTCTGGCAATGCAACGCGGGTCAGACCGCCAGGCAGAACCCAAATGTCGTTGCCGCTGTTCACCGCAAACGGGCGGAGGTCGGCGTGACGTGGGCGAAGTCCACCTTCGACCAGGGTCGGGATGGTTGAGAACTGAACCACCGGCTGGGCAATCCAGCCGCGAGGGTCCTTGATCAGTCGCTTGCGCAGGTCATCGAGTTCCTTTTTCGAAGCAGCCGGCCCAACGACCAGCCCCTTGCCACCAGAACCATCAACGGGCTTCACGACCAACTCATCCAAGCGGTCGAGAACCTCTTCGAGACTGCCCTCTTCTTCGAGACGCCAGGTTCGAACGTTGTCGATGATCGGGTCTTCGCCCAGGTAATAGCGGGTCAAATCTGGCATGTATGTGTAGACCAGCTTGTCGTCGGCAACACCGTTGCCAACCGCATTTGCCAGGGTGACGTTGCCCTGACGAGCGGCATTCAACAAGCCCGGCGGACCCAAAACTGAGTCGGCACGGAAGGCTAGCGGGTCGAGGAACTCGTCATCCACGCGACGATAAATCACGTCGACGCGACGGGCACCACCGGTGGTGCGCATGTAGACCTTGCCGTTAGAACAGAACAGGTCGCGGCCTTCGACGAGCTCGATGCCCATCAAGCGGGCAAGCAAGGTGTGCTCGAAATAGGCGCTGTTGTAGACACCCGGGGTGAGCACGACAACGGTTGGATCTTCGACGCCACCGGGCGCTGCGGCACGCAAAGCAGCGAGCAATTTATTCGGGTATTCGCCGACCGGCTGGATTCGCATCTGCTGGAAAAGCTCAGGCAAAGTTTGGGCCATGACGCGGCGGTTCGAAATCACATAGCTCACGCCCGATGGCACGCGAACGTTGTCTTCGAGCACTCGCCAGGTGCCAACCTCATCGCGAATCAGGTCGATGCCGCTGACCTGAATGC
>ERZ650308.1475-NODE-1475-length-12151-cov-18.247106_pt1 | contig 12151 bp, 23 predicted proteins | sample MGYA00376244_ERZ650308 | MGnify/ENA primary metagenome ERZ650308 (study PRJEB26733, sample SAMN07839295) | wastewater metagenome | biome: small river; feature: stream; material: water | place: USA: North Carolina | collected 2016-04-26 ...
GGGCTTTTTCGTTACCGCGAACAAAGTCGCTAAGTTCGATCCCGGCCTCGCGCAGCGCACGAACGGCATCGGCGGCTCCCGGGCGAACCTCGTCCCGGACACCCAGGGCGAGCCAGGGCTGCCCGGGCTCGCCGACCACGACGGCCGTCCTCCCGGCGGCCTCCAGCCCCGCGACGAGGCGACGCGCCTCTTCGGGCACGGGGCCGAGGCGCTCGAACAGATCCTGCCGTTGCCCGTGGATCTGGGCGTATTCGGCGAGATCGCGCCCGGCGCCCGGATCGATCCGGCGGGCGAGCTCACGAAACATCCGCGCGTGGCGGGCCTCGTCCAGGGCGTGGCGCAGGAAGATCCGCCGCAGCCGGCGGTCGCCGCTCAGCTCAAACGTTGGGCGGCTTCAGGTTCGCCCGCAGTGTGGTCAGCGCGGCCACAATCCCGGCATCCTGTCCGCGCCAGTAACTGCCAGGCGGCCCGGCCGGGTTGAACGGGTCCACCATCTGCCACGTCAGGCGCACGGCTTCTTCCCAGCGGGCCGTCTCAGCGTCCAGCGCAGCCCGCAGCAGCGCGGCCTCAGTCTCGGCTTTCATGGCTCGCTGTAGCAGCGCGAGGTCCATCTGCAGTTCAACATGCATGGCCTCAGCCGCGCTTGGTGGCGCGCTCCCAAATGGTGTCCAGCGTCTCGATCTGCTTCGCGCTGGGCCGGCGCCCTTCGGCCAGTTGCCGCTGCAACGAATCCACGAAGCCGCATTCCCAATCGCTCAGGCGCTCGCTGCGCTTCTCGCAGTCTTCCAGCAGGGTCAGGTACTCGTCAGCCCAAGTAGTCATCTTCGTCCTCCGGCCATCCGTGGCACAAGCATTCGCAGGGGTCTTCCGGGCCATCGCCGCCGTAGCGAATCCAGGCGCACATGCTGCCGTCGTGGTGCGCGCAGGCGCAGCCGTAAGTGCCGCGCGGCCCCTCGGCGTCCGTGCCTTCGTTCACCGGCCGCCCAACTGACGGTTCGAGCGGACCCACAACGGCCCGGCTACTTGGTCCCATCTTCCACCTCCTGTGCGGGCCGTTGGGGTCCGCTCAACCTAGCGTTAGGCCCCAAGAGTCAGGCCGCGAATCTGCAGCCCGTTCTGTTCGGCAAAGGCGCGCTGCACCTCCGTCGCAAACTCCTGCACGCGCGTGGCGTAGATGCCGCCCGCCGCGTTTCTGAGGCCATCGTCGGCAATCGCGTCCACCACAGCCATGCCAAGCTGCCCGCAGGTCCGCGGCGTGGCGTCCATCAGAGCCCGCAGCTCGGCGGCCACATGCTCCACTTCCGGCAGGTAGTGATGTTCCTCAACGTGGCTCGCGCCGTCGCGGCGGATCAACTCGCCGTAGCCGGTCAGCATGCTGGCCGCGCGCTCAAGCAGCATCCGCACGCCATCGGCCGGCGCCCATGCCACAGTCACTTCAATGTTTCCTTCAGCCATCTTCTCGCTCCGGTTCGTTGGGGCCTAACACTTCGTTCCAGCGGACGTGCCGCTGGCGCGTCACGCGCGCTGAACTCGGGCGTTAGGCCCGCGCCTGCTCCAGCTTCAGCAGCTCCCAGAAGTAGTCGGTACGCTCGGCGCTGACCTGGCTGACGCTCAGACACTTGCACTCGTCAGGCGTGCGGTACTTTTCGGGCGCGATTCGGTAGCCACGCTCCCAGGCGTCGAACGCCTGTTCCATCTGAGCACGGGTAAGACCGTTAAGCGCGGGCTCGGTAGCGCGTGCGGGCGCCGGGTTCGGTTGCTTCTGTTCCATCGTTGTCCTCTCTGGCCCAAAGGCCTAACTGTTCGCTCGAGCGGACTGCCTGCCGGCAGTCCGTGGTTCTTCGCCTGCTTCGGCGCGGGCAGGCAGCCGCTCAGCTTCTACGTTAGGCTCTTTGCGGACCCACTCGGCGCAATCAAGGCCTGCCTTGCGCCACGTGCTGCCCGCCCAGGTCGCCACCTCCTCGCAAACCTTCGCGCACCGCTCGCGCTCTGCTGCCAATGCCGCAATGTCAACCAACTGCACGGCTCTGTGCGGCGCCTCTCTGGGCCACTGCGCATCAGACTCAAATGCCACGGACTTTGCATCCTGTTGGTCTGCGCACAGCGTGGCAATTCCATTGCGCCCAACGCAATACCAGCGCGCTTCGGACGCAGGCCTAACTGCTTGGTCGAGCTGACCCGCGTCGGCGGGCGGCAGTGTCGTGTCACTGGTCATTTTGCTTGGCCTCCTTGGTCAGCTCACCTCCAACGTTAGGCCTCAACCGCGCCACCACGTACCAAACCGCAGCCAGGCGCGGAGGATCGGCGCACGCCCCTGACGACGAGCTTCATTCGCAGCTTCAACGCACGCAGCCACGGCGAACACTCGCTCAATCGCAGCCATCACCAATGCGGCTGCGGCGTAGGTCACGAGGGCCACCGCCGACACTCCAGCGACAAGGCGGAAAACCGCAAGCGTGAGCATGTCAATCCACTCAGTCATCACATTCCTTTCGCTTCGGCACCAGAGGCCGAACTGGTCATTCGAGCCGACCGCCCGCAGGCGGCCGGCGGCTCAATTCAGACGTTAGGCCGCATGATCCGCCCACATATCAATGGTCAGCGCTGCATTCTTCCGAGTGCGGTACGCTGTCTGCTTATGGTGCTCAGCGTCATAGCGCAGGTGGCATCGCTGGCACCACGCGCGCAGGTTCTCTGGCGCGCAGTTTTCGGGCACATGGTCGAGGTGGGCTATGGTCAGCACCACATCAGTCATGCGCAGCAGGTCGTAATCGCTGTGGCGGCACTGGCCGAGGTACTGCCCACTGTCGGCGCAATACACATCGGCGGTATCTAGCATGTACGTGTCCACGTCCTTTCCGGCGCCCCGAGCAATGCGAGTGCGGTTCGGTGCCTTGCACTGCTCGCACTTGTGTTCAGCACGCTCCAAGATCGCAGCCCGTATCTGCGGCCACTCTTTGGGGTATCTCGCTTTGTTTTCAGGGCGTATTGGCATGCAAACCTCTCGAATGCGGCCTAACCAGTTGGTCAACCAGACGCGCTACGGCAGGCGCTGTCTGGCCGCTCCAGGCCTCGGTGTAAATTGTCCTTACGCGGCCAGCCATCGCCCGCCTACGCACGCTGGTTACCGCCAACGTTAGGCGCCAGGTCCAACATCGTGGCAGGCCCGCCCACAGTCAGGGCACGGCGGCTTCAGCCCGCAAGCCTTGCCGTCCGCGCCCACCCGCGTGCAAGGGTCGTCGTCGTGGTCATAGGCCGCGTCGTCAATGATCGTCGTCACCGGGTACGCGCCGCGTGCGTGCGGCTTGGCCGGCAGCATCAAGAATTCGTAGTCGCCGCTGCTGTCGGGCACCGTGCGGCCCCAGGCGTGGCGAATCTTGCCGCCCCAGCCAGTCAGCGGGCCGCCGTTCCAGAACTCGCACGCCTTCCTGAACTCCGCTGGGTCGTGGTGGCCCTTGCTCATCAGCGTCTTGGTGTCGTCGGTGTACAGGCACTCAACCTCCAGCGCGTGGCGCCTAACCTGGCGCTCAACCGGACAGTCAACGGCCGGGCTTTCGGGTGCTTCTTTCATGCTTTCTCCTGGGCCGTTGCCAGCCGGTTAGCTTCTACGTTGGGCGTCTTGCTGCGGGCCAAGGTCGCCAGCGCCAGCATTTCGCCGGCCTTGACCAGCGCCGCCAGCCGTTCCGCTTTGTCGGCGTCGTCCGGGTCCACCGTATCCAGCACCTTGAGCGCCTCCACAATCCAGCCGCTGGCCGCGCCAAGATGGCCGCGCAGGGCCAGTGCTTCGGACTCAGCAGCGCAGCGCCGCTTCACCTCTTCGCAGTGCGTGCAGCCCGGCATGTAGAAGTCGCTGCCGCAGTTCGGGCAGCACTCAGGCACTTCCTGCTGTTCTGGCGGGTCGCCAAATGCTTCGCGGCTCATGGTTGCCCCAGCCCAATCGGGCACGGCTTCACCGGGCACTCGGCGCAGTAGCGGTGCGGTGCAGCGTGCGGGCAGTCATCAAAGCGCAGTTCGCACAGGCCGCGCAGCACGTCAGCGCACTCGCGCAGCGTCTCGCGCCGCGCCCGGTCGGCCGGAGCACTGCTGCCTCGGTATTCGGCCTCCGCCTGCCACTTGCCTGCCAGCGCCGCCAGCGTCGAAATCTGTATCGTGTTCATGCTTACTCCTTCTCGCTTCGGTTAGGGCCGCCCAACAGGCCGGTCAACTCGGACTTGCCTTCGGCAAGCAGGTTACCCTATACGTTCGGCTTCACAAATACTCGGGACGCTTCGTCAGCCACAGCGTCGAGCTACGCGGCGTGCCATCAGGGCTGAAATACACGCCCTGCGGCGAGCGCACCAGAATCGTCCATGGCAGGCGCACTTGCCAGCCCCAGTCGTAGTGTGTGAACACGCGGAACACTGACACCGGCGTTGGGCTCATCCAGCGTCCGCTGTCCATGCGGAAGCACCAGCCGCCGCAATTCGCCTCCTCCCACCCGCCGAACCAGATCACGCGCTGCCGCAGGCGGCACAGCCAGTAGGCCAGCGTCCGCTTGCGGTCGGCCACAAGCGCCGCCGTCACTGCTGCGCGAACCTGATGCTCGCCCAAGCCTTCGTGTGCCTTGTATGCTGCCTCGGCTGCCTTGTACGGGTCCATCGTCATTCCTAGTGTTGTGGCTTCGCTCACCAGTGAAGCCGAACTGTTCAATGCAAGCGACCCGCCACGGCGTGTCGCCTCGCTGCATCTCTCGCCGCCGCGCAGCCGTGGCGGTCGCCTGATTTCAGGCGTTATGTCTCACTGTCGCCCATCTCGCGCAGCCCCTGCACGATGTGAAGAGCCAGCGTCATGTACTCGCCAACTTGGTCGGCGTCAGGCTGGCCGTCGCGGTAACCGCGAATGCCCTCCAGCGTGTCGCAGCCACTGCAAGAGCCGTAGCTCACCTTCACGTACCAGTACCGGCTTGGCTGGTAGCCTTGGCACGCGATCACATAGAGGTGCGTGCCTTGGTAGTCGCCATCGTCAATCTGGTGAATGCGCTCCGGGTCTGGCTTGTCGTACTCGTCGCTAGCGTCCGCCAGCATCTGCACCACTGCCCGCACCACCTCTTTGTAGTCGTCGGGGTGCTTCGCAGTGAACTTCTCGCGCATGGTGTGCAAGTTCGCAAACCAGGCTTTTGTGAATGCTTCAATCATCTCGGTTCTCCACCATCGTGAGGCATAACTGACGTTTCGACCGGACGCCTGATAGGCAGGCTCGCTCCGGGTGTTTTAGCGCGGGGCGCCGGTCAAACTAGCGTTAGCCGGCTTCGTGCAGTCTTCGATGCCGTTGAAATGCACGGGCTCGTCACCATCGGTGGCGTCCCACACCTGCAGGCCGTCATAGCCAGATGGAGAGATCTTCACCCCGTGCGCAACACACAGGCGGGCCAGTTCGGACATGAACGTATCGAACTTCTGGCCTTCGGCTGGCGCTTTGATGCGCTGCTCCAGGTAGGACGCCAGCTCGAAAAGCGAGAAGAATCCATCGATGGTTGTCTCCGTGTCGTTGTCATGGTGCACGTAGTTGCTGCCGGCAGTCTGGCCTGCAGCTTCAAACCACTCTCGAATCAGTTGTGCAAGTGCTTGTTGGTTCATTGCTAGTCCTTTCTGTTGCGTCTCCCGCCAGCCGAACTGGTCGGTCGAGCTGACCCGCCCCAGCGGGTCAGCATTGGTGGTTGTTCTCAGGGGCCGTGCCCGCTGGTGCGGTCAGCTCAACTAGACGTTGCCCTTCATTGCAGACGTCTGCAAACTGATCGCGTTGAGGCACTCCACCAGCTGGCGCGCAGACTGCCTCGCATCCATCAGGGGATGGTGCGCTGGCAGCTCGTCTGGCAAGCGATCGGCCGCCTTCGATGCGTCGATGCCATTGGCCAGCAGCAGCAGGCTCGCCAGGTCGTGCAGCGGGTAGGGTCCTTGCCATTCGCGCTCGATGTGGTTCAGCTTCACGCAGGCGGTCAGGAAGTTGGCTTCCACTGGCCACGCGCAGTCGGCCACCAGTACTGCGCCCTGATCTGCCCACTTGCGCCACTGGTGCCAGAACGTGTTCCGCAGATGCTGCTTCGTCGGGCTGGTCACTTGCAGAGGGGGCACGTTTTCGGCCACCCACTGGCGGCTGCTGTCTGAGCCGGCGCATTGCGCCGGGTCGCAGGCCAGGCAACCTTCATCCAGTCGCGCTCCTTTGCGGTTAACCACCACCCAAGCTACAGCAAACCCTTCGCCGTGCAGGCCAATGCTCTCCACATCGAAGACCATGGCGATGTCGATCAGTGCAGGCTGTGCCATCACGCGCCCTCCATCGCATTGGCCGCGTCGATCGGCTGGCGGCTCAGCTCGGCGATGCGCTCAACCTCAGCGTCAGCCCAGCGGGTTGCAACGTCGGCGGTGTAGATGTCCACGATCTCGCTCAGCTGGTCCATCACCATCACGCCCTTCTTGGCCCGTTGGTAGTCGGGGCCATTGAAGCCGACCTTCCCGGTGCGCTCGAAGCGCTCCAGCACGCGCATCGTCACCGCCAGCTGTTCGGTCATTTCGGGGATGCCAACGCCCAGCATCGTGGCGGTCTTGTGCCAGGTGAGGGTGTTGCGCACCAGGTCCCACAGCAGCACGCCGGTGGCCTTGCCGTCGGCCACCAGTGCAAGGTTTTGCATGTGGGCGATCCCGATGTACTGCACCGCCGCAGCCTTCAGCTTGGGCCGCAGGCCTGGCGGTGGCATGGGCACCACCTTGCGGCGGTTGCAGCGCTTGCGGCTCACGCTGCGGCGTCCTCGGCGTCAAACATGTCGCCGGTGTTGGGGTCACGCTCGGTGTTGGCGTCACCAGCAGGCTCGTCGCTGGCCTGGCTGCACAGTGCGCGCGATTCCTGCAGGCGCTTCGCTGCATCGCCGACGGCAAAGTCGGACAGCTTCTTGCCGTTCTCAAGTGCCACCTTCAGCCACTTGGGCATCAGGCCCTTGCCCGACCAGGTCTGGTGGGTCATCTTGCAGCGGTACTGCACGGGCTTCTTGCCCTTGGGCGGCTCGGCGGATTCTTCGGCTGGCTCTTTCGGGGCAGCGGCTTTGGCCTCTGCCTTGGCTTTCGCGTGCTGCGCGCGCACGGCCTGGGGATCGACGCCGTAGTGCTTGGCCGCCTGCAGCAGCTGGTTGGGCTGCAGGCTCGAATCGTGCCAGCGGGCTTGCACGCCATTGATCAGCGCGCAGTCGATCAGCAGCGCGGTCAGGTCGGGCACATCCATCGTGTTCAGGCGCTCGCCCAGCTCTTCGAAACTCTCGGCGCCCCACAGCCTGGCCATCAGGTTGTGGTCGCTGAAGTTGATGCCCGCCAGCGCAGCATGGGCCACCATGGCCAGGTCAAAGGCGCTGCGCGGCTGCGCGGCTGCAACAGTGCGCACCTCGATCAACAGTGCCATGCGCGCATCGGTCTCGGCCTGCGCCTCAGCGAATGCTTGCTCGCGCATCTTCCGTTCCTCGTGCTCACGCTCTTTCCAGTCGACCACTTTGGCCTGCTTGTGCTCGGTGTGCAGGCCGGCGGCCTGCAGGTCGGAGACCTTCACGGCCTCGATCGCCTTGCCCGTGCGCGGGTCCTGGATCAGCACCGATTCAACCTTGGGTGCCTCGCCCTTGGCGGCCTTGGGCAGCTTCTTCAGCTGTGCCTTCACGTCTGCCAAAGCGACATAGGCGCCCTTGATGTTGCCGTTGGCATCCACCGCCTGGCGGGCCTTGGCGCCGTCGATCACGGTCTTGCCCTTGGCTTCCAGCGCGGCTACGGCCAGGCGCAAGTGCGCAGTCTTCTTGGCGTCATAGCAGTCAGGGTCGGTGCACAGGTCGGGCATGCCTGGGGTCGGCTGTCGCCATGCGTTGTGGTGCTCGGTGGCGATGTCCTCAAACTCCGGCGCATTGCCGCTGCGCTTGGGGCAGCTGGTGCAGGCGCCTGCATCGGGCAGCAGCAGGCTGTCGGCGGTGTCGAACATGCAGCCCTTGCTGTTCAGTGACAGCGTGAACTTCTCGCGCAGCAGCTCTCGGATCTCGCGGAAGCTCTTCTGGCCCCCATCCCCCAGCTGCAGGTACTTGCCCTCGATGTAGCCCAGGGCTTTTTTCTGCAAGCGCTCAGTGCGCAGGCGCGACAGCAGCAGTGCCACCTCGCTGCCGAACTTGCCGTCCAGGCAGGCCTGGCGCACGTCTGGCGCGGCCTTCAGCAACGTCAGCCGGCCGTAGATGTAGCTGCGGCTTTTGCCGATCTGCTCGGCCAACTGGTCGGCCGTCACGCCGTGGTCGCGCATCAGAGCATCAAAGCCTTCCGCCTCTTCGATCGGGTGCACGTCCTCGCGCGAAAGGTTCTCGCTGATCTGTGCCCGCTTCACCTCGGCGTCGGTCATTGCGCGCACCATGCAGGGCACCACGGCCTGGCCAGCCATCACTGCGGCGCGCAGGCGGCGGTGTCCGAAGACCAGCTCATAACCGTCGAACATGTCGTCGGGGTTCGGTGCCGTCGGGTTCACCATGCGGGCGCGCACCAGCAGGGGGCTCAGGATGCCCTGTGTCTTGATGTCGGCCGCCAGCTCCAGCAACTTGGCGTTGCCGAAAGTCTTGCGCGGGTTGAAGGGGCTCTCGTGGAGCTGGTCAATGGCAATGAGGGTGATCGGATCATTCATGTGGCGCTCGATTCACTGGCTTGGTTGGTGGGGGCGCGGCGGCGGTCGGTAAACAACGAGTCGTTGCGCGCGAAGTCCAGCTCGTGCTGCTTGTCGATGAAAGCCTGCTTCCAGTCCAGCCAGGTCATCGCGCAGCGGCCCGGGTCCATCAGGTCCACCCAGGTCAGAGGCTCCACCCCTTCCAGCACGGGCCAAGGCGGGGTGCCGGGCACAGCAGGCAGCAGCTGAGCGCGCTCGGTGGCCAGGGCAATGGTGTCGGCCATCTTCACGACGGCCTTGTGCACCATGGCGGCGCCGTGCAGCGCAAAGGCCGACCGTACAAAGGCCTCCTGCCGTTGCTCAAAGGCAAACCAGCTGGCACCGACCTCCAGCTTGCCTGGCGTATGCAGATCCCCGGTGCGCGACTCGTGGGCGTCGTGCATCAGCGCGTACATGCGGCCGTGCACGTCCACGCTGAACATGCGTTCCACGATCTCGCACACCAGCAGGCTGTGCTCGGCCACGCTGTACGGGCGGCAGCAGTGGCCGGTGAACCGATTGAGCTGCGCCAGCGAGTGGGCGATGCAGTTCAGCGTGATCGTGCTGGGTTGGTAGGCGCGCAGGCTGGTCTGCTGGCCATCGGCGGTGATGATGCTGCTCATGCCGGCACCGCCTTGGCTTCGGCCTGGGGGGCCCAGCGCAGCGTGGCCTTGGCAGCCATGGCCATGCACGCGGCGGCGGCATCGATGTGCGCCCAGCGCAGGTGGTGTGCCACGGCGCCGGGGTGGTCGCGCAAGGGCAGAGCCTTGATGTCGCGCTCCAAGTCGACCGAGGTGACCTGCCGGGCATCGAAGATCAGCCATTCGGCGCTGTCGGTGCGCACGGCGCGCAGGAAGGTCTCGGGGTAGCCATAGGCCAGCACGCGGTGAAGCTCAACAGTGCTGCCATCCGGCCAGGTGATGGTGTAGACGTCTGCAATCACGTCAAAGCCATCGCGGGTGGCGATGATCTCGGGATCAAACTGCATGGGGTACTCCAGCGCCCTTGGCGCGTTGTTGGGGTGGGGGTTGCAGCAGCACCAGGCCAAAGGCGCACAGCAGCTGGTGCACGGCGTGGCCGTGATCAGTGCGCGGTGCGGCCATACCCTGGGCGCCAAGGCTCACCAAGGCGCTTTTGCGCAAGGCGGGCATCAGGCCTTCGGCGCGCATGTGTTCGATGGCGTCGGTGCCGATGTCCATGCGTGCGTGGTACGGCAGGCCGACCTCGGGCTGGATGGTCAAGTCCAGGTAGGCGTGAGGCGGGTTGCCCGCGGTGCGCAGCAGCTGCGCATCGGTGATCAGCACACCAGTCACGCGCACGCCGTGGATGCGTTGGTTGGCGTGGGTGGTGCTGCCCATCGCTCAGGCATCCAGTTCAAGGTTGGCGATCTCGATGCGCAGCTGCACCATGTGCGATGCCATGTCCGCCAGGGCGAGTGGATCCTCGGCCATCTGGCGCTGCAGCTGCTGCGCCCGCAGGGTCACATCGGCCAACTGCCAGCGCAGCGCGGCCAGGTGCAGCCGCTGAAATGCACGGCGCAGCCAGCTCATGCTGCAAACCCCATGGGCCACAGGGCGCTGGCGGCAATGGCGCCAAAAAACGCCACCAGATAGAGGGCCCAAACCCAGCGGGGCTCGGGCGCGGTGTGCAAGTCGTCGCGCATGGCGGTGCCCGGCTGGTCAGGCGGCGCTGCTGTGGGCCTGCAGGCGCAGGCGGCGCACGGCCACGGCATTCAGCTTGAGGTCGGTGGACTCCAGCGTTTCGAAGCCAGCGCGCTCGCTGTTCCCAACAAAGTGGGCCCAGGCGGTGCCGGGCAGGCCATGCAGCGCTTCGCTCGTCCAGGTCTTGCCCATCATCATGGCGTCGTGCAACCCGGATGCGCGCATCAGCTGCAGCTCGCCGCGCGTAGGTGTCACCCAATCGGAATGTCCTTCGGCGCCCAGCTGCATGGCCCAACGGTGGGCAGCACGCCAGTCCATGGGCTGCGTCTGCCGGGTGCTCAACACCAGGAAGTAATCCTGGCTCAGGCCGTCGCCGCGCGCCAATCCGGCAAACAGGCCGCCCTGGTCAGGCCACAGTGAGCCGATCTTCAGCGGGTGCTTGGCATCGGCGATGGTGGGGCTGGCGGGGGCGGTGGTGGCCGCCGGTGCGTCATCGTCAGCGGCCTTCAGCGCGCTCTGGCTCCACCACGCTTCGGTAGCGCGGTCATCGTTGGCGCGGTAGCGGACCAGGTATTGCGGATCGCTGTAGAGGCTCTCGCTGCGGGCGATGCACTCGCCGTATTCATTGCTGCAGCTGATGACCAGCTCTTGGCCGAGCTGGAACTTGAAGATCGAGGCGGCCGGGGTGGCCTGTGTGGATGTCTGCACTTGTCGCTCCGTCGTTGTGACGGTGGCGACTTTAGCACGCTAACCAATCAAGTCAAGCGCGCTAATCAAGGAGTTGACGAGCGCCTCTGTTCTGATTCCTGGAACTTGTCAGCTCGGGCCTTCGCAGCTGCACGAAAGTCGGGCTTCGACCAGGTGGCCCATCCAGCCCCGGGTCGCATCAACTCATTCGTATCAGGGTTGCCAAACCGCGAGGAAATCGAGGCTGCGGCATTGCCGCTGTCTGCAAACGGGATGCTGCTGACCTTGATTTCAGTCAATCGTTCCTGCAGATTTGGCATGGTTTGATTAAGCCAGCTAAAGCAATTAGCAGGCTTGCGCGCTGCTGTTAGCGTGCTAAACTAAATTGATGAACAAGTCAGAGGCCATTCAACTTCTGGGCGGCACGCAGGCGGCGGCAGCAAATGAGCTGGGCATTACGCCGTCGGCAGTCAGCCAGTGGCCTGATCCCCTGACGCCGCAAATTGAAAACAGGGTGTTGGCGCACATGTTCCGCAAGGACAGCCAAAAGACGGCCCTGATCGGCGCAGAGGGAGCGCCCGCCGTCAACACGGAGGTCACCCATGTCGCCAGCTAAGCTGCCCATTGCGGAAGTGGATGCGCTCCCTGGAGTCGGCGCGACGGTGGAGTTTGGCCACACGTCGGCACAGGCCTTTGGCCTCACGCTTTGGCTGGGCACCCGGCGCGACAGCAAGCGGTTCATGGATGCCGGCGGATTCTGGGCGATGTGGCAGCTGGGCGATGTCCATGCCGTGCGTTCTGCTGGTGGTTCCTACGCCAACCAGCCGCCCAAGGAGGGCACCCATGGAACTGATGGATCGCGCGTTGCAGCGCACCGTGCTGCAACAACTTGCCGCCGTGTACCCCAAGGGGTTGCAGCCCGCGCAAATGGGCCTGCAGGACGACACCCCCAGCTGGACCTTCCAGGCGATGTATCTGCACGAGCACGGGCTGATTCGTGCGGACGTTTCGCAGTACATGGGGGGAGGCATGTCAGTGCACTTCGCCACCATCACGGCGCGCGGCCTGGACTTCCTGCAGGACGACGGCGGCCTATCAGCCATCTTGAACACACTGAC
>ERZ650308.1476-NODE-1476-length-12151-cov-11.834987_pt1 | contig 12151 bp, 5 predicted proteins | sample MGYA00376244_ERZ650308 | MGnify/ENA primary metagenome ERZ650308 (study PRJEB26733, sample SAMN07839295) | wastewater metagenome | biome: small river; feature: stream; material: water | place: USA: North Carolina | collected 2016-04-26 ...
CTCTAGTCGGTGACAACGGAGCCGGAAAGTCGACCCTAATCAAGGGCCTTTCAGGAGTTCAGCCTTATGACGAGGGAATCGTCAAGTTCAACGGTGAAGCGGTCAATATTCAGGACCCACGCCAGGCCGGTGCCATTGGCATCGAGGTCGTCTACCAGGACCTAGCCCTTTGCGAGAACCTAGACATCGTGCAGAACATGTTCCTAGGTCGCGAAGAGATCAGCCAGCTGACCCTCAACGAGTCTGAGATGGAGCTGCAGGCAACCAAGGCGCTTCAGAGCCTTTCGGTGCGCACCGTGAAGTCGGTTCGCCAGAAGGTTTCTTCACTATCGGGTGGTCAGCGCCAGACCGTGGCCATCGCCCGCTCTGTTCTTCGCAATGCCAAGCTCGTCATCCTGGATGAGCCAACCGCTGCGCTGGGTGTTGCCCAGACCGAGCAGGTTTTGAACCTAGTGCGCCGCCTCGCCGACTCGGGTGTGGCAGTAATCATCATCAGCCACAACCTGGTTGACGTATTCAAGGTCTGCGATGACATCGCAGTGCTTTACCTGGGCCGCATGGTTGCCCAGATCGAAACCAAGAAAACCAACCAGGCAGATGTGGTCGGCTACATCACCGGTACCAAGACTTACGACGGAGCCAACTAATGAGCAACCTAACCCCAACTGCAATCGGCAGCGGCCACGAAGGCAATCTTCGCGACCAGGTCAAGGCCTACATCTCTCGCGTAAAGAACGGCGAGATGGGCGCTCTGCCAGCCTTCGGTGCACTTATCGTGCTTGCCGGTCTATTCGGCTCACTGAGCCCTTACTTCTTCACAACTTTGAACATCGCGAACCTCTTTGTTCAGGCTGCTGAGCTAACCACCCTTGCGGCCGCCTTGGTCTTCGTCATCCTGCTAGCCGAGATCGACCTCTCAGCTGGCGTGGCAGCTGGTGTCGCGATGGACATCTTCTATCTCTGCCTGAAGGCACAGTTGCCATGGCAAGCCGGCGTTTTCGTGGCACTCCTATTTGGTGCAGCGGTTGGCCTCGTGCTTGGCTGGTTCGTTGCCAAGATCGGTGTTCCATCCTTCGTGGTTACCCTGGCCTTCTTCCTGGCATTCCAGGGTGTTGCCCTAATCTTGCTTGGCGATGGTGGCTTGTTCCGCGTCGAGGTTCCTGAAATCAAGGCAATCATGAACGAGAACCTTCCGGCTGCTGTCGGCTGGGCCCTACTAGCCGGCATGGTGCTAATCAGCCTTGGCATTGGCATCTGGGATCGCTCACGCCGCTCAAAGCTAGGTCTTGCGGTTCGCCCACTCTCGATTCTGCTAACCAAGACCGCTGTTATCGCAGTTATCGGTGGCGTAATCGTGTTCTTCCTAAACCAGAACCGTAGCGCGGCCTTCAAGCCAATCGAAGGCGTCCCGATTGTTATTCCAATCGTGGTTGCCCTGCTGGCCATCGGAACCTTCGTGCTAGACCGCACCCGCTTTGGTCGTCACTTGTATGCCGTGGGTGGAAACCCAGAGGCTGCTCGCCGCGCCGGCATCAAGGTGGGCATGATTCGAATCTCAGCATTCGTGATCTGTTCACTGCTTGCCGTTATCTCTGGCCTGTTCCACGTCAGCCGCATCGGCGTGGTTGAAGCAGCTGCTGGTCGCTCAATCGTGCTTAGCGGTGTAGCCGCAGCCGTGGTCGGTGGCGTCAGCCTCTTCGGTGGTCGCGGTCGCCTAGTGCACGCAGCAATCGGTGCAATGGTTATTGCAATCATCGATAACGGCCTTGGCCTTCTGGGTCTATCTGCCGGCATCAGCTTCTTGGTAACCGGTAGCGTGCTTGCACTTGCTGCCACCATCGATGCGTTGTCGCGCAAGCGCAGCGGCGGATCTATCGCCCGAAGCTAGAAACTTCGAATTACAAAACCCCTCGCCAGTTTCGGTGAGGGGTTTTGTTTTGCTTGAAACTATGGGTGGCGAAGCGGGCTTGCTGGCAGGCGCTCCTGGGCAACCCAACGCTGGTTGTAGCCGGTTGAAGATGCCATCAGGTCAAGGAACGGCTGAGGGTCAAAGACCTCCGGGCCAACCACTCCGGCACCGCGCCACTCTCCCCTAGCCATTAGCTCTAGAGCGATTAGTGGGTTGAAGGCGGTCTGCGCAACTACGCACTGGGCCTCAATCTCGGCCATGGTCTGAGCGTTATCGGCAACGTGATAGATGTATGTGGCGCGATCCTTGCCATCCTTGTCTTTGCCGGTGATGAGCACGCCGGCACAGGTCTTGCCGGTCATCTTCGGGCCGATAGTGGCTGGGTCAGGAAGAACGGCGGCAACCATGTCGCGAGGCGAAACGTCAACCGGCCCCTGGTTCGAGCGAACGCGGGTTGGGCGGGTGGCATCGAGGCCAAGCTTGTGCAGGGTCTTCAGAACACCGATGAACTCGGAGCCGAGGCCATACTTGAAGGTCACCTTATTGGCGTTCAGGTGGCGCGGCAGCATGGTGACTTCTTCATGCTCAACGTTCACGCACTCGACCGAGCCAATACCCTCTGGGAACTCGAAAATCTCTGGCTCACTGAACGGTTCGGTGGTGTACCAACCGCGGTTGCGCTCATAGATCACCGGCGGGTTCAAGCATTCTTCGATGGTGGTCCAGATCGAGAATGACGGTGCAAAGATCTCGTTGCCATCGTTGTCGAACACGGCGAGACTTCCGCCATCCTTGACGCTGATTTCATCAATCTCGCTGAACAGGTTGTCGGCCGCATAGCGCGCGAAAACATTCGACATTCCAGGCTCAACACCCATGCCAACCAGGGCCAGCTTGCCGGCACGTTCCCACTGCTCGCTAACCGCAAACTGTGAGTCGCCAAGCTTGATGCCTGGGCGGTGGAATGGGTCGGTTTCGTGTGCCTCAGAAAGACTCATCGCCATGTCTACATAGTTTGCGCCGGCGGTAAAGGCACCCGAGAACACGGTCGGCACGAACTTTGGCTCAACCGCGTTCAAAACGTGGGTGATGTTGTGATTCTTGGCCAATTCGGCAACATTTGCGGCGCTGCCCGCGTCGATCTTGGCGGCTAGAAACTTGGCGGCCTTATCGGCGCCATACTTGTTGCGAACCCACTCGATGCTCTTTTCGGCACGGCTGAAGTCATAGTCAGACACCACCATGATGTCGAAAAAGTCGCGGGAACCTGCAATTTTGACGATAGCGTCACCGACGCCACCGGCACCAACCAAAAGAATTCTCATGCTGCCAGCCTAGCGCGTGGTCAGGTCTGCCTTTGGGTCGTTTACCCAGTCGATAACGCCTTGCCAAAAACCGAATCCGTCGTCTAGCGAGAGGTGGCCAGCGCCGGGCAAAATCACCGGAGAAACACCGAGGGGCTCTCCAAAGGTGGCCTGAATTCCGCGCGGTGTCCACTTGTCTTTGTCACTGGCCAAAACCAGCAACTGGCCGGTAGACGCATGCACCGCTGCAGCCACGGATGGGTCGTTGATGTCTACCTTGAGACCCTCGACTTCACCGAGCATGCGCGGGTCGGCTGGCGCTACCAGCAGAACTCTGTCTACCGGGTTTGAAATACGCCCGGTCGCCGCACCCTGAATCCAGTTGATGCAGCCAAGCGAGTGGCCAATAACGATGGTCTCGCCAGATTCAATTTCGGCAAGGATGTCGAGTTCCGCGACAAGCAGTTCTTGCCACTCATCGAGCTTCGGTTCATCCGGGTTCGGAAACTGTGGGTAGGCAACAATGTGGCCCTGCTGGCGCAGTGCGGTTGCTAGATGACGCTGCCAGTGCCCCTGCTGACGACGGTTTGTCCATCCGTGAAGAATAAGAACTTTGGCCATGACTTCAGCCTAAGTACTAGTGCTGAAGGGCGGGTACCGTTTTCGGTTTCATTACGAAAAATAAAGCCAGCACACCTAGGCTGAGGCAACCCGCGATTAGGCAACCGACGCCGAATGACGAGCCGGTGCCGAGCAGCGGATAGAAGCCCGACAGCAGCGAGGTGAAGGTGAAGTTCAAAACACCGATGAGTGAAGCCGCGGTGCCCGCCTCATTTGGGTGCTGGGCCAGAGTCAGGGCGCCGGTCAAGGTGGTGGTTGAACCGAAGTTGAAGAGCATCAACATCACCAGCGCCTCGACCACAAATAGCGGTGCCGCGGCCAAGCCGGCGAAGATCAGCCCGTAGCCGGCGAGGGCAAAGAGGCTGGCGTTGACGATGAGGATCCACTGAGCGGCAAAGCGCTTGCTCAACTTGGCACCGAGCTGCGTGCCGAGGTAGAGCATCACCGAGTTAGCCGAGAAGACGAGCCCGAAGGTGGCCGGGGTAAGCCCATAGGTGCCCTGATAAAGGAACGAGACGGTGTTTAGGTAACCGAAGAGCGCAACGATTTGCAGCACCGAGAAGATCAGGATGCCCACATAAATTCGGTCGCCGAGCACAGCCTTGAAACGCACGAGAACCAACTTGACGCCGGTTGAACGGCGGTTATCGCGGTGCAGGGTTTCGATGAGGTAGCGGTAGGTGAAGAACCAAACCATTGCGCCATAGCAGGCAAGAAACACGAATAGGCCGCGCCAAGGCAGCAGGGTGACCAGCTGTGAACCAATAAGCGGGGCAAGGATGGGCGCCAGGCCGCTGATGAGCGAGACGCGGGCCATCATCTTGAGCATTGGTGCGCCGGTGTAGAGGTCACGAACGATAGCGCCCATGAGCACGGCCGCACCCGCACCGCCGATGCCTTGAAGTAGGCGAGAAAAGAAGAACATGTCGATGCTTGGCGTGACTATGCAGAGCAGCGAGCCGGTCAGGTGCAACGCGGTGAGAATCAGCATTGGGCGACGGCGGCCGATTGCGTCAGCGAGTGGGCCAGCAACCAGCTGACCGATGGCGAAACCAATGGTCACGCCGGTGAAGGTGAATTGAACCGCGCTGTTTGGTGCGTTGAAGTCTTGGCCAATGCTTGGGAAAGCAGGCAGGACCAAGTCGATGGTGAACGGCAACAGCGTTGTCAGAAGGCCAATCACGATGATGTAGGTGCGGCGCTGAGCTCCGGTTAGATTCTCACCGGTCAATACCTGGTGCTTCTTCTTGATTTTGCCTTGGGTCACCCGTTGAGCCTACTTCATCGATTCTGAATACCATTCACATATGTGGTTTTTGTTACCGATTAGTAACCACAGCTCGGCCAATGTGTTGCAGGCAAGCCGGTGCCTTGATTAGTCGCGAGACTTGCCGCGACTGCCCACGCTTCGGCTAGAGGTGCCGCGGCGCTTGCGCAGGTAAGGCAGGGACACCAGCCAACCCAGCACCGCTAGCACAGCAATGCCGCCACCCCACTGGATGGCCGTTTCAACCCGAGCGTCTCTAGGTGGCACCGAGTCAACGTTGTTGGTCGAGGCTGGGTTTCCATCCTGGCCGTTCTCAATGCCGTCGCCATCGATGTCTGAATCGACGCCATTATCAATGCCGTCACCATCTAGGTCTGGGTCTTCGTTATTGACCACGCCGTCACCATCGATGTCAGGATTTGGGCCCTGAAGCGCCTTGCCTTGGGCAGGGTTTTCGAGGCTTGAACCAATCGCCGAGACCGCACCCGGCAGAGTTGCCGCGGTCACCGACATGGCGCCGATGAAGATCGTAAGCAGGAGGCTGAGAATCATGACGATTGCGCCAATTTTTACGATGTGATTGCGGTTCATCGGGCTAGATTACCCCAGACTTTAGTACTTGTAGGTGACCTTGACCGCGCGGGCGGCAGGGCCGGTCAGCTTGGTCACGGCAGTGGTCGAACGAACCGCAAGATTACCGTCGAGCTTGGCGCCGACGGCACAGACATTTGCCGCACGCAGCTTAGCCAGACGAATCTCGGTGGCCGTGTACTTAGCCGGCACGAGACCAACACAAACCATGGCCTTAGGCGCCTCGGCTGCCGAAACAATCGCGCGAATCGAGGCAACCATCTTCGGGTTGGTCGCGACAAAGGTGGCACGGTAGCGGCTGAACTGCTGGAAAGCGTCGGCGCGCGGCGGAGCCACGAAGGTAACCGCATCCTGGAACACCAGAGTGCCGATCTTCGACTTGAAAGTCAGGTCAACGACACCGGCCGCATGCTCAGGCATCTCGAGCGTGATGTGATCTTCTGAGTTAGAAACAATCTTGACCGGCTTGCCGTCGAGCAGTGCCGAGAGAACACCGGCAAAGTTGCGGGCATTCAGGGTCAGCAACTGACCGCCCTTGGTGCTGACCGTCTTTGCCGAACTGCCCAGGATGGCCATGCCATTGGCCGAGACGGAGCTTCCGGCCGAGCCAGCCACCACAGGCAACGCAGCAACCGAGTGGCTAGCCGCCGAGGCGGCACTGGTGCCGATGGCGTTGATCGCCGCGACCTCGACGTTATAGGTGCGCCCTGGCTGCATGCCGTTGAAGGCACAGAACAGCGATGTGGTTGCCGGGCAGATTACCGACCCGTTTACCTTGACGTCATAGCCGGTTACAGCCGAACCACCATCGGCGGTTGGCGCCGACCACGAGATGATCATGTCAGGTTCGGTGACGGTCAAAGTCAGCTGGGCAGGCGCTAGCGGCACCGCAAAGTTGGTCTGGAAACCGCTGGTGCTGTTCGAGTTCGAAGCCGAGGTGGTCGACGATGTGATGGTCACAATCTTGACCTTGAAACCGCCAACCGATGAAGACTGCGGAGCCGAACCAGAGCTCGACGGCGCAGGTGTGCTGACCGATGCGCGTCGGAACGAGATGCGGGTGCTTGCGGTGTTGGTGGTCGGCGCCGGTGTTGGGGTGACCGTGCTGTTGACGATGTTTTGGATGGTCGTCGAGGTCGCGTTCACATCGGTCTCGTTGTATGGGGTGGTCGCCGAGAAGTTCGAACCGATTGGAGCAACGAAGATGTCGTAACGGGTGAATGAACTGTCTAGTGCGGTCGGCGGAGTCCACGAGACCTGAAGGTCATTGTTTACCGTTGCCGCAGTCAGGTTGGTTACCGCCATCGGCGCATCCATCGGGGTCTGCGACAAAGTAACATTCGACGCGGTACCGCGACCGGCCGAGGTGATCGCGCGAGCAACCGCGGTGTAGGCGATGTCGTTAGGCAAACCGACGATGGTACAGGTAATCGACGAGCCGACGGTCGGGCAAGCCGCGTTCTCATAGGCGTCACCGTTGGCATCGGTCGCGATCAGCACATAACCGGTGATCGCCGAGCCACCGGTATAGCTTGGTGCGGTGAATGATGCGGTTAGCGCGTGGGTGGTCACCGAGGTTGAGAAGATGTGAGGCGCACCGGCAAAGTCGGCAAGAACATTGAAGCCACGGATGACCTCGGTGGCCGCCGCGTAGCTGCCGTAGCCAGTTTGGGTCGCGACAATTTCACAGTAACCAGCTGCGGTTAGTGTCACGATGCCAGCCGAAATCGAACATGCGGTGCTGTTGCTGGTCGTAGCCAGACCAATCACGGCGGCCGCACCTGCATTGGTGGTTGGCAACAACTTGAATGCCGGGGTGCCGAATGCTAGGTCTGGAATCACATCGAAGTTGATGGTCTGGTTCAACAAACCAACCCGGATGATTTGGCGCACGCTGGCGGCAGCGTAACGGCTTGAACCGGCCTGGGTGGCGACGACCTCACAAACACCCTCGGCGGTGAAGTTGATTTTGGTCGGCACAACTGAGTCAAATGCACAGGCGGCGCCCGAGCTGTTGGTTGCGATCGAGTAGGTGACGGCAAGACCGCTGGTGGCAACCGCAACCGGGGTGTAGCTGCCGGCAACCACCGGATACATCGGCGCGGTTGAGCTGAACGCTACGGTCTGCTCTTCCTTGGTGACGGTGATGGTCTGCGAGGCGCTGGTGATGGCGTTGTAGTTGGTCGATGCTGCCTTGGTTGCGCGGACCGAACAGGTTCCGGCAGCCGTTGCCGACAGCACGTCGCCAGCTATGCGACAGTGTGCAGTTCCAGACGAAACAATCGAGTAGCTAACCGCACCGGTGCCCGAACCACCCGCGGTGAACATGGTCAGATTGTCGACGGCCATGGTCGGTGCGCTCGCGATGGTCAGGGTGCCCTGGTTGATCTTGCGAACCACGATGGTCTGAACCGCTGAGGTTTCGACCAGGTAGTTTGCGTCACCCGCACGAGTCGCGGTCAACTGACACAGTGAGCCGGCGTCGCCAGGCAAAATGGTGGCACCGATCAGACGACAGGTGCTGCCGGCAACAACCGAGTAGCTCAAGGCGCCGGTTCCGGTTCCGCCGGTGGCAACCGGGTTCAGGCTTGACCAATAGTCAACTGCGGCAGCAGAAGTGATGTTCACCGCTGCCTGACGAGCCTTGCTGATCACTAGGGTCGCCTCGGCGTGGTTCGCGAGGTAGAAGCCATCCTGGTCGGTGTCGACATCGACCCGAACCAAACAGCTGCCCACACCCTTGATGATTAGGTCGCCGGTGCCAGGGTCCAGCACACAAACCAACGATGAAGCATTGCTGCTGAAGGTGATGTCGCCCGGGCTGTCGGTGCTGAATTGAACCGCAACGCGCGCGTTCGGCACGTAATCCTGGGCGGTGTAAGCCAAGCTAACATCGGCCACCTTCGAAACGGTGAAGGTGTTCGAATCAATCGGGGTCAGCGAAGTGCCCGACGAGTCACCATTGAAGCGCAACGTGTATGGGGTGCCCGGGTCGCCAAGCACCTTGAGGCCGGCGAAGGTGACCAAACCGTTTACGGCACGAGCGGTGGTCGTGCCCGAAACCGAGCCGGTTGAGTCGTTGTAAATCGACGCAGTGACCTCGGTGGTGTTGTCACTGGTGGCGATGTTATTGAAGCGGTCGCGAACATAAAGAGCCGGCTGGCTGGTCAAGTTGGCGCCACTCAGGCCACCGGCCACATTGGCGCCGCGCATGGTCAACTTGGCCGGCACGGCGTGGGTCGGAATCAGATCTGATGAAGCCGGGGCGCTGAATGAGGTTGAACCGACCACGGCGGTGAAGGTGAGCTTGTATGTGGTGCCCGGGGTTCCGGTCAAAATCAGGTTGTTGAAGGTGACCGCACCGTTTGCGGCGGTCGCGGTCGCGTACTGAAGCGGTGATGCGCCTGATCCGCTGGTAACCACCGCGGTGACCACGGTTGAGTTGTCGGTGTCGGCGATGTTGCCATCCAAGTCTTGAAGTTCAAGCACCGCGGCACGAGTCAGCGCCGAGCCGCTCATGCCGACAGCCGGTTGGGTGTTCCAAACTAGGCGGTCAACCGAGGCGTGGCTCACCTGGTAGTTGGCCGAAACAGCAACTGCCAAATCGCCAGAACTGAAGGTCATTTGATAGTTGTGGTTGGTCAAACCGCGCATGTATAGGTTGCTGAAGGTTGCCACACCGTTGCTCACGGTTGCCGTGATTGGCACCGAGTTGCTTGAGACCACGCGAGTCAGGGTTCCGCCCGAGCCCGAGGTGAGCGCCGCGGTGATGACCGTGCTGCTGTTCTGGGTAACGGTGTTGCCGAAGCTGTCGACGATCTTGACCACCGGCTGACCGGCCAAGGCCGCGCCAGTCTGAGCACCGATTGGCTGGTTCAAGATCTCGATTCGAACCGGTGCACCCGGGGTCAGCTGGATGTTGTTCGAGTTGACCGAGGCAAGGCCACCCGAGGTAAAGGTGAGCTGGTAATCGGTGGCCGGGGTGCCGGTAACGGCAAGGCCGGCGAAGGCTGCCTGACCATCGGTGACTGCAAGTGACAGTGAACTAGTAACCGTGTTGGTTACGGTGGCGCCGGCGCCAACCGAGGCAACCACATTGCCAACATAGTTGTAAACCCGGTTGCCATAGAAGTCTTGAACCTCGATGATCGGCTGGGTGTTCAGAGCAACACCGGTTGTGCCGCCAGAAGGCTGTTGCGCCATGGCCAACTTGGTTGGGGTCGAGTAGGTGACTCGGAAACTGTTGGTTGCCGATGACGTGATGGTGTTGCCGGCTACGGTAACGGTGAAGTCGAGCGTGTAGTCGGTGGCAGGCAGCGCGATGGCCTTTAGACCACTAAAGGTTGCGACACCCTGGGCCAAGGTGGCGGTGCTGTTGCCGGCCAAATATTCACGAGCCGAGGTGGTCGAGAGTCGCGCGGTCACCACATCGGTGCTGTCGGCAGAAACCACGTTCTCGAAGGCGTCGCGCAGCTGAAGAATCGGCTGACCGGTCAGGCTGTCACCGGTGGCATTGCCGCCAACCGGCTGCTGTGTGATGGTTAGGTGGTGCGCAACCGCGTGGTTGACCTGAATTGGGTTGGCAGTGATGGCCGGCAGGCCGTTGACCTCAAACTTGAGTTCATAGTTGGTGCCCGGCAGACCATAAAGGTCAAGAGCATCGAAGCTTGCAACACCGGCCACGGCTGGCTTCGAAGCACCGGTCAGGCGTGCCGCCGAGCCGTTTAGCAGGGTCAGCCCGGCAGTTGAGTTGATGGTTGCCGCCACGGTAAAGGTTGAGTTGGCAACACGGTTGCCCGCGCTGTCGCGAATTTCAACGGCAGGCTGAGTAGCCAGGTGTGTGCCTGTGGCATTGCCACCGACCGGCTGAGTGATCAGCGCAATCTGAGCTTCGTAACCGTAAGAGATGGTCAAGCCGGTCTGTGAAGTCGAGTTAATCGAGCTGCCGACCACACCAAAGTTCAACTTATAGGTGTTGGCAATCGAGCCGGTTAGCGTCAACGTTGTCAGAGTTGCCACACCGCCAGAGGCTGTCGCCGAAGCACCAGAGAGGTTGGCCGAGCCGGCACTTGGCGCGGTGACCTCGCCGGTCACGGTCACGCGGCTATTGGCTGCGGCACCCGAGGTGACGGTGTTCTGGTAGCGGTCCTTGATGGTGATGATCGGCGGGGTGGTGAACGCTTCACCCGAGCGACCACCCGAGGCGGCACGGGTTACCACTAGGTGATTGGCATCGTTGTGAGTTACAGAAATGGTCGACGAAGCCAGCGAGGTGAGGGTCGGGTTCGGCGTCGCGGTCGCGAAATCAAGGGTGTAGGTGACACCAGGGGTTCCAACGAACTTTACGCCGCTGAAGGTAGCGATACCACCGGTCACGTCGGCAGTAACCGTGCCCTCAGTTAGGTCACCGGCACCATCGGTCGACTTCACGCGCACGGTTACGGCGCCGCTGTTGGCGGTGGTCACGAGGTTGCCATCCTGGTCGTAAAGCTTGGCAATTGGCTGGGTCGACAGTAGTTCACCGGTCTTGCCCGGGGTGTGATCGACGGCATCGGTCGAAGGCTGGCGAGTGATGCGCAACTCGGTGGCCACACCCGGCAAAATGTCGAACGGGGTCGAGGTCGCGGCAACGCCGTTAGAAACCAACTTGAACGTGACGAAATAGCCTTCGGTAGACGGCGCCTGGAAGGCCAGCCCGGTGAAGGTAACCAAACCACCCGAGGCAGTGAACGCGCTGGTCTCCGAACCAACCGGATTTCCGGTTGAGTCCTTCAACTGGGCGGTAACCGTTGAAGAGTTGTCGCTAGTGACACGGTTTCCCGAGCCATCGCGCAAGATAACGGTAGGAACCGGACTGAAGGCAACTCGAGTCTGCACAGTGGTCGGCTGCTGACCAATGGTCAAGTTGATAGCCAAACCTGGGTCGAGATCGATGTCCTGCGAGGTCGAAATTTCGGTGCCGTTGTAAGTCACTGCATACTTCAGGCGCAGTCCCGTTTCAACGGTTCCAGACAACTTCAAACCACTGTCGGTGAAGTCGACGCTTCCGGCGGTGGCACTCTTGGTGGTGGTTCCAGAAAGCACCTGCGATACGTTCTCAGACACGGTCACTGCCAACCCACTGTCGGCAACCACGTTTCCGGCGGTGTCTTCAATGTTCAACTTCGGCTGGGTGGTGAATGGCAAATCAACATTCGCGCCGGCAGCGTTGCGAGTCAATCGAAGCGCAGATGGGTCTCCGAAGGAAATCGAAACTGTCGCGGTCGCGACGTCACCGTTGATCGGCAGCGAACCGTTTGAAGCGGTGAAGTTCAAGGTGTAGCTGCCGGCCTTGGCACGCATGACGAGGTTGGCAAATGAGACTCGCGCCGAGCTATTTGAACTGATCGAAGCACCCGAGATTGCCCGCACGTCGGCCGACGAGGTTGATTCGGTGACAACTACAGTGGTTGCGTTTCC
>ERZ650308.1478-NODE-1478-length-12143-cov-11.008438_pt1 | contig 12143 bp, 9 predicted proteins | sample MGYA00376244_ERZ650308 | MGnify/ENA primary metagenome ERZ650308 (study PRJEB26733, sample SAMN07839295) | wastewater metagenome | biome: small river; feature: stream; material: water | place: USA: North Carolina | collected 2016-04-26 ...
CTGCCCTAAAATTTCTGAAAATTGCATAAAGCAAAGATAGCAGAAAATGAGAGAGCCAAAAATTTTAGGTTCTAAACTTTTTGGCCTCATCTATAGCAGAGGTTTTTTTTAAAATTTATAAACACAATTTCAAAAAATTGGCTACTTTTATTTTCTGAAATGAAGTTACCCGCCCATTTCAAGATTGTATTTCAACATAAAACACACCTCATGAAAGCACAAGTATCCCTTATCTGTTCGCTTTTTTTGTTCCTATTGCTACTATTTTGGAACCAAAAAACGAAATTTCTTAAAGAAGCATTCTATTATTTGCAAACTCCTTTTGAAAGGCTATTAATCCCCAATTTTCCTTTCAAATAAGTACTAATCAACAGAATTTCTTTTAGCCCCCACTTCCCATGATAGTATCAATACAAAAGTATTTTTGTGCTGTTTTGTTTTTGGCTTTTCTATTTACAAAAACACTTCAAGCACAAACAGCAACGAATATTTCTCAGTTGAATATAACAACTGAAGTGTTGCAAAATGCCAATTGCAATCAAAAAGCAATAATTATAGTACAAGCTAAGGATGGTTTAGCCCCTTATGAATATCAAATTAGTAAGGCAATACCATCTGGGAGTTCGCCTGTTCCGCCGCCACCTTCCACCCCTTTAGGAAGCTGGGAAACATCAAACTCATTCAGTGTTGACGAAGGAACCTATGTGATTTTTGCGAAAGATAAGTTGGGATTAGTTGTTTCAACAACAGAAACAGTGGCCAAGGACTCCGCTCCAAAAGCGCAGCTAACCTTGTCAAACCGCTGTGTTCCTGATGGAAATTTCGAAATGAAATTAGAGGTAACAAATCCTGGAATTCCACCTTATTTATTAAGTAAGAATGGGGGTGTTTTTGAAGTGGTTAGTTTACCCTATACCCTTTCTAATCAAAATTCGGGAAATTATAATTGGATTATAAAAGACAGTAATGGATGTGAAAGTTCGCAAACATTAACGATCCTTCCGTCTTTAGCACTCTCAGTAGCATACATTACAGCTCCAAGTTGTACTTCAGACGATGGGATAGTAGCATTAATAACTAAGGGGGGTTCTACTAATTTTGAATATCAAATTAATGGCGAACAACCCACTACGGATTCAGTTTTTACCAATCTCCCTCCAGGAAGTTATAGATGTAGGGTTGATGACAAAACAACCGGTTGTTTTGAGGAAATAGAAGTCAATTTGGAACCCGCAAACGCAATCGTAGGTTTGAGATTAGCATCAATGGATGTAAGTTGTAATGGAGGAAATGACGGCGCTATATCAGTACATATCGACACCACATCAAGTAGCGCAAATAATAGTTCCAATTACAAATACAGCATTGACCAAATAAATTTTCAAAAAACACCATTTTTTTCAAGTTTACAAGCGGGTAGTTATACAGTAGAAGTAATATCAGAAAGAGGTTGCAATGCAACAGCTACTATTTCAGTTTTGGAACCTGACCCAATTAGAGTCGATACTCCAACAGTTGTAGATTTTAGTTGTTTTGTAAATAATAATTTGAATCAAGCTTCCATTAGTGTTGGAGAAATTTATGGAGGTTCGGGTAATTTCACCCTTTATGAATTTATAAAAAATAACAATCCTATACAGATTAGTAGTTCTTCAACATATATAGAGTCAGATCAAACAGGTGGGGAGTATAGTATTAGGGTATACGACAGCAGAGGCTGTTCGGGGAGTAGTAGTAAAGTTACAATTACTCCTTTTATTTCATTAGAAAAGATCAAGATAACTGCAACAGAACCGATAAACTGTATTAGCTCTGAAAGCATTCAGGTTTCGATAGAAGCCAAAGGCAGCGCCCCTATAAACATACTATATTCGCTTGTTGACATCCAACCAGAAACAGGTGTAATAGGCTCTGTATATCCAATCCAAACTAATTCTACTGGGTTTTTTACCGGACTCTCTCCAGGTAAATATTATGTTACGGTTTTAAATGAAGATACGGGCTGTAGTTACAAGGAATTGTATAATGTTACGGATCCCAACACATTTTTACTTACAATTAACTCTGTTAACGCGGTTACTTGCCATGCAGGAAATGACGGTGGTATAAAATTTACAATAACAAATAAAAATAGCACTACTACTCATAATTCGTTTAGTTGTATTGTTAAAAATAAATCGGATGCTATTGTTTATCTAAACACCCACTCAGGTTTTGAACCTGTCGTAATAAGCGGATTAACGGCTGGTGAATATAGGATACAAGTTACTTTAACAAACGATCCTTTTTGTAGTCTATCCAACAATTTTACGATTTCAGAACCAGAATTGCTTGTAGCTAATTTATCGCTTAAATCACCCCTTAACTGTGGTGTTACGCCTGAATTAGAATTAGTTGTTGTAGGGGGCACTCCAAGTTATACTCTTAGTAAAGACGGTATTTTATTTGCAACTACTATTTTTTCCGCACCCCAAAAAATGGAAGCAGGTATTGGCACTTACACTTTTTATATAAAAGACTCTAAAGGATGTAGTAGTAAATCAAATGACATTACAATTGACTCCATTCCAGGATTAAAAGTAGATGTTGATCAAACACTAGCCATAATTAAATGTAATGGAGAGACCACTGCAACGATTACAGCTATGGCTTCAGGGGGTGTGGGTAGCTATCGCTATAGTTTGGTTGACGAAAAAGGAGCTGTCATTAGACCATTTCAATCTTCGGGAGTATTCTCAAATCTTGGTGTTGGAATTTATATAACTAAGGCAGAAAGCAATAATTGCTCCCCTGCATCCTCTGTAAGAATTATCATTGAAGACATATCTCCACTGATTTTAAATTTAAAACAAGGAGGGTTAAACGAAATAATTGCGACACCAATTGGAGGGGCAGGCAATTATAAATTCACTTTTAATGGTGAATATTATGATGATATTCCAAGTTATATTTATTATAAAACCCAAGATTTCTTAGTGACTGTTCAAGACGCAAATGGATGTACCACATCCGTTTCTCAAAAATTCGATTACATAGACATTTGCACACCAAATTATTTTACTCCAAATGGTGATGGAATAAATGATACTTGGGCCCCAGGATGCAGTACAAATTATACCAATTTAGTTTTTTCGATTTACGATCGTTATGGACAAGAATTGGGTAACTATCGTCATGGACAATCTTGGGATGGGAAATACCAAGACGTAGCACTTCCCTCAGGAGATTATTGGTACATATTGAAATTGAATAATTCAAAAGACAATAGGGAATTTATAGGTCATTTTACATTATATAGATAATTCATTAACAAAGAAGCCATGAAAATTAAACCTATTTTAAGCATGCTAATGTTTTGTTTTATTGGCTTTAGCCAAGAATTATATCCGCCGGTTAATTCACAATATTTAGCAGAAAATCCTTTTGTATTATCTCCAATATTTGCCGGAATAGAGGATAATTTAAAAATACGTGCCAATGGAATAAAACAATGGGTAGGGATTAAAGATGCCCCAAAAAACCAATCCCTTTATGCTGATTTTAGAACAACAAATCATTCGGGAATAGGATTTTCATTGTACAATGACAGCAACGGAAATACTTCACAAATGGGCGCCAAATTTTCTTTTTCACATCACATCACATTAGATTTGGAAACTAAACAATATTTGTCTTTTGGACTTTCGTTCCATATCAATAGTTTTAAAATTAATAGTAGTCAATTCAACATCAATTCTGAATTTCAACCGTTTGACCCAGGGATTGATAACAATAGAACGGCTTCTAATAACAATTTCGATGTTGGACTTTTGTATCGGAACAAGGGTTTTTACATGAGTATTTCCGGCGCTAATGTGTTGCCAAAAGCCAAATCTAATAATTTAACAAGGTTGCCTGACATGGTTTTGAATTACCAATTGTATTTAGGGTATGTAATAAAAAACAGTTCCAACAGCAAAGTAGAAATAGAACCCTCAATTTATCATCTGTTTTTTGGAGTAGACAATCGTTCAGCCAGTGATTTTAATTTAAAGTACCGCCGACACAATGGTTTTGGTAATTACTATTGGGGAGGAATAGGCTATCGGTTTTTAAACGGCCAACCATCTGTACCATTGACAGTAGCTCCAATGGGAGGGTTTAAAAAAGCTAATTTTTGTTTTGGATATTCCTATCAAGTGAACTTGAATCAACTGGCCTACTATAATTCAGGTACTCACATGGTTACTTTGGGCTATGATTTCCATTAAAACTACTTCGAATATCCTTGCTAGCAAAACACAATTCACGATTAAAGATCAGTATATTCAAAAAAAAGAGAATAAAAAATAACAGATTATTTAATTTACAACGATTTCGTTAAGAAATATTGATTTTTTATCGCTTTTCAGAATTTGTCACAACACGAAAAGTTCTATCTTTGTTTCTCTTTCAGAAAAACTAAAAAACAGATACAATGAAAACGGTAAACGATTTTAATTTTAAAAATAAAAAAGCAATCATTCGCGTTGATTTTAACGTGCCTTTGGATGAAAATTTTAATGTAACAGACGCTACACGTATTGAGGCTGCAAAACCAACAATTGATAAAATTTTGGCTGACGGCGGAAGTGTAATTTTAATGTCACATTTAGGCCGTCCAAAAGGAGCCGAAGAGAAATATTCATTGAAACATATCTTAAAAACAGCTTCAGCTATTTTAGGAGTGCCAGTTCAATTCACTGCCAATTGTGTAGGAGCTGAAGCAAAAGCTGCTTCAGACACATTGCAAGCTGGTGAAGTTTTATTGCTAGAAAATTTACGTTTTCATGCTGAAGAAGAAGCAGGAGATGTCGCTTTCGCAAAAGAATTAGCTTCATTAGGAGATATATATGTAAATGATGCTTTTGGTACGGCACACAGAGCACACGCTTCGACTACTATCATTGCCCAATTTTTCCCAACCGACAAATGTTTTGGAACTTTACTAGCTAAAGAAATTGAAAGCTTGAATAAAGTATTAAACAACAGTGTAAAACCAGTAACTGCTGTTCTTGGAGGATCTAAGGTGTCTTCAAAAATTACGGTGATCGAAAATATTTTAGACAAAGTAGACCATATGATTATTGGTGGTGGAATGACCTTTACTTTTGTTAAAGCTTTGGGTGGAAAAATCGGAGATTCTATTTGTGAAGATGACAAACAAGAATTAGCATTAGAAATTTTGCGTTTAGCAAAAGAAAAAGGAGTTCAAATTCATATTCCAGTAGACGTTGTTGCGGGAGATAAATTCTCTAATGATGCGAATACACAAGTAGTTGATGTTAGAGCAATTCCTGACGGATGGGAAGGAATGGATGCAGGACCAAAATCGTTAGAAAACTTTAAAAAAGTAATTTTAGAGTCTAAAACGATACTTTGGAATGGCCCTCTGGGTGTTTTTGAAATGCCAACTTTTGCTAAAGGAACTATTGCTTTAGGTGAATTCATTGCTGAATCAACTGCTAACGGAGCTTTCTCACTTGTTGGTGGTGGAGATTCAGTTGCAGCAGTAAAACAATTTGGTTTTGAAGACAAAGTAAGTTATGTTTCAACAGGAGGAGGAGCTATGTTAGAAATGTTAGAAGGTAGAGTTTTACCAGGAATTGCTGCAATTTTAGAATAAGCAATCTGAAATCATAATCAAGTTAATTGAACTTGAACCTATTTAATAGAAAACCTTAGCGAAATAATTTTGAGCTGAGGTTTTCTTTTTTAGCCTAAAGCGCTGACTTTTTTTACAAAAAACAATCAAAAAACCCCAAAAACGCCCTCAAAACTGATTTTTTAACAATATTTAAGTAATTTTTCAGTTTGAACCTAGTAAGTTTGTAAAAAACGATTGTATAATCGTTTGGAATATAGCCCCTTGATTACATCAACTATGAATATAAAACGCCTTATACTTCCTTTTTTTCTCCTTCTATCTTTCTCGCTATTTGCGCAGGAAACAGTAGAGAAAACTACCCCTATAAAACCAGATATTAAACTGACCTATTTAGATTCTATCAAAAAAACATTTGTCAAAGATGATTTGGCTGCCTGTGTAGATAGTTTATGGTTAAAGGAATTGTCCAATTTAGACATCTTCAATAACCTATCCGATGATATTCAAAATATCAATATGGATGATCAGGTAGATTATGAATTGCCTACAGAATTGCTAAAGGCAAGACTACAGCAAATGGATGATAAGTCGCCCTTTCATATCGAATACAATCAAGGTTTAGAAAACATTATCAAGTCGTTTCTTAAAAACAGAAAGCGCTCTTTTGAACGTTTAATGGCTGTTTCAGAATATTATTTCCCTTTGTTTGAAGAGGCATTTGACAAACAAAATGTTCCTCTTGAAATTAAATATTTAGCTGTTGTTGAGTCGGCTTTAAATCCAAAAGCGGTTTCTAGAGTTGGCGCTACAGGTCTTTGGCAGTTCATGTACCAAACGGGAAAACAGTACGGTTTAAAAATTGATTCGTATGTCGATGAACGTAGCGATCCCTTAAAAGCTAGTGAAGCAGCAGCTCAATACATGAAAAACATGTATGCTATTTTTGGTGATTGGGACTTGGTTTTAGCATCGTATAATTCTGGTCCTGGAAATGTGGCGAAAGCTATTCGTCGTTCTGGCGGGCAACAAAATTATTGGAACATACGTAAAAATTTACCTAAAGAAACACAAGGTTATCTCCCTGCTTTTCTAGCCACCATGTATATTTACGAATACCACAAAGAACATGGAATAGTGCCCGAAAAAGCGCCAATTAAACATTTTGCTACTGATACGATAATGATTAAAAGACAAATGTCTTTCAAACAAATATCAGACTTGATTGATATTCCCGTAGCTCAGTTGCAGATTTTGAACCCTTCTTATAAATTAAATATTGTTCCAGCTTACAAAGAACAAAGCCATTTTTTGAGATTACCACAAGATAAAATAGCAATTTTTACATCTAATGAATCCAAGATATATGCCTACGTAGATAAAGAAGCCAATTTGCGCGAAAAGCCATTTCAAATTGTACGACCAATTGTATCTCAAGACTCTGTAAATACATTTCAAAAATTGGCGCAAGCAAAAGTTCGTTATTACCGTGTTAAGCGTGGAGATAATTTAAGTACAATAGCTCAAAAATACGATGTGGCAGTTGATGATATTAAAAAATGGAATAACATCAGAGGGAATAAAGTAGCTTACGGGAAGAATTTAAAAATTAACGGAGTTGAATCTGATCAAAAGGAGACAGCTCTAGCCAAAGTAGAAACAGACATTAAAGGAGTTCATAAAGACAGTTTAGCAACCCCAACGTTTTACATCGTTCAAAAAGGAGACAATCTAAGCGCTATTGCTAAAAAATTCAACATTACTTTAGCCGATATCAAAGAATGGAATAAGCTAACTAATTCGAATGTTCATTTAGGCGCTTCACTTCAAGTAGTGAAAAATCCAATTAATAAAGAAGTAGTAACAGAATCAGTTGAAAGAAAAGATATTGCCTATAGTGTTCAAAAAGGCGATAATTTAGGGAGTATTGCTAAAAAATTCGGAACTAGTATAGAAGACTTAAAACAATGGAATAAATTAAATTCTAATGCAATTGCTATTGGAAATAGTTTGATTGTTGCAAAAAACGAAATTGTTATCGATACCAATAAAGCCACAGTAGCTAGTTTTAAAAAGAAAGAACAATTTCCAAGCACTGCCAATAAAGAAGCTGAATACTATGTAAAAAAAGGAGATTCTTTGTACAGTATTTCAAAAAAATATCCTGGCGTGACCATTTCTGATTTAAAGAAATGGAACAATATCAAAGACGACGAATTAAAACCCGGAATGAAGTTGAGAATCAACGGATAATAGAATGTGTCATAATAAATTTTGGTCGTGTTTACTATTGTTTTGAATCATGAATAAATCCCATTTTTTATGCCTGTTGCTATCGCTTTTTCTAGTTTCTTGTATCAAGAAAGAGACTGATTTAGCTCGAAAAGCAAATGGGAAGATCAATACAATTTCCGTAATTATTGACGATCAATTATGGAATGGAGAAATTGGCGACAGCATTCGAAACAAATTTGCTTCACCTGTAATTGGATTGCCTGAAGAAGAGCCCCTATTTACTATCAATCAATACCCAGTTAAATTATTGGAAGGGTTTGCTACAGATAGCCGCGCTATTTTAGTAGTTAAAAAAGCCGCCGAAAATAAATACGAAATCAAGGAAAATCAGTATGCGACTCCTCAAAATGTATTTCATATTACAGGGAAAACAGCTGTTGAGATTTTGCAATTATTAGAAGCACATACGCCTGAAATTATTCGCCGTATAGAGCAAGTTGAAATAACAGAGAGCCAACGAATTCATAAAAAATCCCTGATACCCACCTCGTCGTTCAAGAAACAATTTCAGCTTAGCATTCAAGTTCCTTCCCACTTTGAAAAGGTAATGCAAAAACCCAATTTTGTTTGGTTGAAGAAAAATATAATTAGTGGAAGTAGCAGTTTGTTAGTATATCAAGTACCATTGAATGCCATATCAAATACAAACGTTGCGACATCTATTCTTTCAATGAGAGATTCTATTGGGAAATACATTCATGGGACAGAACCTAAAAATTTTATGATTAGCGAGACAGGATATACTCCGTATTTTTTCAAATCGAAGTTGGACCATCACCTTGCATACGAAACCAGAGGAACTTGGCGCCTGCAAAACGATTATATGTCTGGACCATATGTCAATTATACGATTGTAGATTCTATTAATAAACGGTTAGTAGTATTGGAAGGATTTTGTTATTCGCCTTCCAAAGAAAAGAGAGACGTAATGCATGAGTTAGTAGCTATTATGCATTCGGTTCATTTGCATAAAAACAATACATTTACCCCAAATAAAAAATAAACTTCATGGCATTAGAATGGACAATTAAATCTTTCGAATCCCTTTCTGTAAATGAGTTGTACGACATTCTTCGTTTACGAAGCGAAATTTTTGTAGTGGAGCAAAATTGTGTATATCTAGATTTGGATGGCAAAGACCAGAAAGCGCTGCATCTTTTTGGCACATTTGAAGGGAACATTGTAGCACATGCACGTCTATTTAAACCCGGAATTTCTTTTGTTCATGCTTCAATTGGTCGTGTAACTGTAGAGGCAAAACATAGAGAAAAAAAATGGGGACACGAATTAATGCGTCAAGCTATTGCAGGAGTTTTGGAACATTTTGGAGAAACTGAAATCACGATTGGTGCACAATTGTATCTCAAAAAATTCTACGAAAGCCATGGATTTGTACAAACCAGCGAAATGTATTTAGAAGATGACATTCCACACATTCAAATGGAGAAAAGTCACTAACATTTGGTAATTACTAGTTCAACTCTTCGGTCTAACTCAGTTGCTTTTCCCATTGGAAACTGATTGCCATATCCTTTGATGGTCATTCGCGACGGATTGATTTTTCGCATTACTAAATAGCGGTATACTGCTTTGGCTCGGTTGTATGACAATTTCCTCTCTTTAGTGTCTTTGTCAATTGCATCAGAAAAGTATTTTGGAGTACAACAAACATGGCCTTGAATTTCAAATTCTATATACGGGTTGGCCTTTAAAAACAAGACCATTTTATCTAATATAGTTCGAGATTTTAAATCCAAATAACTACTTCCAATTCCAAAGCGAACATTCTCTAAATAGATTCGATCTCCTTTTTGGTGTGGTAATTGAAAATCAGAAAACAAGTGGGGAATTCCCATGAAAAACTTAGGTCTATTTTGTTCTACTACAATTTCTACTCGACGGTTTTTAGTTCGTGTTTGATCAAGGTTAGGCACTGTATCTTTGTTGACCAAAACCCTCCCTCTGCCTTCTAAAGCAATAAGTTTCTTGGGATTCAATCCCAAGTTTAGTATGATTTTTTCAACTGCACTTACCCTTCTGTCCGATAAATTGAAATTGTAAGTAGCTGATCCACGATCATCACAATACCCAAAAACACGAACGGATTGAATTTGGCTGCTATCTATTTTTTGAAAAAAGTTACAAAGCAGGTCTTTTTGAGACACTTTAAGCAGGGCTACATCAAAGTCAAAATACACATTTTGCGTGATTTTTTCTTGTGCAAATCCGTTTAGGAACAGTAGTAAAAATACTATTTTGAGTAGCTTTTTCATTACATTTTCAATAGTTTACTTTTTGTCTTCCTTTGAAACAGCATTTATTTGAGCTAAAAATTTTTCAAACAATTGAATGGTTTTGGTATTGATTTCTTCAAAAGTTAAGCGGTCTTTACTTTGGTAAAAAAGCATTAACGCATACGGCTGGCTTAGATGGTCCTTAAGTAAATGTTGATTGAGACGGTAGGTTTCGCGTAAAACTCGTTTGAAATAATTGCGATCAACGGCTTTTTTAAAGTATTTTTTAGAAACCGAAACCCCCACTTTTAGCGGTTGATCATCTCCCAAGGTCCCAGAATGATAAACCAATCGCAAGGGATATTTCGAGACAGATTTTCCTTCAGAAAATAACAATCCGATAGTAATCTTGCTTTTTAGTTTTTCGTTTTTTGGATAATTGAAGTTCATTTCAGATAAAAATACCACTAATTTTAGACATCAAAGGTACAATTAAACCCTTTATAGGCGTTATTATTGAGGATTTAAATAGCCCTAAAAATTAATTTCGTATTTTTGTAATTCATTTTTCATGCATGCAAAAACTAATTTCGTATCCTCTTTCCATTATTTACTATTTGTGTTTTGGATTTTTTTTGGTTATTTTTCATCCGATTCAATGGATATGTTTCAATGTTTTTGGTTATCAAGCACATAAAAAAAGTGTAGATTATTTGAACTTTTTTTTGGTGCGTTGCACGAATCTTTTAGGAACCAGTTATCAGTTTGAAAATACGGAATTTATTCCAAAAAATGTTCCAGTAATTTTTGTGGCCAACCATCAAAGTTTATATGACATCGTTGCAATTATTTGGTACCTGAGAGATTATCATTGTAAGTTCGTAAGCAAGAAAGAATTAGGTAACGGAATTCCAAGCGTTTCCTATAATTTGAATCATGGAGGATCAGTTTTAATTGACAGAAAAGATCCTAAACAGGCCATTCCTTTAATCAAAGGTTTATCTGAATATATAGAAAACAATACCCGTTCAGCTGTAATTTTTCCTGAAGGAACTAGAAGCAAAACAGGATCACCTAAGCTATTTGCTGTGAATGGATTGAAAATGTTATACAAATTTGCACCGGATGCTTATTTTTTACCTATTACAATTAATAATTCTTGGAAAATGACTAAATTTGGGCAATTCCCTTTAGGTCTTGGTAATAAATTAGAGTTCCAAATCCACGAACCGATGAAAATTTCTGAGTATAAATTTGAAGAAATTTTTGAAAAAACCGAAAAAGTAATTACCGAAAATATAAAAAAATAAACCCATGTCTATACAAAATGTACGACTAGAAGTGATGCAATTTCTAGAAAAGAAAATTGACACTTTTGTCGATGAATTTTTAATTCCTGTTGAAAAAATTTGGCAACCTACAGATTTACTTCCAAATTCTCAAAAGGAAACATTTTTTGAAGAAGTAAAAGAATTACAAGAAATTGCTAAGGATTTGCCTTATGATTTTTGGGTAACCTTAGTGGGCGATACCATAACCGAAGAGGCGCTTCCTACCTACGAATCCTGGCTGTTAAATATTGACGGCGTGGCTTCTGAAGAAAAAGAAAATGGATGGAATAAGTGGTTCCGACAATGGACTGGTGAAGAAAACAGACATGGCGATCTTTTAAATAAATATTTGTATTTATCCGGAAGGGTTAATATGCGAGAAGTGGAAATAACTACGCAATATTTAATTAATGATGGTTTTGATATCGGTACCAGCAATGATCCGTATAAAAATTTTGTATATACCAGTTTTCAAGAACTGGCTACGTATGTTTCACACAATAGAGTGGCCCAAATTGCTAAAAGTTACGGCGACCGAAAATTACATAAAATGTGTAATATGATTGCAGGAGACGAAATGCGACACCACTTGGCCTATAGCGAATTTGTCAATCAAATTTTCAAAATTGACCCAAGCGAAATGATGTTGGCTTTTCAGAT
>ERZ650308.1480-NODE-1480-length-12132-cov-4.403577_pt1 | contig 12132 bp, 17 predicted proteins | sample MGYA00376244_ERZ650308 | MGnify/ENA primary metagenome ERZ650308 (study PRJEB26733, sample SAMN07839295) | wastewater metagenome | biome: small river; feature: stream; material: water | place: USA: North Carolina | collected 2016-04-26 ...
TGCTCTTCCGATCTTGGCACCGTCACGCCTGGAAGAGTTTCAAAAATGTCTCATTGCTCAGTCTAAACGCGACGGTGTCAGCACCGCGGCGCGCTGGGCTGAAGCATTCGGACAGTCACACCTGCTCTGGACAGAAGAAGAATAAATGAACGATCCCATCATCATCTTGGACGACGGAGACGCTGTGCGCGCCTCCACCATCGTTCGTGTCCGGTATGAACCGGAGACAGGACTGGCCACGCGTAAACGTCTTGCGCGTGTGCATGTAGACGTTGCCGACTTCACCTGGGAATTCACCTTCCGCAACAACAAGGAAGCGATGGCAGAGCGTGCACGCATTATCAAAATCATCCAGGAGGCGGAAGCGGGTGAGCAAACCCAACCTTAAAGCTTTGAACGAGCGCTACCCGTCGGACAAGTACATGGTGGTGGAATTGCGGGATCCATTTCAGATCCTCAAGATGTATGATTCCATGTGCGCCGCGGCGTGGGCCAATGGTCCACTGCCGGATACCGGCTACCACGTGTTGATCCAGGCCTCCCCGCGCACCAAAGGCGAGCGCTCTCAGGTGTTCGTGTGTACGGACGCCAATGCGGAGCTGCTGAAGTTGAAGCATCCCTACTACGATCAGGACTTCCGCGGTGCGGTGAAACTCGTCTACGACCCGACAGCGCCGATGCACGACAGCAGAGCGCCAGAGCCGCAGTATGTGGTGGATCTCATCGACAGGATTAAAGCCATGCGCAAAAGCTTCCCGCACAACTGGATCACCGGGCGTGTCGCGCACGAGGTTTTGCTGGTTGCAAACGGAGCAGACCCGGCAATGACTTTCACGACATGAGCACCAAATATACCCCTGAAGATTACAACACCGCGCGCCTACATGGCAGTTACGCCAACGCAGCGGCGATCGCGCGCGAGCTGTCGATATTTCCGGATGGTAATCACGACCTGCACTGGCACGAAGCAGCACAGCGCATGGATGAAATGGCGCAAGCCTATGAGCAGGGATTTAACGACGCCCGCAACTTCACAGGTCTCAAGGACATCCACGGTCGTGCGGTTCTCGCCGGCGACAAGGTGTGGCTGTACCCGCAGGAATATGAGGTGATCTCCATTGACGACAGCGGACCGATACCTGTGCACGAAGTGGACACCACCAAACCGAAGCCTGTGCCTGACACGCCGCTGGTGCGCGGTGAGGTCTACTGGAGCACCGACCAGCTGATGTGGGTGGTGAAGGTGAGCTGGCAGACACCAAAATGGTCCGAATTTAAATACGCCTCCGTTGCGTTGTCGCATTACGCAGTTGAGGTGCACGATGAATGACTATGGGTAAATTATTCGGCATGGAATTCTCTACGCTGCCGCAGGCGACGCTCGATGAGATCGTGCGCGGGCGGCATCCATTTCACACACTGCGCGAAGAAGAAACAGGAAACACCATCTCCTTCTACCAGCTGCCTGGTAATGTGATCGTGGTGACTGAGGTCAACATCATCAAACGCGACGGCGATAAAAAACATGAGTTGGTACGGGCACCCTGCCAAAACCATCAAAGCGGGACGCCCTCATCGGTGTCGCGTTTGTAACCAGTGGATTCACACCGGTGAAACCTGCGACACCTGGACAGGACTCGAACCGGGCACAGGATGGTGGACTGTCTGGGTTCACCCTGAGTGCCACGAGCTCTGCAAGGAGTGGGACGACATGGATTGGGAATGCCACTTCCCCGGAGACACCGACAGACCAAAGAAAGCCGATGCCGACACCATCCAAACAAACGAAGGCCAAGAAGCGAAAGCAGAAGGCGGACAAACGTCGCAGGGATCGCCGCGCGTGGGGACTGAAACAGGAGAGCAAGCACAACCAGAACGCCGTGCGCAGAAACAACAATGAGCGACCCCCATACACCTGACGCAGGCGAGAAGCCTGCTTTTAACAAGCACGTAACGCGACGATTCACCTGGGAAATTGATGAACCGCACTTCTGCCCACCGAACGAGGACTGCATGGGAAACCCTGTGGACAGCCACTGGCGCGTCTGGGCTTACCTCCTGACGCCTATTGGCATCAGAGAGGGGCACTCAGCCACTGGCTACGGCAGCACCGCCAAGAAAGCCGTGGCGGACGTGAAGCGCGTGATCGGGCTGTCGGAGGGGAAGATCCCTGACTACATGCCGGAGTTCACGCCGGAACCGCTGCACGAGCACGGCGACGCATTCGACCTGCCTGCGGTGTTCGAGACGACCTACGGCGTGCCGCCGAATAAAAATCAGAAGGAGTATCTGACAGCTCTGATGAAGATGCGCCCCATCCGCTCACGGCAGGTGGCGGCGCTGGCTTTGGTAAATGCGCGCTACCTGTTTTCCCGGGAATGAGTGAACCCATTCAATTGATCAGCGTCGATGGTGAACTGCACCTGATGCCGAAAGAGGATGGCGGCGAGCCGATCATTTTGTTGTACCGATACGGCGAGGGCGACGTGGACTGCATCAAGACAGGCAGGCCGAACATGGAGCATCTCACCGCTGCTTTGTTCGATGAGCGCGAAATGGGCAACATCCCATCCGACGTGGCGATCGCAAAACTCCCCAACGGCAATCTTGTTAATTTCTGAGCATTAAACGCGCAGCAATATGACAGAAGAAGCAAAACACGAGTTCAAGGTTGGCGACGAAGTCACCTGGACTCACACAACCAGCAGCGGCAGCAGTTTCAATTTCGCTGAGCGCCGCGGAAAGATCATCAGGATTGGGAAGGCCGCGGCCGAAGTGAAAATGCGCAACGGAAAAACAACCGTCAAAAACTTGTCGCGTCTCACACCCGCAGGTCAGAAAAACGAGATCACACGCATGATGGAAAACCTCGCCGGGGAGAAGACATGATTGCCTACATCAACGAAATTCAGCAGCGGTTCATCACCGACTACGGATTCAAAAAAGGCGAGAACGGCTGTCCCAAAGATGTGCCGGACGGCGCATACCCCATGATGGTGCAGGAGCGTCTGGATCTTGTGATCGTCACCAATGGGAAAATCTGGTGCTGCAACTTTGTCGGTGACGCCGACGGGCTGAAGCAATTCCAGAAAGACGTGATCGAAAAGAGGAACAAGAAATGATCGACGTTCAGAAAGCATACGCAGCTCCCTGTCCTGACTGGGAAGGAAATCCGCAGACGCCCCGGCCGGCCGTCAACCAACGCCCCACTTCACACCAAAGTGCTGTGTGGTGGGGCCTGCGCCCGTTAATCGGGCAACGTGTCTGGCACCTGAAGAAAGGCGCCGAGCACAAATACTACAGCACCGGTCGCTGGAACCGCGGAGCCATGCAGCCGGAGGATTTCGACTTCCTCGGCTACATCACCGGCTTCGATGACAAAACGGACACCATCGCCTTGATCCGCCATTTCGTGGACGGCAAAGAGGGCAGCTTCATCTGGACGTTCCGCGACGGGCTCAACGCCCTGCATCGCTGGGGCGGCGCCGGCGTGGAGCTGCAGGCACCGCGGGAGGAACCGGTCTTCCCGTTTGGTCCGCTGCCGCCGGAGCACTTCATCGCTCACGTGTCAGTGGAGAGCGTCACCGAGAAGATCGCAGGTCACATCCTGGCGAGCACGTTGCACAAGGCCACGCAGGAGGACATCGACGCCTCGGTGAAAAAATACCTGGCAGGACAGTGCGACCACAGCTGTGTGATCGACGACCCGAGCTGGCTGTATGACGTGCGTTCGTGCTTTGTGTGCGGCGCTGGGCTTGGAACCGTATGAGCAACCGACTCTATCTCTACATCCAGGCACAGGTCGTGCCTGTGGACCCAGACGGTGCGAGCTTGTTCAATACGCTGACGGAAGTCGCCAGCGGCAAGCCACAACCGGACGTGATCCCCAACGTGGATCCCGGCAGCATCTCCTTTGCGAAAGCGCTGGTGGAGGCGAAGTGTGAACCGCACGCCTACGACGCCGGGTTCGCAGCGCTGGAAGCTGAGGGGCACGAGCGCCAGCCCAACGCGGTGATGAACGACTGGGTGGTCGATCTGACGGAACTCGGTCTGCGACGCGTATGAACGAAGGCAAGCTGATCTTGAAGTGGCATCCGCGCATGAACCGCTTCGACGTCACACGCTTGGTGTGGCGTCTGCTGGCGGACCATCGCTGTGATCTGAAAATGTCGTCACTGCGACATCGGTATCCGGACACCAACCACAGCACCAATTTCATTTGCCGCCCTGGTGCTAACATAATTAGCGTGCACGAGGTATTGATTGAGCGCCTTCTTGTAATTGGTTGGAAGCGCACGGCTTGCGCCACCATCATGGCATGGACTGGTGGGGATGCGGAACCGAACACGCGGCGGAGGTGCTGCCTGCTCACGCTGGGCATGCACGACGTCACACCGCACTTCTACGTGCGCACGCCGGTGGAATTAATGGCGATGACTCTTTAAAATGAGCGAACCTGAAAACGAAGAAATTATCGACACACCGGAACTACCGGGGATCGCGGACAAGACGGTGGTGAAACTGGTCGAAAAGCACGGCCTGCTGTGGGTGTCACGCGTGTCGTTGACGGACAAGATGAACAAGCTCGCGCACGGCGGGGACATGATGCTCAAATACACGCGCCCGGGCAATGTGCCGATGGTGCTGCGCACGGACTGCCTGAAGCTCGACGTGCTCAGGAACGCACTGGTGCAGGCGCGTGCTGCAGCTTTGATCCACACCGCAGCGGTGGCTTTCAAAATGCCATACGGGGAGATCATCCCGATTGAGGCAACACCGTCGAATTGATGCGCACGTCGTATCCCTACAACGAGCTGGTCATCGTCGGATTTTCCAGCGTCATCGAGGAGAACACGTTGCCGCGTATTTTGGCTCCGATATTTCAAGTGGTCGGTACCGAATGGATTCTATTTCCACCGTTGCGTTTGGGCGACACGGAGGTTGACGGATTTAATCGCGGCAACATTTCTGAGTTCGAAACGTGGGTGGTGGAACGTAAGATCACCAAGCTGCTCGACGATCCCATCGAGGCACGTCCGTATTGTAATTTGTGGGTAAGTCCGGAAGGTGTGGTGGCTTACAGCTTGACGCGCACCATCAGGAAACACTTCGCAGAATTATTCGACACGCACATAATCCTGGCAAAGGAGAAGCTGCGTCTGCGCGAATATGAAACAGCCTGCAGGCACGCAGCCATCGCGCGCTCGGTGGATACTCGCAAACTGGAGCCGCTGCTCGTGCGCGGTGCAGCGGAGCGCGCCATGGAAAACGACTCGCAATATGAACTCACCCGCCACATCGCGACGGACATCGTCAACGTTGACTTGTTTGACCGGTTGACGCAGGAAAATTCCCCACCACTCTTCTGGTCCAAATGAAATTACACACCGCCCAACTCCAAGTTGTTCACACGCACCTCTTGCACGTAAATCCCGACACACGACCTGCGCTGTCTGGACATCGCACCCTCGGACAGATTCAAGCACCAGGCGCCGCGCCGCTGCACGCTGTTCAGATCAACGGCATTTGGTACGAGATGGTGCGCGAGAAAGCGCAGGAGGAGAAGCTCACCGCCGCTCTGGAGAATCCGCTCCGCTATGTGGAAGGCTGTCACGAATTGACGGACGAGTTGTTCGACAACGCCAAGCCGCTGGTCATCCCGCCGCCGAGCAAAGTCGAAGCCGCCACACAGGCGTTCGAACAGAAGATCGAGGCTGCTGAAAAAAGCTGCTGTTGCGGTGCCTGCTGGCATTGCCTGGTGGCTGCACACCCTGAGGTGGTTGACGTGACGCGCACCATGGCGCCGGACACCGCGGCACCTAAGCTCAAAACGCTGGACGAGCTGAAGACGAAGGTCGCCGAACATAAGGCGAAAGCAGCGCAAGACGAAGCACCCAGCACAGGGTTCGCGGGATTCCTGAAGAAGATCACGGTCCACCGGGACATCATGCCTGTGATCGCCGTCAACCGTCCAGAAGACGACCGTGTGTATCATCTGCCGCGCGGCACCGCGTTGCTGCTGGAGACACAGAATCCGCCGAGTATTTTCGGCACGCCCTATGAAGGTGTGAAGGTGGACAACCGCTGGTTCACACCGGCGAGCCCTGCCGAAGTGGCGCACATGGAAAAGATCCACGTGGTCGAAGCGGCCAAGCAGTCAGCGCAAGCTGTGTCTGCCGCGATGTTCGCCATGCCGCCGCCGGACTCGCCGAATCAGAACGGTGACGCGTTCACCGCAGAGGCTCTCAGCAATGCGCTGCGTCCGCACGAGATCACCGACCTGCAGTGGAGCACGCTCTGCTCGCTGCACAACGTGATCGCACAGTCGACGCTTGCAGTGTCACATCATGCCAAGGCTCCCGGCATCTCCTTCACACGGCGTGATGGAAAGCTGGAGCTGACGCTGAGCGTTGCGCTGTACGAAAAGCTGCTGGACGCGAGCCGTCCGAAAAATGCATTCGGTACCATTACGGGTGTCACGTTTCGTCGCGCTCATAAACGCGCTGGAATGCCCACTGGCCGGCTGGCTACGTGTGTCGACATTCTCGCGGGTCCTGTTCAGGACGTCAATTACTGGCGCGGCATGACGTCCACGCAGTATCTGAAAATGCGTGGCATGTGGTTTCAGTCTGTGCGTGACGACGCCCTGACGCGCGCCTTGGACGTACAATACCCGTTCACGTAAAGTCCCATGAACCTTGCGACATATTATCGCGGGCGGCCCACCGGCAGTCACCCGCCGCCTAGAACTTGTGATTGCAGCACCTATCCAAGCTGCCGCCACGAATTCGAGCGAGTCGGTCCAACGCTTGGCGACTGGCCTAAGTTCCGGGTGCCGAATGCATCCGGTAAAATGATCACGGTCCAAGCCTGCAACGAAGCAGGTGCGCGATTTGTCGCGCTCAATCACTGCGCGCACAACAGACACACCTGACGGTGCACGATCGGCACAACTGTAACAGCGTATGAGAATAATAAATACGAGCTGGAGCGCAGCGCGTCAGTCAACTGATCCGTTGCGCTCCAGAGCTAAGCAGCGTCGATTTCTAAAAAGTAGAAAAGACGGAGCTGATTACCTGAAAGGTGTTCATAAATACGAGATGGAGCACAACTCCAAACTCCAAAATGAATTCCGCGTAATGACAGGGCTGGAAGCTAAATCAATCAACGAAATCTTGCGGAAGCGTTTCATCACCGCTGTGCAAACGGCGTACCCGGCTCGCGTCGCTGTTCCTCTGGAACATTGGCGTTGTGTGGAAAGATTTACCACAGAGAAGCCGACGGACGATCCTATATGGCAGGAGTGAAGACTGGACACACAATAACAAAAATCATGGGCAAGGCCAAGAACACAAGACTCACAGGCAAAGAGCGTTTCGAGCTCTGCACCTGGTATAAAGAAAATACGGAGCGTCTGCACAAGTTGCTCGACGTCGACATTGCAACAGAAGCGACATCAAAGCTGGTCATGCACCGGCCGCTGACAGTGACTGACATTGAAGCCACGCGGGCTATCCTCGGTATCGAGAAACGTCAGCTCAAAGCGCGCACGCCCGACAGCGTCATCCAGGACCTGGAGAAGCGCGTCTCTGTGCACGACAAGGAGATCGCCGAGCTGAAGCAGGAGATTGCCAAACTGCGGCAGCCTGAGTTTACACTTCCGTCGGGCTAAGCAGATGTAACCAGCAAGCCTGTGCACACACGGAACCTCTAGGGGAACCGTGTGTGCGCTAGCTTCTTTTTTATCTATTGCACACCGTATTACGGCATTGTAGGATGACTATATGGCTAAGCACACCTACCGAAAAAGAAGCAATCACGGGCTGACCAGATCACCTACTTACCGCAGCTGGCAATCTATGCTGTCACGGTGTCTGAATCAGAATGATGACAACTTCGAATATTACGGAGGGCGCGGCATTAAAATATGCGCAGCGTGGCAGGAAAGCTTCGCATCATTTTTAAAAGACATGGGCGAGCGACCTGCCGGTCTTTCGTTGGATCGCAAAGAAACCGACGGTGACTACACTCCCGGTAACTGTCGTTGGGCGACGACACAGGAGCAGGCTTTGAACCGGCGTAGCAATGTGCGTATTACGCACGCTGGTGTTTCACAGACAGCAACAGAGTGGGCATCTGCCACAGGCAAAAGCAGGAATACTATTTACCACAGGGTCGGTGCAGGGTGGTCTGCCGAGGAGATCATCACAAAACCAGCAGGGACGCGCGTCGGACGTCCTGCGACCATGTACACATTCGAAGGTGACACTTTGAACTTGTTGCAATGGGCAACGCGCACGCAAATACCAGTTCACTGTCTGAAGAAACGTATTCTCAAATACGGCTGGAGCGTAGAGCGTGCCTTGACTACGCCTGTGGACAAGACACGTCACACTTCTGCACAGAAGGTGTCAGCACGCGTGTCCAAATTGTCCTACGTGTAAAATGCTTGCCGCTGCGGAGGGTCCGTGGCAGCTTGCAGCATGTCAGACACAGTAGCCTTCGACCTGGACGGAACGCTCGCCAAACAGGAGACACCTTTCAGCGTTTATTCCATTGGAGAACCCAATCCTAAAATCTTGCGTGCAGCTCTGGATGCGCAGGAAGCTGGACCTGTGGTGTGTTTCACCGCGCGTGCTCACAGCAATGATCCGAAAATCACCAAGGTAATTCGCAAGTGGCTGGATGATCACGGGCTTACCGAGATGAAGATCACCAACAAGAAGACGCCCGACATCAAGCTCTTCTACGACGACCGCGCGCTGCAGGTGCTGGACGGTAAAGTTGTCACTGGAAAGAAAAAGGCCTCCGTGCTGAACGACGTGGACTGGGAGGCCGTGGAAGCCTCTTTTTTAGCTAGCACAGAGGATGAGGTCAGTTCTGACCTCGTGCGTAAATTTGCCATGGTAGCGCCGTCTGTAAGTCCAACCCCACCCCCTAAAGCTCCGCAGGCACCTACAGCGCAGGACTCCAATCCATTCACCCCTGCCCCAAAAAGCTCAACTCCCGCAGCGCCTGCGTCACCAAACATCGCGCCCGGCAGTTTTATGCAGACGTTGAAGGGACGGCGCGGGGAAGGGCCTGCGCAGGTTCCAGCTGGCGCACCGCCGCCGCTCAACACCTACCCACAAACATCTGCAAGCGTAACCATAGGCGGGCAGCCTCACACCGTCACCGCACCTACCGCGCAAAGCGTGCAGCCTGCTTGGTTCAAGCTGCCGCATTACGGCGGTCAGCTTGGTCCTGAAATTGACAAGGCCAACACCTACAGGCAGAACAATTCCAACTTGTTCTCCTACGAAGGCTTACCTGACTGGACAACACCCATCCCGGTCAATCACGCACCGCCCGAGCTGGTAGATGCCCAGAGTCCCGGGCGTGTGGTGCGCAACGTCAGCCCGGCAGGTGGTGGTAAGCTTAACACCGCACCAGAGGTGCAGGTGGGGCCTAACGTGCCTAGAGCGCGCGAGCTTTATCCCAATTTGCGTGCGCAGCAGGTTATGGAGCACGAAAGTTATCACGGCGCGCTGGAGCCCAGGGTGATGCCGAAAGCTCCAGAAGGTCCGCTGGATAAACTGAAAAGTTTTATGGGAGGCATGCCGGCAACACCCGCCTACGACACAGATCGATTCTTGTCCAATCACGAGAACGTCGAGCTGCGCAACACCACAGGTGAAAGAGAATTAGCGCACGACATCGATCCTGGCGAGATGCGTAATTACATGTCTTCGCTACAGGCGCATCAATATGGACAGACAGGTCAGCGTTTTGAAACACCGCAGCAGTATCAAGAATTCGTTAAAACATTGCCGTGGGACGCGCCGAAAGAACAATTCAAAGAACATATCAAAAGCCTGCCTTGGGACCCGCGTCGCATGTTCGATGCGCTGCACACATTGCGACAACACCGCCCGGATGTGTTTGACAACATCATGCAGTGGCAGGCAAAAACCATTCCTGGTTACGTGGACAACACCAGCAACGTTGATCTGTCGCGCAAAATAGCATCGTCGAAGTTCGAAGACGCGCTGAATAAAGCCACCGCCGCCGGTGAGGTTCCGCACGACATGGACTTCATCGCCAACGACGAGTCCTGCATCGTGAACGCCGGCGACTGGCACGACTCCGACCAGATCGCGGCGTCCATGGCGCTGGCACGGAAATTCTTTGACGATGTCGTCGAGGAAAATGAATGCGGCATTCCTCCCGGATATTCCCGCGTGATGCCGAGTTCCGAAGCGCGTGCGGCAGGTAAAAAAAAGGCGTCGGTAATTCCGACCACCGGTCCGCACGCCATTTTGCACGCGCTGCAGAACATCGACATGGCGGCGCTGAAAAAGAAAGCGTGGGACGACATCAAGTCCGGCAAGGTGACAAAGCGCGACCAGGGCACGAAATTGCTCGGCGTCATCGACGGCATGGAGCGCAACGAATTAAAGCCGCACGACCTGATGATCCGCCGCGTCCCCGTGCTGCCGCCGGCGTTCCGACCCTACGGGATGATCGGCAACACCTACCTGCCAGGAAACGCGAACGAACTCTACGGGGATCTGTTCAAGCAGCGTGAACTGCACAAGGAGACGCTGGACACTCTCGGGGCCTCCGGTGCGCAGTTCACCCGCAAGAACCTCTACAGCGCGGTGAAGGCGCTCTACGGTTACGGCGACCCCGTCAGTCCAAAGCTCGCCGCCCGCGGCACCTCCGGCTACATGACCGAAATCACAGGTCCCGGTTCGCCGAAGTATTCGTTCGCCCAGGCGAAGATGTTCGCCAAGCCCCAGGACAACGTGGCACGCGGCGCAATCACCGTGGCGCCGCACTACAACATGAACCAGATCGGTATCCCGAAGGAGATGGCCTGGAACATGTACCACTCCATCGTGCAGGGACGCCTCGTGCGCGGCGGCATGAATCCGGTCGACGCGCTCAATGCAACAAACAAGCGGTCGCGTGAAGCGGAAATTGCACTGCGCGCGGAAGTGAAGGAGCGGCCTGTGATTTATTCGCGCGCACCGGCGTGGCATAAATACAACACCATCGCGGGCTACGCTGATTTGATCGACGGGAATAATATCGCCGTCAGCCCCTACGTCACCGCCGGTCTCAATGCAGACTTCGACGGTGACACCATCAACGTGCATGTGCCGGTGCTGCCGGACAGCGTCAAAGAAGCGAAGGAAAAATTGATGCCGGACAAGATGTTGTTCAGCATTAAAAACCCTGACCAGGTGGTGGCGACACCAAAGCACGAAGCCATCCTCGGCATGTTCGCGGCGCACAATCGCGCACCGCGACAGAACCTTACCGGCAGACCGCTGTCGTTCGGATCGAAACAGGAAGCGCTTGCGGCCATCGGCAGGGGCGATGTATCATTGCAGGATGAGGTCGACGTTCCCGATTAGAAATACCGCACTGTGGCTGAAGCGTGCCGCCAACGGAGTTCCCGGCGCCACCACGCCGCCGACTGCCGGAAGTTCAGCACCTGCGGCACCTCCTGCTGTCGGGAAGGTTTCAGCTGCACCGCCGGCCGCGCCATCAGGCGGAGCGCCCAAACCTCCGCTGGCCTCGGCAGCAGCGACGCCGTTCACGGACAAATTGATGACGGGTCTCAACGCGGCGGCCAATCCGAAAACCTACACAGCCAAACCGCTGCAAACCGCGACACCGGCCGCAGCGCCCATCGCGACACCAGGCACGAATATTCCGCCTGTCACTGGCGGTGCCACCATGGCTGCGCCCTCCACCGGCACACACATCAACGGCACCGGGGCGAACGCGTCCGTGCAGCCTACCGCACCTGTTCCGAACAACCCTTTCACTGGCGGTGGCATTGCGTCGCCGCACGCACCTGCTGGTGGTCAGTCGCAGCGCGCCATCGCCAACGACAATGCGTACCGGCAGAACACCATCGCGGCCAACATGCAGTATGCGCGCGACAAGAACGATCCGAACAACGTCGCCTACCAGGGACCCGTCAGCGGGCAGGCTAAAGACCGCGCGTCTTCCAACGCCATTCTGAACACGGGCGGCTACGTCCTTCCCGGCGGTGCTTCGACTGTGGATGCAAAGGGAACCCGCACTATCAGCAACAACCCTTATGGCACCGCCAGCGCCACCAGATCGGAAGAGCGT
>ERZ650308.1481-NODE-1481-length-12119-cov-4.152023_pt1 | contig 12119 bp, 14 predicted proteins | sample MGYA00376244_ERZ650308 | MGnify/ENA primary metagenome ERZ650308 (study PRJEB26733, sample SAMN07839295) | wastewater metagenome | biome: small river; feature: stream; material: water | place: USA: North Carolina | collected 2016-04-26 ...
ACGTGTGCTCTTCCGATCTTTATTCTTTCAATTCAATTTTTTATACTTTTGTTGAACTAATTTAATACTTCAATTATGGAGATGGCCTTGCCTCATTTTGACTTACCATTCTTTACGAATTTATTGATTCTTTTGGTTGTAGCACGTGTATTGGGAGAGATCTTCGAGCGTTTCAAACAGCCCTCTATGATTGGTGAAATTATTGCAGGAATCATCTTAGGCCCAACAACCTTAAATTTAATTCACAGAACGGATGAAATTAAAACAATTTCAGAATTAGGCGTCTTTTTATTAGTTATTATCGCTGGTTTAGAAATCAATTTTGACGATATTTTACGCTCACTCAAAGGCCGTAACATTGTAATTTCTATAATGGCATTCTTCTTGCCGCTTTCTAGTGGATTTGCTGTGGGCTATTTTTTCGGAATGGAAGCAATGACAACTGTATTTATTGGACTTTGCGTTGCGATTACAGCCTTGCCTGTTAGTATCCGAATATTAATGGATTTGGGTAAAATAAATTCAGAAATCGGTCAAAAAATAATCTCTGTTGCCATCTTTGATGATGTATTGGCTCTTTCAATTTTAGGAGTAATCTTGAATATTAAAGATACCGATATGACAATGTCAACAATACTTTCTGTTGCTGCATTTTCGTTTGTCAAATTGATTATTTTCATTCTTTTACTTGTATTAGCATACAGAGGAATCAAATTGTTAAGTAAAAAAGAAAATTACCTTGAAAACAAATTGAACGACTTACTGAAAGTATTAAAAGGAAAAGAATCGTTGTTTGCTTTATTCTTTGTATTTGTTTTAATTTTTGCAACTACAACCGAATCATTAGGTTTTCATTTTATTATTGGATCTTTCTTTGCAGCGATGCTAATTAGTGAAAATTTAGTGGGTAAAACCCATTTACAAGCTTTCCATAAAACTACCAATGGATTAGCAATGGGGTTTTTAGCACCCATTTTTTTTGCCGGTATTGGCTTAGAATTTAATTTTGGCGCTATCCATAATTACGGTTTACTGTTTGCTGTTTTAGGCGTTTCCTATTTGTCTAAAATAATTGGCGGATATTTGGGTGGACGTTTTGCAGGATACAACTCCAAAATTTCTTTAACCATGGGAATTGGACTCAATGCGCGTGGAATTATGGAATTGGTAATTGCTAACATTGCGTTTAAAAATGGTTTAATTGATGTTGAGATCTTCTCTATATTAGTTATTATGGGTGTAGTTACAACCTTGTCAACACCTATTCTACTTAAAAAGAGTTTTGCATATTCTGACAAATCAGAATTACCATCCAATTAAACCTGATAACAATCAGTTTATTTAAAATTTCTTCTTCTGTTTTTTTCTTTTTTTTTAAATGACCTTTGTTAGAGAATGATCGCCATTCTTTAATGATGCTAATTAAAAACTAAAAAAATGAATGCAACTGCACCAATTTATCAGCAACACGAAGAAAACACAACATGGGCAAACAGTTTACAATTTTACAAAGATGAAATTGTAATTTTAAGAGAACGTTTGTCAGAAATCGCTGTTAAAAATACCAACAAAGAAATTTTAGCAGAAGTGGAACATTTTCAAAATCAATTTATTATTCAACGCAATAACATTGATGAAATCATGCATTTAATCAAGCAAAATGAAAATGCAATCATAGCAGAAATCAACTCAAATCCAGTTGCCGTTGATCATCGAAAAGTTAAAGCACATACAGAAGAAAAGGAACAGATGGAATCTTTTGAAAAAACATTTAATGACTTGCGAGAAGAATACAATCGCTTTTCTGCAAAATGGATGTAATGTCCTGCCTTTACAAAAACAAAAAAGCCTCTATCATGAGGCTTTTTTTATGAAGTAGAATTTTTAGTTACGCATAAAAAGGAGCAACCATAAAATATACAATTACACCTGTTACAGCGACATACAACCAAATTGGGAATGTAAAGCGCGTCATACGTTTGTGCTTTTCATAATTACCTTGCCAAGCAGCTAAATACGTAAACAAAACCAATGGAATAACTGCCATACTCAAAAGTATGTGTGTTACCAATAAAAAATAGTAAACGTAAGCCATCCAACCAGCATTCATTTTTTCTAAAATATCTACTTTCCCATCATGATTGGTATCACCATAAAAAGTAGAGTCTGAAAAAACGTGATATGCAACATACAATACCAAGAATAAAATAGATAATAATAAGGCAAATCGAATCAACGAACGGTGTAAGGTAATATTCTTTGATTTAATGGCTAGTAAAGCACGAATTAATACAAATGCTGTCAACGCGTTGATTCCAGCGTATACAGGCGGTAAAAACGATGCGTCGAAGCCTTCAATTTTGATTTTAAACAATGCAGCAACAACAACTGGTACTACAATCGACAAAGCGATAATCGCCATGCGCACTTTGGGTAATTTACTTTGATCTAACAATTCCATATTCTTCTTTTAATAATAAACGAACGTCGTGTTCTAATTGTTTAACTTGTTTTATATCTGTTCCTAAATATACACCTCTCACAAATCCTTCTTTATCGACTAAAGTAAATGCTCCTGAGTGGGCAAATCCACCTTCAGCTTCATCGTCTCTTCCTGCAAAGATTTGAAAATTTTCAATGCCTAACCGATGTGTTTCTGCTTCATTTCCAGTTAAAAAATCCCAATTTTTAGCAGTGATCTGATAATGTTCTTTGTAACGTTTCAATTGCGAAGGTGTGTCAAAATCAGGATTAATTGAAAACGACATGAATTGAATGTCATTAGATAAGTCCTTCAAATTACCGTTTAATAAGCGTAGATTTTTTGTCATCTTCGGACAAATAGTCGGGCAACTTGTGAAAAAGAAATCTGCAATCCAAACTTTGCCTTTAAAGTCTGTTGACTTCTTCAGCAATGAATCTTGGTTTCTAAAATAAAAAAATGGAACCGTTGGATAAAGTGTATCTGTTACTTCTTTTCCATCCACTAATTTATATTCTACATCAAAATTACCAATGAAAGGAAGAACCTTTTTTTTCTTATCCGTTGATTGACATGAAAAAATTACTAATAAACAAGAGAAAAAAACAACGAATTGTTTCATACACGTTATTTTTGAAGTGACTTTTTACGGGCTTTATCGTATTGTTTTTGCAACAACGCAATGTGTTCTTTCATGCGGCGAACCATTCCTTCTGTTCTTCCTGAAAGGACCATGCGTAAATGATTTTGTTTATCTAATAACAACATCAATTCTTGAAATGCTTGACCTCCAAAATACTTTTTATCTTCCTGCAACAATGTTTTACCATTGTGCTTGAAATTATAAAGAGAGCGCACATCACCTGAGGCCAAAATCCATAAAGATGAATCATATTCTTCTACTTGATCTTTTAAAGCTGCTTGAACAGTCGATAAGTCTTTTAAAGGTTTACCCTTTCCGTCTGTAGCAAAAGAAATGATTTTCACTTTTTTCATTTTCTTGTGCTTGTTTTTACGAATGTGCTGGTAAATTGCCTGATCTAAATGCCATAAAGAAATTGCGCAACTATCAGGGCAATTTTGTTGAATCGTTGTAATTACAACAATTTGATCTTTAAATTCTTTAGCTGAACGTTGATTCCCAGATGCGTCTGTAAAGGAGTATTCGATTGCTTTACCGTAATCATCTAATGTTTTAAACTTATGCTCACAGCTTTGCTGAGAAATAAAAACCAATAAAAAAGCCGGTCCGAATGTAAGTAAAAATGCGAAGATTACTTTCAATCGACCGGCAGTGCTTTTCTTATGCATCGTTCTTTATACTCCGTGAGATTTTAACACATCGTCTACATAAATACCTTCAGTTAATAAAATGAAGATTAAGTATGCAATGAAAATAAAGTATGGAATCAAAATAACATAGCGCATCACTTTACGTTCGTCACCTAAGTGCATAAATGATAAAACAATGTATGCAGCTTTTACTAATGTCAATGCAATAAATGACCATTTAACGATTGGCCAAATTGTAGTTCCTTGTTTTATAAACGCACCTAACAATACTTCTACAACAGTGATGATTGTCAATAAAGCGGTTACTTTCCAAATCTTTTTTCTTAGAACTTTTCCTTCTTCTTCACTGTGGTGTGCATCCAAAGAATATTCAATAACGTCGTCTCTTTCCATATCTATATTTTTACGAGAATTAAACTAAATAGAAGAAGGTAAATACAAATACCCAAACCAAATCCACAAAGTGCCAGTATAATCCAGTTTTTTCAACCATCTCATAATGTCCTCTTTTGTGGTATGTTCCAGCAATAACACCTAACAAAATAATGATGTTGATAATTACTCCTGAGAATACGTGGAAACCATGGAATCCAGTAATAAAGAAAAAGAATTGTCCGTATTGTTGAGGACCATATTCGTTTTGCTCTAAATTAGCACCGTAAATTACTTTGTGAGGCGTACCACTATAAATTGCTTCGTAGTACATTTTCTCAGCATTTTTACCGTGAATTTTTGTGCCAACTTTATTCGTTTTACCATCTTTTTTGATGATTAATTCCATGTGTTGATCAGCTTCTTTCGTGATTTTAGCTTTTGAACCATCGTGTAAAGTAATTACACCATCGTTAATTTTACCAGCTTCAACTGCATGTTGGAATTGGTGCATCAAATCATCTTTGATAACCGCTCCTTTTGCATGGTGAGCTCCTGCTTCAATCACTGTGAAGTTTTTAATTTCTCCAAAATGACCTCTAACAATTGCTTGCGATCCATCAACTAATTCAACTTTTCCAAATTCAGAACCGTGAATAAAGTGACTCCACTCCCACGCTTGTGAACCAACGAAGAAAAATCCACCAATGATAGTTGCAACCATCCATTTGATAACACCTTTTTTATCCATACGATGACCAGCTTCAACTGCTAATACCATCGTTACAGATGAAACGATCAAAATAAACGTCATCAAAGCCACATACAATAATGGGAAACCGTGACCTAAAAATGGCATTGAATTAAACGTCTCCTCACCGATCGGCCATGCATCTTGTGCATCGTGACGTGTGAAACCATAAGCAATTAGTAAGCCTCCAAATGTCAGCGCATCCGACACTAAGAAGAACCACATCATTAACTTTCCATAACTCGTACTGAACGGAGAAATTTTCCCTCCCCAAAGCGTACTCGTATCAATTTGTTTAGAAGCGTGTCCTGACATAATAAAAAATTTTATGCAAGTTTAGTGAATAAAAATCAAAAATAGCAATAAATAGACCCATAATAGACCTAAAAAGTGCCAAAAAATTGCACCTAGTCTTAAACTCAAATGCTCTTCTTTGTTAAATCTTCCTGAAAATGAACCAATTACCATTTTTATCAAATAAATTAGTGTTCCTAAAATATGTAATAAATGTAAAAAAGTTATAATGTAAAAATAAGAAGTTGCAGAATCTGCTGTTTCCATTGCTTTTATCTGAAGGTATTTCGACAATCTTTTACCTTCAAAGTACAAACTTCTTTCTTGGTAAGTCAATGCTTTTCCTTTAAAATAAATTTGAAAATCTTTTCCTAATTCTCCTTTGTTGAAGAAATCTACACGACCATCTCTCACGTTAATTGCTAAATCTTTCAAACGAAGCTGATCTACATATTGAATTTCTGTTCCATCTGGTTTACATAATTTTCCATTGATTAAGCCCAAAGGTTGATTGTTGTAATACAAAATGAACGTTTTACCATAATTCGTCACGTTAAAAGACGTGTTTTGTTTCAAGTTAACAAATTGTCCCATGAAATCTTGATACGCTTTCATTTGTTGTTCGTTCAACGATTTTCCAGCATATACATAATGATTGCCATCTACTTCTAAAAATACGCCCTTGTACTTCACTTCGTAATAATCACCATATCTACCATCGGTAACGATGATGTGATTGTTCACTGCATGAGCACCCATTTTTGTTAAGTCTTTATACCCTTCAAATTGGAAATATGCAAACGCAATTCCTGTAAGTAAGGTCAATGAAATGTGCAATTTTAATTGTCCAATAGCTCCTTTTTTAACTGAAACAATCGCTAATTGTAAAAAGATACTACTCAATAGAATAAACGCTGTGCTGATCCAAAAAGAAGTTGGTAATGGATATTTCAACCAAAATGAATCCCCCATAGAAACGATGTAAGCCGATGTAAAACCAGCAAACAACATGATAATACTGAAAATACTTACGTAAACTAAATTCTTTTTAGCTTTTTCTTTTACTTCTGGTGATAAGTCTTTGTAAACATCTGTTTTCATAATTCACTAATTTGGTAAAGCACTTTCAATTCGGTCAAAAACGTATAAAAATTGTATGATTGGTAAATAAACAAATGAAGCGAACATAAGTTTACGCGCATCTTTTGTTTCGCAGCTTTGCAATAATTTGTATGCATACATAAAAAAGGCTAAGCTAAAAATCGACGCAACTATTAAACTAACAGTCCCTGTCCAGCCTAAAAACCAAGGCAATAAGCTAAAGGGAACTAAAGCCAAAGAATAGATTACAATTTGAAATGCAGATGCTTTTGAACGACCGCTTTTAGACGGTAACAAACTAAACCCTCCTGCATTGTAATCATCGTATAACACCCATGCAATAGCCCAAAAATGAGGGAATTGCCACATAAATTGAACAAAGAATAATACACCTGGCAACAGTCCAAAATCATTCGTAGCGGCAACAGCGCCTAACATTGGTGGAATCGCTCCAGGAACAGCTCCAACAAATACGGCCCATGGAGTAACGCGTTTTAATGGTGTGTAAATAAATACATATGAAATATAGGCTAAAAAGCCCAAAATTGCTGAATAAACATTGATTAAATACAATAAATAGGTCCCTAAAATCAATGCAGAAATAACTACGATATAAGCTTCTTTTAAAGACATTAATCCCATTGGAATCGGTCGTTTTTCTGTGCGCTTCATTAATTTATCAAGGTCGCGCTCCCAAATTTGATTCGAACCATTTGAAGCAGCTGTCACCAACATTCCACCAACTAATAAATAAAATAGATGAACGTAATTTGTTGTGGGAGCAGTATCAGCAAAAAGATAACCCGCTAAAGCAGATAATACAACCGAAAAGGCCAATCTAAACTTTGTGAAAACAATGTATGCTTTTACTTTTTTTCCTATTGGTGTATCTTTTTGTCCCACGCTTAACTATTAATGATGTGCAAAAATAAGCATTAAATTATACAACATGTAAAAGTGAGTTGGATATTTAGTAGATATAAAGTCATGAAGTAATGATTAAGGACGAATGATTTATGTAAAACCTTGACTCGAAGTAGGAATGAAGACGAAGATATTCGTGAAAATTAGTGTATTAGTGGCATTGTTTTTCTTGCCACGAAGGCACGAATAAACACGAAGGAATTATTAAAAAAGCAGAACAAAAAAAAGGGAGACAATTGCCTCCCTCGTATCTTCTATGAAATAAGGAATTACAAAATCAACATGGCATCACCATACGAATAGAATTTGTAGTTATTCTCTACTGCTTGTTTGTATGCTTCTACCATTAATTCGTGACCACAAAATGCAGAAATCATCATTAATAATGTAGAAAGTGGTGTGTGGAAATTCGTCACCATACAATCAGCAATACTGAAATCATATGGAGGAAAAATAAATTTATTTGTCCAACCGTCAAATGGTTTCAATGTCCCCTCTGTAGAAACAGACGTTTCAATCGAACGCATAGATGTTGTTCCAATAGCACAAATACGTTTTTTATTCTTTTTTCCTTCGTTAACAATATTCGCACATTTTTCAGAAATAATAACTTGTTCTGAATCCATTTTGTGCTTTGTTAAGTCTTCCACCTCTACTTGACGGAACGTACCTAATCCAACGTGTAACGTTACTTCCGCAAATTGAATGCCTTTTAACTCTAATCGTTTCATCAATTCACGAGAAAAGTGCAAACCAGCTGTTGGTGCTGCTACTGCTCCTTCTTCTTTGGCGAAAATTGTTTGGTAACGATCTTCATCTTCAGGCTCAACTGCTCGTTTAATGTATTTTGGAAGCGGTGTTTCACCTAATTCAGTGATTTTTGCTTTGAATTCTTCGTATGGTCCATCAAATAAGAAACGCAACGTTCTCCCACGAGAAGTTGTATTATCAATTACTTCTGCAACTAATGAATCATCGTCACCGAAGTATAACTTGTTTCCTATTCTGATTTTACGTGCTGGATCAACTAATACATCCCACAATAAACTCTCACGGTTCAATTCGCGCAATAAAAACACTTCGATTTTAGCACCCGTTTTTTCTTTGTTACCATACATTCTAGCAGGGAAAACGCGTGTGTTATTCATGATCATCACATCACCTTCTGTGAAATAATTAATGATGTCTTTGAATAATTTGTGTTCGATTTTTCCTGTTTCACGGTGCAAAACCATTAATTTCGCTTCATCACGATTATCACTTGGGTACTCCGCAACTAGTTCTTCTGGTAGGTCAAAACTAAAATCGGAAAGTTTCATTTTACTCATACATGCAAATTTTAACCTTTTATCTAAAAAGGAGTGCAAAGATACAAAATAATAGAGGGCTTGTCAAGTGTTTGAGCGACTTAATCAATTTCTACGAATGAAATCAGGTGTTATTGTTGGCTTCCTTGGATAATTTCAATCCATTCATCAACTGTTTTAGCATCTGTTATCGCTTGTTCACCCGATTTTGTGCGACGCAGTGCAATTAATGTACCGCCTGAACTCAATGCTTTCCCAAAATCATGCGCAATGGAACGAATATACGTTCCTTTTGAACATGTAATTTCAAAATCGATTGCTGGAAAACGTTCTGAATTAATTGTAAATTCTGTAACTTCTATTTGGTTGGACTTTAAGACAACTTCTTTCCCTGCTCTAGCAAGGTCATAGGCTCTTTTTCCATCTACTTGTTTGGCGGAAAAAATCGGAGGAGTTTGTTGCAATAACCCTACAAAGGATTGTCTTACATCTTCCAACATTTCTGGTGTAATATGAGCTGTTGAAAATTCTTGGTCGTATTCCGATTCTAAATCGTAGGATGGAGTTGTCTTTCCAAGTAAAATAGTACCTGTGTACGTTTTCATTCCCGCCATCAATGCATCGATGTTTTTGGTATGTTTCCCTGTACAAATTACCAATAAACCTGTTGCTAAGGGATCAAGTGTGCCTGCATGTCCCACTTTTACCTTTTTTAGTTTCAATACTTGTTTGATGTTCCAACGCAATTTATTGACAACATCAAAAGACGTCCAATTCAATGGCTTGTCGACCAATAAGGTTTCTCCTTCTAAAAAATTCATTTGAAAACTACTGTAAAAAGAAGTAACAAAAGAATCCCAGCAACAATTCTATACCATCCCCAAATTCGAAAACCATGTTTCTCAATGAACTGGATGAAAAATTTAATCGCTAATGCTGCAACAATAAACGCAACTATATTTCCAACGACAAACAAACCAATGTTTTGACTAGACGAAGTAATCATTTCATACCCTTTTTGTTCAACACCTTTGTACTTCCAATCTTTTAAAAAGATCGAATAACATGTAACGGCCAACATCGTAGGTACAGCTAAAAAGAAACTAAACTCTGCTGCTACTTTTCGTGATAAGCCTTGTTGCATTCCGCCAATAATAGAAGCAGCAGAACGACTTGTTCCTGGCATCATGGCTAAACATTGCCAAAATCCAATAATCACAGCTTTTTGAATGCTGATATTTTCTTCTTTTTGAATTTTAGCTTGTTGAAAAAAACGGTCGATAAACAATAAAACGATGCCTCCCAAAATCAATACAATGGCGATTGGAATTGGACTCTCGAGTACAGCTTCTATTTTGTCATCAAATAATTTGCCTAAAACCAACGCTGGAATAACCGCCAATGCTAACTTTAAGTAAAATGAAATTGATTTAAAATCAAAAAACTTTTTCCAATAAAGCGCAACTACAGACAATATTGCCCCAAATTGAATCGAAACTTGAAACATTTTCACAAATTCATCATTGGCAGTTCCAAAAATAGAACTCGCAAAAATCATGTGCGCTGTAGAAGAAATAGGTAAAAACTCTGTTAAGCCTTCAATGAAAGCCAACACAAGTGCTTGAATAAAATCCATAAAGAAAAATTAATCTTTTTTTGCCTTAGGCTTACGCATAATCGCGAAGAAAATAACGGCATATCCTGCAACAATGAAAAGAGGTGCGATCGTAATTCTAACAGAACTGAAGATCTCTGACTTATTGAATTCGTTCGGGTTTTTTGCAGCACCACCAATCATTAAAAGAAAGCCAATGACATTGATTACTAATCCAATGATCAATAATTTATAGTTTTCAGGATGAAACCCGAAGTTTGATTTTTTAGTTTCCATAAAACAAATTTAATACAAATCATCCAATTTCATACGCAAATATTTGTTAAGCGCTAACCAAGTTGAAATTACAGTGATGACAATGCCGATAACAATAAGCGCAATCGACAGGAATAAAAAGCTTTCCAAAGAGAAACTAATTTCAAGTGTACTCAAAACATTGTTCAACGCATAAAACAAGGTTAACAATAAACCGAGACCAATTAAAGCAGAAATGACACCTTGATAGATGGACTGAAAAATAAAGGGTTTGCGAATAAAGCCAGCCGTTGCACCAACCAATTGCATCGTTTTGATGGTAAAACGTTTCGAATACAATGCCAAGCGAATGGTATTATTAATCATAGCTACAGCAACAGTGATTAATAAAAGTGCAACTACTAAAAACAGCAAAACAAATTGCTTAAAACCTATGTTAACTGATTCAACACTTGCTTTGTCATAATTCACCTCATCCAATTGATCTGCATAGGCTTTTAACAAGGCAACTTTAATTTTCTCCATTCCAGCTTTGGTCGCATGTTCAGCTTTTGGACGAAAACTTATTGTTGCTGGCAATGGATTATCACCTTCAAAAATACCTAATATTTGTCCCGCATTTTGATCCGTACCAGAAAATTCTTCGATTGCTCGATCTGGTGAAACAAAATAAACAGCACTAAATTGGCTCCACGTTTTTAATTCTTGTTCAATTTGCTTGATGTCAGCATTGTTGACTTCTGGCTTAAAAAATAAATCGCCTTGCAAGCTTTCTTTTGCTTGACGTTGCACATTTTCTAATCCAAAAACGGCCGCTAATACCAAGCCGATCATGAACAAAACCAAAGAAATTCCAATAACAGTTGAAATGTAACTTGTTCGAACTCCTTTCTTACTATATTTTTCTGCAGTTGTACTCATCGAAGCGAAGTTAAAAATAATAACAATGCATTTAAATCGAATGAAAATAAAATTAAACAGCTACATTGTTAATAAGTTCAATTAGTTGTTTTTCAATTAGTTGAATACTATTTATTTAGTAATGATTTCTTAAATTAAGTTAAAAAACATACCTGCGTATACTTTTTTTGAGTTTCCAACGTCATAGTTCTATAACACGCATTTTGAATTTGGCACTTAACCTGTCAACCAAAATAAAGTAGTTAGTTAGTTTCATAAGTAGTAGTAGTAGTTTTAGGTAAAAAAAAGGAAGTACACGTTGCTTCCTTTTTTATTTTCGATTTCTTTCCGACAAGCTTCCCCTTAAGTTGATGATTTTTTTGATTTTTTGACGTACTTTTGTATTCCTTTGGGAAAATAAAAAACAACCATACGAAGCATTTTTACATGAAAAATATACGCAATTTTTGTATCATCGCACACATTGATCACGGGAAAAGTACACTTGCCGATCGCTTATTACAAACGACTGGGACGATTTCAGATCGTGATATGAAAGCGCAAGCCTTAGATGATATGGACCTTGAGCGGGAACGTGGAATTACAATTAAAAGTCACGCAATTCAAATGAAATATACCTTTGAAGGCGAAGATTACATATTAAATTTAATTGACACTCCCGGACACGTTGATTTTTCATATGAAGTTTCGCGTTCAATCGCTGCCTGCGAGGGTGCATTATTGATTGTAGATGCATCCCAAGGAATTGAAGCACAAACAATTTCCAACTTATATTTAGCCTTAGAACACGATTTAGAAATCATT
>ERZ650308.1486-NODE-1486-length-12098-cov-46.387362_pt1 | contig 12098 bp, 31 predicted proteins | sample MGYA00376244_ERZ650308 | MGnify/ENA primary metagenome ERZ650308 (study PRJEB26733, sample SAMN07839295) | wastewater metagenome | biome: small river; feature: stream; material: water | place: USA: North Carolina | collected 2016-04-26 ...
ATACGAGATATGCCTAAGTGACTGGAGTTCAGACGTGTGCTCTTCCGATCTGTTTCCAAGGGGTTCGGTCGCAAAGTTCGACCCTCCCCCCCCACCCTCTCGAGCGCCGCCCGAGCCCGCCAGGATTGCGCGGTCGCGCTTCGTCTTCGCCTCGTGGCACTCGCGGCACAAGCCTTGCCGATTCGACTCGATGTCCTGTCCGCCATTGCACAGTGCGACCTTGTGGTCGAGCTCGGTGGCAGCACGCACTCGCCCTGCCTCGTCGCACATGACGCACTGCGGGTTGCGCTGGAAGTGCTCGCGACGGATGCGCTGCAGTTGCGAACCACGGATGCGCTGCACGCCTGATGCGACGAACCTCGGGTCGATGTTCTTCACCCGTTGCGGTAGGGTGGCAAGTCGAGAGGGCAGTCGTCGCATGTTCAAAGAAAAAGCCCGGAACGTGCCGGGCTGAAGAGGTAACCACAGGGGAGGAAGACCGTCGTTACCCACCGGCACGTAGCGCCAGCGTGCGGGAACCATAACACCGTTGCACAAGGAAATTCGCACATTATTTTTTGGGGCGGGTGCGCAGGTTGCGCGACGCCACCTCGAGCCATGCGTATGCCTGCTCGACTCGGCTGCGGTAGGTGTTGACGTGGATGGACAGGGATGCCGCCTGTTCGCCCCTGGTGCCGCGTCCTTCGACCCAGAGCAGCAAGGCACGGAATGCTTCCGGGGCGTGCCGCTGCATGAGTGTGAGCAACGCCGACGTCTCGTGATTCCGCAACCCCTTCGGCATGGGTGGCGATGCGGTGCCGTGCGACCCCATCGGGCCGCGGTATGCCGAGGACACGGGTGCGCCGACGTGGCGCTCGGTCGCCCATTGCGATAGCCGGGTGTCCCATCGCTGCCAGGTCTCGTCAGGCAGGGACATTGCGCAACACGAGACGCGGGCGCCCTCGCGCGTCACCCGGTCGGTAGGCACCGGCGATGCGCCGGTACGCATACGCCCTGCCCCGCACCTTCTCGATCCGCTCGCTGCGCTTGAGCACGTCGATCGCCCGCTGAATCGACCGACAGTCGAGGTAGGGCAGCGCGAGGTAAAGCCGTCCGATCGTGATCGCTTCCGGCGGTTCGGGGAACGCGTCGAATACCCGCTGCTGGATCGTCCGGGCCGCTCGCTCGACGCGCTGGTCGTCGGGTGCTTCGATGGTGGCGTCGATCATTCCGGTGTCACCTCCGCGTTCGGGTACAGCTTGCGCATTTCGCTCGCGTCCTGGGCGTCGAAGACGCGGACGAGGATGGGCTCGGCGTCGGTCGGCCGCTTGACCCACCAGCCGTTCCGGCGGATCTGCGTGGCGATGGTGCGGTGCGCGCGTTCGGCGGACCGTTCGATGGCTGCGGATAGGCGCGTCATCGCTCGGCGAGCTGCCGCTTCAGGTTGGCGAAGATGTCGACCGGGGCAGGCGTGCGGGGCGGTTCTAGGCGTAGCCGGTGCGGCGCCTTGCGGATGAACTGGCGGCACAGGCTGACGAACTCGGGCTGCGTTGGCGGGAACGGTTTGCCCTCCGTGCGCAAGGCGTTCATCGCGAGGCGGATGCACTCACCGTCGAGGCCGTGCAACGCGGACGACCACGAAAGCTTGACCGCTTCGAGGTCGCAGCCGAGCCACATGTCCGACCAGTGCTTCCCGTACATGGCGAGCAATTCGGCGAACAGGCGGTCGATGCCGCGTTCAGGCGACGCGGGTCGATTCTGCGGTGATGTCGGTAAGTTCTTCACGGGGTTCGCACCGGTTTCCGGTGATCGCTGCCGCGACGGCGGCGCTCTGCTCGCGCATGGACTGCGGTTTCTTGTCCTGCCATCCGCCGATGGGTGGCAGCGTTACGTGCCCGTTTGCGATGGCGTCCTGCACGACGCGCTCGGGGTCGGCGTGTTGTCCTAGCCGGTGAAGGGCCAGGCGTTCGGTCTGCGGGGTGACGCCCTTCCGCCGGTTGGCGAGGTGCGATTTCCACGTCTCCCAGGTCGGCCGGGTCAGGTTTCCGGGGAGGTGTACCTCGGACGTTTCACTTCTCTCCGATGCGTCCTTTTGGTTCTGGTTATGGTTCTGGTTCTGGTTAGCTGAGCGTTCGCTTAGCGTTCGCTGAACGTTCGCTGAGCGGATAACCTCAGCCCATCCGGCGGGGCGATGGTCGGTCGCGTCCGGTCCTTTCGCCGTGTTGCAGGTCGGGCAGAGGGGTTGTAGGTTGTCGATCCCGTCCGACCCTCCCTGATAGACCGGGACGATGTGGTCTTTGGCGATCGCGCCATGTGCGCCACACTTGACGCACTTCGCCCCGCAGAACGCAACGAGGGCCGCCCATTCCTCTGCTGTGTGGGTGCCCTTCGCGCGCGCCTCGGACATGCGATCCGCGCGCAACTGCTTGTTGCGCTCGGCCCTGGACTCGACACTCGCATAGGCGCTCTTCCTCGCCTTTTCGGACTTGTCGGCATACCGCTCCAGTTCCTCGTCGCACCGCTTCTGTCGCCATCCGTCCGGGGTTTCCACGAAGAACTCGCGGAGCACGACGCCGACCGCGCGCTTCTCCGTCGCGGCGTGTGCCCGGACGAGGCGGCAGATCGCCGGGACGTCCCGCGGCAGCGGCGCCTCGCGAACGTAGTATTGGTCGACCATGCGCGAGTAGAAGCATTCCTCTACGGCTGTCAGGTGCGCGGTGTCGCGCATCCAATCGCCGACGTGCCGAGGGTAGTGATTCAAGCGGCAACTCCCGACGCGAGTCCTCGGCGGATCCATTCGATAGCGAGGCCGCGCGCCTGGTCCGGCGTCACGTACAGCAGCCGCCACCCGAGGATGGCCGCCTCGCTGTACTTCTCCATGTCGGCCAGGGCGCCGGCGCCGCGCGTGTGCCGGCCTTGCGTCCAGATGCCGCCCTCGACCTCAAGCGCCAGCTTGTGCAGCGGCCACGCGTAGTCGAACCGCCATTTGCGCGTCGGGTGGAACTGGTACTCGGGAATCGGTTCGGGCAGCCGGTGCGCGCGGCACAGGTGGACGATTTCGTAGAGAGGTGCACGAGCCGCCGAACCGGCGCCCCAAGGTGCCCTCACCAAATGCGTCTGATCGGGGCTCGTGCGTTGAGGTGGTGGGCTACTCGCTGCGGCGGCCGGGGCCGTTTTGATCCCGGCGTTCACAGCCTCGTCGGGGACGCCATCCGCTTTCGCCCGTTGACCATCCTGCTCGGCCGCAAGCTGCGCCGCGCGTCTGTTCTTCCATGCTTGATGCCATTCGTCGGAGCGTCGGAGGGTCATGCGCGCCCCGCGTAAATCCGCTCGACCCACTTCGGCGGCGTCTGCGGAATGTGCGCGATGTACCCGGCGCACTGGTAAGCGTTCTGGGGCTCGTACTGTTTGGTCGGCATCCAATACGACTCGCCGATCCACCGCAGGCATTCGCGGCGCGCGACGCACGCGCGGCCGTCGCACATGTCCAGCGTCACCGCCGCCCCTCCGCTCGCTGTTCCGCCTGGCGCCGCTTCCGTTGCACGATCAGGCGACGCGTGCGCTCGGGCGGGTGCGTGACCTGCGACCGCGTCCGGATCTGGAATGTCTCGGACCATTTGCGCTTCATGCGACCCCCTGGTCGGTAAAGATTGCCGGTCTACAGATGCGCCGGTCGCACGCCTGACCGGCTGAACCACAAAACGTCGGGTGACTGCTAGTGCGGTCCTGCGCCGGCGCGGAAAGCGGGCAACGACCCGCGCCGGGTGCTTCGTTAAGGCGTCGGCGTGCCCGCTGCCTCGTCGGCGCCGTCGGCGGCGTCGGTCAGGGCCGCCGTTGCCGTGGCGAGCGTCGACTTCAGTTCCGCCGTCGCGGCGGCGAGCTCGTCCTTGTCCTCCTGGCTCATGCCCGAGTTGTTGATCAGTTCGGTGATGCGGGCTTCGAACGCATCGACCGCGGCCGGGAATTGGTCGACCGCCGCCTTCACGTCGGCGACTGCCTTCTTGATGTCTGCGACTTCCTGTTGCATGGCTGCGACTCCTTTCTGGATGGCGGCGAGTGCCGCCGATATGTCCGGCGAAAGCCGGAGGGTTACGTTGAGGTCAAATAGCGCCATCAAAAATCCTTACGAATCAGCACGGTCTACATCGTCTGACTTTGTAGACCGACTATCCGTGGACAGTCGTGCAACATCGCCATACAGACGTTGGCGAATGAGGCGATACATGAAGTCGGACATCGAACGTTCATCGAGTGCGGCGAGACGATTCAGGTCGAGCATCATTCGCTCGGTCACCTTCGTGCACGCGAGTTCGGTGCGCTTTCCGTCGTCAGCCATTGGTAGCTTTCCGTGTCATCGCCCGCGCAATCGCCTCATGCGCCATCCGGCGCGACCCACCGACGAACGGGTCGTCGACGGGAATATTCAGCTTGACCGGGTCCATGCGTTCGGCGACCGTGTTCAGCCGCTTGGCGATGCCGCGGAGGAACCATGCAAAATTGGTCTTCAGTCGAAGCATTTACCGCCGATAGGTGTTCAGTGAGAACGACGACGCCGAGCGTAGAAGTCCGCCAGCCGGGCGAAGTTGTCGAGGCGCGGGCTGCTGGCGGTTTGCTTCAGGATCGAACGGACGGTGCCGTAGGGCACCCCGGTCGCCGCCGCGACCTCGCGGAGCTCGCGCCGGTCGGCGGACTCCTGCAGATGGGCGCGCAGTTGGTCGATGTCACGGATCATGCCGCCATTCTGTCGGAAAACCGACATGGGCGGCAAGTGCCGTTGTCGGAACCCCGACACTTTCCGACGAACGGCAAATCGGGCAAGTTTCAAGGGGTGGACGAGATCGAAATCTTCGCGGACAACCCGCGCTGCCTGATGGAACAGGCGTGCAAGGATGGGCACTCCATCGGGACTAAACTCGGGCTATCCAAGGCGTCCGGGGTGTCGCGCGCGCAGATCATTGCTTACCTAGACCAACGAACGGACCAGCGGCAGGCCCCAGGGGTTGACACCGTAGGACGCATCGCCCGAGCATTCGGGATGCAGGCATGGCAACTGCTCGTGCCTGGCATTTCAGCGACGAACCCGCCCGTCATCCATATCACGGACGACGAGAAGCGGCTCTATCGCCGATTGCTCTACGTGCAACGCGAGTACCAAAGGGGGAAAGCCGATGTCGCCGTGCCCGAACCTGATGGCCCTGATCGCCATCGAGCGCGCAAGAGATCAAGCAAGTCGCATAAGTAGGCCTTGCGTGGTAGTGCACGGACCCGGCGGCGAGTGCCTGGACGCCAACGCCGCCGGCCTTGACGCCCTCGGGCTCACCCGCTCCGAGTTCCTGACCCGGAAGATCGTCGACCCCCGGTGGGACACCTACTGCGCGAACGGGCGCCAGTTGGCGCCGATCCTTTGCCCCGGCGGGGTCGCCCTACGGTCCGGCGTCGAGGCGAGCGGACGGATTGGCCTGACGCACCTCTTGTCCGGCAAGCGCCGGTGGCTCGACGTGGTCGCGACCCCGGTCGACGACCGCAGCCGGCGCGTCGTCTACGTCCAGTTTGACGTGATCACCCCCTAGTCCGCCGCCCCGGGCGGCTGGACAAATGACCGTTCGTCGGTTCGTGTCGGTTTTCCGGCATGTGGGTATTGCGCTAGTGTCGGTTTTCCGTCATCGTATCCAAACCGCGCCACCTATCCGAACAAGCGCGAATGAGGAAGACGATGAACCAACCGACCGCAGGACAGAGCAGCGCGCCAGCCGCCGCGACGTTGTTCGGAATCGCCCATTTCGGCGCCGAGGGTTACGCGATCTTCTGGCGCGGGCAGTACGACGACACCCGCTATCCGACGCGCGAAGCTGCGATCCGTGAGCTCGCGAAGCGGGACCGGGCGGAAGTGTTTGTCGGGGAGGTGGCGTGAACGCCACCACCCTCCGTCAACGCATCCTGCACCACATCCGCATGGCGTTCCGCCTGGGCTGGTCGACGCCGCTCGGGCTGGCGGCCCGCGCGTTCGCTGCCCTGTTGCGCGCCCGGTTGGCGATTGTGCGGGCGGCGGCATGAAGACGCTGCACTACATCAACGCGCTCTTGTGGTTCCTGAACGCGGTCCTCTGGCTCGGATGGGCGCACTCGCCGTTCATGGCGCTCGCGTCGTTCGCGGCCGCAATCGGCGCCGTGCTGATCGCGCGGCGCACTGACAGGTGGGATTACCGATGAACCATTCCATCGACTCGCTCTACAAGATGATCGACGGATTCTTCGCCGCTAACTCTGGCGCGCCGGCTGCACCGACGCCCGTCCGTCCGATCCGCCGACTGCGCTGCATGGCGTGCGGCGGCGACGGCTACGTCCAGATCGGCATGGACGAGTGGTCGAACCTCGGTCGCTCGGTGACGTGCAGCGCGTGCCACGGCAGCGGGTCGGTGGACGTCGAGGTGAAGCCGTGATGCCGCGCTATCTCCGGACGTGGCTGCGCTGGCATCACTCGGACATGACGGGACGCGACTGGCTCGACTTCGCGCTCGTCGTCGCGTTCATCGTCGGGGCGACCTGGGGTGTGGGATGGGTGACGGCATGACGCCCGCCTTCACCGTCACCACGCGCCGCGAGCCCGGGACGCACTACGTCATCTATTCAATCGTCCTGCGCGATGGCCGGGTGGCGCATTCGCAGGTGAGTCCATACGCCACCGGCGAACCCGAGCAGCGCGTGCGCGAGTTCATCGACCCGCCGCCGCCCCGACCGATGCCCGCGTTCAAGTACGGGCGGGCGAAGGGTGGCAGGCCGAAGCGGGGACAGGGCGCGGATACGCCGTTCAACGAGTATGGGGAGGACCAATGAAGTCGATTCTCGACCCGTCGTTCAAGTACGTACCCGCTGCGGCGACCGACATCCGCAAGACGTTCGCGCGGGTGAGGCGCGAGCAGCAAAAGGCGCGTCGCGAGTCGGAAGCGTGCGTCGTGCCGTGGAATCCGTTGCCGTGGAATCCGTCGCAGGTGCTGGTCGACTTCTGCGAGTCGCAGCGCGGGCCGTCGCGCGTGTTTCGCTACAAGGCGTCGCGATGACCGAGCGCCAGCGCATGAGCCCGACCATCGAGCGGATGTTCGCCGATGCGTTGCGGCGAATCTTCAAGGCGATCGACCGGCGGTGCGAATACGCGAAGAACGAGCGCCCCCGCGAGACGATCAACCGCTCGACGGGACAGATTTACAAGACCCGCGCCGCCGAGGCGCACGAAGCCACCATTCGCGGCTAACCCGCCGCCCAGGAGAGAACATGGACCCGTTTGCCCCCGCCAAGCCCGGCGCCGTCTATGGCGCAATCAACGCCGTCCAGGCCGCACTCGCCGCGACCGGCATCGGCAAGGACCGCCGCAACGAATCGCAAGGCTACAAGTTTCGCGGCATCGATGACGTCTACAACGCCGTGTCGTCGCTGCTGGCGAAGCACGGACTCTGCATCCTGCCGCGTTGCACCGAGCGCGTTTCGGTGGAACGGACCAACGCCAAGGGAACCGCCCTGTTCTATGTCACCGTGCGCGCCGAATTCGACTTCGTTGCCGCCGCCGATGGCTCGCGGCACACCGTCGTCACCTATGGCGAGGCGATGGACAGCGGCGACAAGGCCACCAACAAGGCCATGTCAGCCGCCTACAAGTATGCGTTGATGCAGGCGTTCGCCATCCCCACCGAGGGCGACAACGACGCCGACGCCACGACGCACGAGGTGGCCCCGCTCAACGCCGCGCAACTCGCCGCGCTTGAGCAATTGCGCGCCGCCGCGATGAACGGGACGGCGGAACTGCAAACCGCGTGGCAGGCCGCCGGCAAGGGTATGCGCCTGGCGCTCGGCGCGGAGCTTGCCAGCCTGAAAGCCGCCGCGGCCGAAGCAGACGCCGCGCAAACCAAGGTGGCGGCATGAGACAAGGCGACGAACTCGCCGCGTGGTTGCGCGAGCGGTGCGGGAAACTGACCGCGAGTCGGATGCGCGACGCCATGTCCTTTACGCAGAAGGGCGCCCCGACCGCCGCGCGATCGGCGTTGCAACGGGAACTACTGGCCGAACGACTGACCGGCGACAGCGTGCGCCACTTCGTCAACGACGCCATGCAATGGGGCTTGGAGAAGGAGGCGGACGCGCTCGCCGCCTACGAGGCAGACAGCGGGATCATGGTCGCGCCGGCCGGCTTCTACGACCACCCCCGAATCGACATGCTGGGCGCGACTCCCGACGGACTCGTTCCCGGCGGACTCGTGGAAACGAAATGCCCGACCACGCCCACGTTTATCGAATGGACGCTAAAGGGCGTGGTGCCCGACGAGCACAAGCCGCAAATGATCGTGCAACTGGCCTGCACCGGGCGCGCGTGGTGCGACTTCGTCGCCTATGACCCGCGCATACGCGACGCGAGCCGGCGCCTGTTCGTCCGGCGCTACGAGCCGACGGCGGAAGAAATTGCCACCGTCGAAGCCGCGGCCGAGAAGTTTCTTGCCGAGTTGGACGAACTCTTTGACCAATTTACGCAGGCCGCCGCATGAGATTCAACGCACACCAAAACTGGCCGGCAGATGCGCGATTCGACGCGCGCTACGTTCCAGTTCCGTGGTCCGGTTGCTGGCTCTGGCTTGGGGCGCTTGCGTCTGGATATGGCGTTTTCGCAGCCGATGGTCGGAAGAACATCGGCGCCCACCGCTATTCCTACCAGAGGGCATACGGGCCGATCCCCGCGGGGATGTTTGTCTGTCACCGCTGCGACGTTAAGTCGTGCGTCAACCCCTCCCATTTGTTCTTGGGGACGGCAGCGGACAACGTAGCGGACATGATGAAGAAAGGCCGCGGCAAAGGCTCACTTCGGACAATCTGTCGCGAGCGCGGCGCCAACTACTGGACGGTCTATCACCGGGTAAAGGAGATGGGCATGTCCGTTGAGGACGCACTGTCGCTTCCGAATCAGGCTGGCCTGCACTATGGCCGAGTAAAACGACAGGCGGCGGCATGAGCGCAGCCGGCAAACGCCACATGGCCCGCGTTGCCGCGCTGCCGTGCGTCCTCTGCGGCGCGCAGCCGGCAGAAGTTCACCATATCCGCGAGGGCCAAGGCGCGGCACAGCGCGCGCCGGACGCGCTCACGATCCCGCTTTGCCCCGCTTGCCACCGCGGGCCGAACGGCATCCACGGACTCGGGCGCAAGGGGTTTTACATGCGCTATAAGCGCGACGAGCTCGACCTGCTCGCCGACACCATCGAGGCGCTAGAGCAATGAGCCGGCCGACGCTGAACCTTGTTGGCCAGCGATTCGGGCGCCTCGTCGTGCAGTCGCAGGCACCGACCTTGCGCTACTCGCGCTGGAACTGTTTGTGCGACTGCGGAGCGGCGTGCGTTGTGTCAACGCAAATGCTGCGCATGGGCGAGCGCGGGACGCGGTCGTGCGGCTGCCTGAAGCGCGAGGCAAACCGCCGCAACTGTTGGGCCGGCGGCAAAGCGACCGCCGCGCGCTGGGCGAAATCGCCCGAGGCCGCCGCGGGGCCGCACCCGCTCGACGCATGGGCGACGCCGATCAATCGAGGGGCTTGCCATTCTGGACGCGACGCATCGGGCACGAATCGCGGCGCCCCTCACCCTATGGAGACAGCATGATTGCCTATCACTTCGTCGCCGACACCCTGCGCGACGGTCGCCCCATCCCTGCCGATGGCGAATGGCTCGTACACGATGGCGATGTAGTCATCTGCGAAACTGGCCTGCACGCCAGCAAGCACCCCTACGACGCTCTGCAATACGCACCCGGTCCTACCCTGTGCCTCGTGGAGTGCGAGGACATCGTGACCGAGCATGACGACAAGTTCGCGTGCCGCCGCCGCCGGATCGTCAAGCGGTTTGACGCGACCGACACCATGCGCGCGTTCGCTCGTCACTGCGCTCTGTCCGTCATTCATCTATGGGACGCGCCCGAAGTGGTGCGCCGCTACTTGGAGACGGGAGACGAGTCTCTAAGGGCTGCCGCGAGGGATGCCGCGGGGGCTGCCGCGAGGGCTGCCGCGAGGGCTGCCGCGGGGGCTGCCGCGATGGCTGCCGCGTGGGATGCCGCGGGGGATGCCGCGGGGGCTGCCGCGGGGGATGCCGCGAGGGCTGCCGCGAGGGATGCCGCGGGGGCTGCCGCGGGGGCTGCCGCGAGGGCTGCCGCGTGGGATGCCGCGGGGGCTGCCGCGGGGGATGCCGCGAGGGCTGCCGCGAGGGCTGCCGCGAGGGATGCCGCGAGGGATGCCCACAAAACCAAGTTTGCCGAAATGGTGGGCGCCAAGTTTGCGGAGCAATCAGCATGAGCAATGACACCGTGCGCGAGGCGCTTGCCGAGTTGGTCCGCGTCTACGAAAACGACGAACTGCTTTCGATCATTTGGGCTAAAGCATGGGCCGCCGCCCGCGCCGCCCTCGCCGCCCCGCCGAACGACGACACCGAGCGCGTCGACGCTTTGCAACGCGAGTGCGACCGCTCGCCCGATGGCCGGATCATCCTCCGCGCGCCGCCTGGACGGCTGCGGGAGTACATCGACAACGCGCGCAATCCGAAACCGTTGGGAGGGAAAGATGAGTGATCCTGTGCGTGATGCATTGGCCGAGCTACTGCGCTTTGTGCCGAACATTGAAGTATTGGGCGAGTGGTCCGTGCTCGGCATCAATCGGGCGTCGAAGAAGCGAGTCCGCGCGCAGTTGGATGCCATCGTGGGGCGCGCCCGCTCTGCCCTCGCCGCCGCGACAGCGCAGCCGACATGCGACGGATGCGGCAAGCCGGTGCGCCCGCTGCTGTGCGGACATTGCGCGCCCGCGAGCGAGCCGCAGGCCGAGCCGCAGCCCGAAGCGATCCCGATTGCCGCCGTCGAGGTTGTACGTCAGGCGCTAAAGGAATTGCTTGAGTCCATTAGCGAATGTCGCATGGATCAGGTTACCGCAAGGTTCGCCAAAGCGTCGGTCATGGCCCGCGCCGTAGTTGATCGCTACAAGGACGCGACATAAACCGATCAGAGATGGGAGAGACTGATGGACACGAATGAAATGATCGCGCTGCTGTTGCCGCCCAACGGGTGCTTTGCGTGCTCAGATACCCGCAAAGAGATCGCGGAGGAATTGGCTCGTCGGAGCGTCGATTTGGAACGTGAGTGTGCCGACGCTGACAAAATTTGCGCGGCCCTCGGATTGACTGTTGACAAATCGCGCACTGAAGGCGGGTCATTGAACGTGCCGCGCATCGTTGGTCACATTCAAGAGACGCTGACCGCGTTGCGCGAGTCCCATGCCTTTGGGGTCGCCATGTCCGACAAATACGTTGCGTCACGCGCTCCAGAGTGCGCCGCAGCGCAGAAGCCGGTGGCTTGGGCGACGCCGAGCCTGCTGGTCACGTTGTCGGCAGTTGAGAAGAATCACCTCACGAACCCGGATCGCCGCAAGCGCGGTGGCGAGGTTGAGTCTATCGCCCAAGACGCCGAACGGTACAGCGTGCCGCTCTACACCGCCCCGCCCGCGCAGGCCGAGCCGCAGGAAGGTGATTTGTTGCACACGATGATGGAATGGGCGCGCACCGAGGAAGGCCGCAAGCAGTTGGCCGACTCATATCGCCCCCATCTTTGGGCGTGCGCAAAGCGGGTGGCCGACCCGCAGAACGAAGCGGCGACCTGTCGGCATTGGTGCGGAGACATTGAGCATTGCCAACCGATCGCCAGTGCGCCCGTGCAAGCCGAGCCGCAGCCCGCGCCCGCCGAGGACGATGCGCCCGTTCGCAGGTTCGCGTGTTTCACGCAAGAGGACGGCGTTTACGAGAGCAAGACCGGCGAGCACGTTCTCTATTCTGACTATGCCAATCTGGCCGCCCGCCTCGCCGCGCTGCGCTGCGGGAGCAAGACGTGAGCGGCGACTGTGGTCACGGATGGGGCTATCACTACGACGGCGCAAGCGGTCCCTGCTATCGGTGTATAGAGGAGCGAAACAGACGTCTGCGCACATTCCCGCCCCGGCTGATCGCCCGCCTTGTCACCATCGAGAACGATCCCACCGTACCCGCATACGCTCGCAAGGTCGCGGCGGATGCAGTACGGGCGATGGGAGGTGCTAATGCCGATCCGACCTGAGAATCG
>ERZ650308.1487-NODE-1487-length-12075-cov-4.642180_pt1 | contig 12075 bp, 9 predicted proteins | sample MGYA00376244_ERZ650308 | MGnify/ENA primary metagenome ERZ650308 (study PRJEB26733, sample SAMN07839295) | wastewater metagenome | biome: small river; feature: stream; material: water | place: USA: North Carolina | collected 2016-04-26 ...
AGCAGAAGATACTGTAGCTTGATTGTATTCGAATTGCAACATGCTATTTTTTAATCCAAAGCATGAATACGATCGCCAACCTAATTGTAAAGCGAAAGCATTTTTAAGGTTTCCAGAAGCTATTTGACCATAAAATTGTTGCGCTTTTATTCCTGAATAGGAAACATTCAATCCAATAATACTGTTCAAATCTTGTTGATTCATAGTCAATTCAGCTAGGAATGGAATAGGACTGTAAAAAAGTGGATGAACTCCTTTAGTTTGAATTGAGTCGCCCATTGACCAGACCAACCCTTCAAAAAAACTAAGTGAAAAGCTAGGTGAAAAATTATAAGTGTAATAATTGACGGAAAACGCTTTTGGTTCATAGTAAGCTTCCACAGATGATGAAACAGGTTTACGAACTAAATTCATTAAACGCATTCGCATGTAATTCAATTCCCATTTTGATTTAATCGTACATTTTAATCGTACATGTGGTGCAGGCAAACTATTGTCTGATAATAAAAGTGAACGATACCCTACTCCAATAAATTGAGGCGCATTACCTGCTGAGATTGTTAGATTTTTAAATGGTTGGTATATAATTTGACCTGTAGCATAACTAAAATCAAAGCCATTTTCTTTAAATGGCTTTGTTCGAGCAGCGCCAGGAATTACAGCATTTTGACTTTGATAAATTCCTGATTCAGTTGAATATAATTCACCGTGTTCTAAAAAATACGCTGTTTCATACAACGAATAACATGCCTGATTTTCATAAAAAGTGGTAACAAAAGATAGTTTATTTAACAAATTTCCTGCAAGGTAATATCCTCGTGTGTTCCTAAATAAGCGTTGATCAACCAAATTTGTTTGATCCTGCCCAATTGAAAAATTAAAAATGGGAGATAAAAACAACTGATAATTTGAATCTTTTAATTCAAACAAATGTTCTTGTAACAATTTCCTTTTGCTATAATTTTTAAAATGAACAGTGTCTTCCATACTAATTACTAATGAGTTAACAGGAAGAAATGAACTTACTTCAAATGAAGTTTTAATTGAATTATCAAACAATTTATCTTTAAAAAATGAATTTAAAGACAACGGTATTTGTTGAGAAAACAAAAACGAAGGAAACAAGAAAATTAAAAGTAGAATGAGTGGTTTCTTAAACATTTACAAATCCATTAACGGTGCAATTTTAGCAATAAAATAGGGATTAGTTAAATTTTCTTTGTTATAAATTAATGGCTCCCCAGTAATTGCGTGTTCAACACAACCGCCCAAAGCTTCTAAAATAGCTTGACCTGCTGCAATATCCCATTCCATTGTGGGGGCAAATCGTGGGTAAAATGAAGCACGACCAAATGCTAAATCAATAAATTTCAAAGATGAACCTTTTTTGAGGTATTCAATTGTACCAAATTTATCTTTTAAATCATTAATTAACTGCAATACAGGTGCTGAATGGTGACTTCTTGAACAAGTAATTACAAATGGTTGTTGAAGTATTAATGGTTGCTGAAGTTTAAGCCAATTTTCAGGTTGATCAATGGTTTCAAAGCTTGAAAAGAATACACCACAATCTTTTCCTCCAAAGATAACATGTTGTTGCACCGGGGATGCAATAACTCCAAAAATTGGTTGCTTATTTTTTATTAATGCAATGTTTACAGCAAACTCGCCATTTTTTTTGACAAATTCTTTCGTGCCATCTAAAGGATCAACACACCAACATTCGTCCCAATGTTGTCGTATTTGGTATTCTTTTTTGTGCGTTTCTTCACCTGTAATTGGAATGTTTGTGCGCAATAAGTAAGAATCTATCACTTCTGAAGCGGCTAAATCAGCTTGAGTAACTGGTGAACCATCCTGTTTAATTTCTGTCTCAAATCCATCAGCATAAAAGCGCATTATCTCTTTTGAAGCAGCAATTGCAGCTTCCAATGCAATGATATATTCTTTTCGAGTGATCAACTTAAATTTATTACATAAAAAAACCGCTTAAAAGCGGTTTATATTTTAGGGTATAACTATTAGTGCTTAATAATTAATTTTCTATTCGTTGGTTTCATTCCAACTGGATCAATAACTACGAAATAAACACCATTTTTAAAATCAGAAACATCAATTAATTTAGAACCATTTGTGATAACATCTCTATATACAACATTACCCAAAACATCCATTATTTGAACAGTTGCATTATCAATAATACCTGTTGAAACAGTAATGTTTTCTGTAGCTGGGTTAGGAGCTAAAGTAATTACTGGTGTTTGTTTGATCGATTGAATTCCTAATGTAAAATTGATACTTAAATCGATTGAATCTAAAAAAGTTCCATTTGTTGTTGTTACGTAAAATCTATATAATGCTGATGTTGCAGTACTTTGATCAATAGTAATACGTGGTTTTAATTCAGCTGTCTCACCATTTGTTGTTAATTGAGAACCGTTTACGATTATTGGCGCTGGATTTCCAGCAGTATTTGGCGTAATGTAAGAAATACCTGAACCTGTTGGGAAACATGATGGTGGCCAACACAATTGATCTACCCAAGTTGTTGGAACATTTATTTTTTTACGCGTAATGCGTAACTGTTGATCTTGTCCAGTGTTATTTGTTACATCAAAATGAATTTCAAAAGGAGTATTCCCTGCGATTTCAGGTGAATTTGTATTTAATGCTACTGAATGTGTTGTTCCTGCTAAATCATTTCCTGTTCCATCTAATCGAATTTCGATTCCACTAGTTTGTGCACTAACAGATGTTAATGTCAAAACAGAAAAAAATGCAATTTTAAGTATATTTTTAATCATAATGTAATGCTTTAAACAGCTAAAATACGCAAGTTGAAAACCAAAGATATAAAAATTTAGTTGAAAAATCATGTGCTAACATAATTTTAACTTTTTTAAAAAAAATAAATTGCCTAAATCTAAATAAGAAAAAATGTATCTTTGAATTCTACAAGGTATCTGAAGTCAACAATTTGAAACAATAAATTTAAAACAAATAAAAGTTACAAATATTTGTTATTCAGTATTTTAAAAATTAATTTACGGTAAAAATATGAAAAAAATTATCCTTTTATTAGTAGCAGTTTACAGTTTTACGCTCTCTTGGGCGCAAGAAACTTCTAATCATTCAACATCCTTGAAAAAACTTCCATCTGTAGAATTAAAAAATATGGATGGGAAATCTGTGAATACAGGGAAATTAGGGTTTGATGGTCCTGTTATCATTAGTTTTTGGGCAACATGGTGCTCACCTTGTAAACGAGAATTAAATACGATTCAAGATTTATACGAAGATTGGCAAGCTGAAACGGGGGTAAATCTTGTTGCTGTTTCTGTAGATGATGAAAAAACGAAAAGCTCTGTTCCAGTTTATGTAAATGGAAAAAGTTGGGATTATTTAGTATTAATGGATCCAAATGGTGATTTCAAAAGAGCTATGGGTGTAAACAATGTGCCACATACATTTTTAGTGGATAAAGAAGGAAACATCGTTTATTCTCACAATAATTACGCTCCTGGTGACGAGTTAAAATTATACGAAGAATTAAAAAAATTAGGAAAATAACTAGTTTACTTTCATGAAAAAATTAACACTTTCAGCGCTGATCGCTATTAGCGCTTTTCAATCATTTTCTCAGTTAGATAAGGGTACTATCTCTGGAAATTTAGAAACAACCTTTCAATATTTAAACGAAGATTCAATCATTGGCGCTACTCAACCTGCATCTAAAGGTTTGCTAAATTCTTACATGAATGTGTTTTACACAAATGGAAAAATTAGAGCGGGTGTTCGTTTTGAATCTTATTTGCCAAGAATTCAAGGATATCCTTCTAATTTTGACGGAACTGGACTAGGGATGCGTTATGTTGGGTATAACAATGATTTTATTGACATTACCGTTGGTTCTATTTACGAGCAATTTGGAAGTGGACTTTCGTTAAGAGCTTATGAAGACAGAGCATTAGGATTTGATAACATGTTAGATGGTATACGTTTAATTGTAAGACCAAAAAAGGGAATAACCTTGAAAGGTGTTTATGGATACCAGCGTTTAGGTTTTATTGAAGGTTCTATTCAACATGGAGCAGGAATCGTACGAGGAATTGATGGTGAAATACATGTAAATGAAGTGTTTAACAAATTCAAAAACGCTGCGTTAGACATTACAATTGGAGGTTCATTTGTTAGTAAATACCAACGCGATGACAATTCAACATTAATTCTTCCTGAAAATGTTGGTGTTTATGGTGGAAGATTAAAATTAAGGTACAAAAAATTCACTTTTGACGGAGAATATGTAACAAAAGGTCAAGATCCATCTCAAGATAACTTATACAATTACAATGTTGGTCATGCTGCAGTTTTTAATTTAGGATACAATCAAAAAGGATTGGGAATATTACTTTCAGCTAAATCAGCTGACAATATGAGTTACCGTTCAGATCGAACGAAACAATTGCAAAATGGATTGATCAATTTTTTACCTGCTTTAACAAAAACGCATACGTATAACTTGGTTTCTTCTTTGTATCCATACGCGACACAGCCAGTTGGGGAAATTGCATTTCAAGCCGAAGTGATGTATACGATCAAAAAAGGAACTTTATTAGGCGGAAAATATGGAACTTCTATCAATGCTAATTTCTCAACCGCTTATCGACCTATGCGACACACAAGTGGAATCAACCCTTTGGATTCTACGGGTGTAACTTACACAAGTGGTTTATTTGATATGAGTGATAGTTTGTATTGGAGTGATTTTAATATCAGCATTACTAAAAAATTCGGAAAAAAGTTTAATTTAATTTTGAACTATTACAATCAAAAATTAAACAACGATGTTGCAACAGTGACAAAAGAAACTGGATTCATCAATACATCGATTTTTGTGGTTGAAGCTGGTTACAAATTAACGCCTTCTCAATCTGTAAGAGCAGAATTTCAAACCTTATTTGTAAATCGCCGAGATGCAAACAATAAAGATCTTGCCTTTTGGGAAAGTGGAAAAGCTGTTGACAAAGGTGATTGGATGACATATCTGATTGAATACACCTTTAATTCAAGTTGGTTTGTAAGTGTGATGGATCAGTACAATTTTGGAAATCCAATTGCAAATCACCGTGAACACCATCCATATGTTTCTTTAGGTTATATTCGTGAAGCAACACGAATCACTGTTTCGTATGGCCGTCAACGTGCAGGCTTGTTTTGTGTTGGTGGAATCTGCCGACCTGTTCCTGCATCGAATGGTTTAACTTTTTCATTAACACACAGTTTTTAATATTTAGCGATGAGAAAAATACTTTTATTTAGTCTTCTATGTGCATTCACCTTGTTGAACCAATCGTGCGACAAAGTTGATAATCCATATCCTCCAGCTGTAAATGTTGATTTAGACACAACGATTTACCCAGGAAATTGGAGCGATTATATCGCAAATGAATGGCCTGACTTTACTGCTTTACCGAATGAGAATCCCAATCGGAATGTATTGATCGAGGATTTTACAGGTCACTATTGTACAAGTTGCCCTGCTGCTGCCACAGTTGCACATTCATTGCATGAAGTAAATCCCAATCGCGTTTTTGTAGCAAGTATACATTCTGGCCCATCTGGAATGACAAGTTTTCAAGCACTTTATATTTCAATAGGTTATAACATTGATTTTACCAATCCAAATGGATTGGAATTGGGAAATTATTTTGGAACGACCTTAGCAGGTTCTGGTTTTTATGGAAATCCAGCCGGAGCCATAAATCGCATCAATGATGCTGGAGAGTATTTTACAGGTGCTGGAATTTGGGCATCAAAAACTGCCTCACAATTGTCAACATCCCCAAAAGTTGCAATCAAAGCAAAATTAAACTATTATGAAACACCAAAGCATGGTTTCTTTTTACATACAGAAGTTGAAAAACTTGACAATGCACTCAACAACGATTTAGCAATGGTTGTATATGTTATTGAAGACTCAATAATTGGACAACAAAGTGTTAACAGTGTTGATGTGCCAAATTATATTCACCGCGATATTTTTCGAGGAACACTAGACAATCAAGCTTGGGGACAAACCTTAACAAGCTCAATGCTAACGAATGGAAAATACTATTTAAATTACAGTTACATCCTTCCGAATCAATTAGCGCCACAAGGTCAAACATCCACACACAATGCTGAAAACATGCATGTCTTGATTTATGTTTACGACAAAACAACGTTGGAAATTTATCAAGTAATTAAAAAGAAAATAATTCCTTAAAGGATTGAATAAAAACAAAAAAGCCCCAATTACTTGGGGCTTTTTTTATGAAGTTTACTTTACTAATTATTCAAACTCGATCAAAACATCTCCTTTATCTACAACTTGATTGGCTTCAATCAAAATCGCTTTTACAGTACCAATTCCATCTGCTTTCAACACATTTTCCATTTTCATTGCTTCCAACGATAAAATTTGATCACCAACTGCTAATTCTTGTCCAACTGTAACAGAAATCTGCACAATTCTTCCCGGCATTGGCGCATGTAATTCTTTTAATTTTTTAATTTTTGGAACATCCAATCCCATTGCAGCAATTAAATCATCCAACGGACCTTTTTTCTTAATTGAAAAAATACGGTGATTAATTTTAATTACCAAAGCATTCGATTCTGAATGATCTTCTAATAATTCACCGAAGAACTTTTCTCCTTTATATGTCAAGGTAAAAAATTGATGGTCATCCCATTTTACAACTGCACCGTCTGTTCCTATTGTATCTGAACCATCAAAATTCCATGTACGATTTGTCATTTCACTATTATTTCTTACAAAAATAACAGAAACAACAGCTCTATCTTCAATTTTTAGAAAAGAAATCAAAAAATAATCGACATTTTTGTTAAAAATTAAAGCAAAATTCAATGAGAATCAAAGCCATTCTTTTCATTTTTACAAGCATTTCTGTGCTATCGTGCCAACATTCAAAACCTACAATCAACTTGCCAATCGTTGAGAAAACAGCTCTTAGAAAAGTAGACGAAACAATCACTGTTAATACTGTAGAAAAAAATAGTAGAAAAGTGTACAATGCCAGTGAAACTGTTTTGACTGATATCATTCACACCAAACTAGAAGTGAACTTCAATTGGGAAAAAGCACAAATGAATGGTACCGCAACAATCACTGCTAAACCCTATTTTTATGCAACTGATAGTTTGATTTTAGATGCAAAAGGAATGGATATACATTCTGTAGAATTAGACAAAAAAACGCTTGTGTATTCTTATGATAGTTCATATTTGAGAATCAATTTGGGAAGAAGTTATTCAAAGGATGAAAATTATACAGTAGTCATTCAATACACGTCAAAACCTAATGAACGTTTATTAGGTGGAAGTTCAGCTATTACTTCTGACAAAGGTTTATACTTTATCAATCCAACGGGAAGCGATCCAAGTAAAATGCCTCAAATTTGGACACAAGGAGAAACAGAAGCCAGTTCAGTTTGGTTTCCAACGATTGATTCACCGAATACGAAAACAACACAAGAAACATACATTACTGTTGCAGAAAAATATGTTACCCTTTCAAATGGAAAATTAATTTCTACCAGAAAAAACAACAATGGAACTCGGACAGATTATTGGAAGCAAGATTTACCACATGCACCATACTTATTTATGCTAGCTGTGGGAGAATTTAAAATTGTAAAAGATTATTACACCAGAAAAGATGGCAGTAAAATGGAAGTTAATTATTACGTTGAACCAGCATATGAAGCGAATGCTAAAGCAATTTTTGGCGAAACTCCAACAATGATAAGTTACTTCTCCAATTTATTAGGAGTAGAATACCCATGGGATAAATATCATCAAATTGTGGTGAGAGAATATGTTTCAGGTGCAATGGAAAATACTGGTGCTGTAATTTTTGGCGATTATGTCTATAAAAATGACCGCGAATTATTGGATGAAAACGATCAGTCAACAATTGCACATGAATTATTCCACCATTGGTTTGGGGATTTAGTGACCTGCGAATCATGGTCAAATCTTCCATTAAATGAATCGTTTGCTAATTATTCTCAATATTTATGGGATGAATACAGGTATGGAAAAGACGAAGCCGATTATCAAGCATCTATTGAAGCAGACGGGTATTATCAATCGGCACAATCATCTGGTTACCACAATTTAATTTGGTTTGATTACGAAAACAGAGAACAAATGTTTGATGGTCATTCCTATAATAAAGGCGGGCGAATATTACACATGTTACGCTCATATTTAGGTGATGAAGCCTTTTTCAAAGCGTTGAACCTTTATTTAACTGCTAACAAATTTAAACCAGCTGAATTCAATCAACTTCGTTTAGCATTTGAAGAAGTTTGTGGTGAAGACTTGAATTGGTTTTTTAATCAATGGTTTTTGGCTGCAGGTCATCCTGTTTTAGATGTTAAACAAACTCAAACGAATAATTCCGTAACACTTTCCATTCAACAAAATCAAAATTTAGAGTTATCTCCTTTATTCAAACTCCCTCTTGAAGTAGCAATTTATGATGATTTAGGAGAACATATACATAAAATTAGTATCGATAGTGTCAAGCAACAATTTACTTTTCCATTTTCTGGTACACTAAAAAATTGTGAATTTGACTACCAACATCAATTGCTAGCAAAAGTAAGAGAAGAAAAACCGTTGCAACATTATCAATTTCAGTATTACCATTCAAAACGCTACAATGCACGTAAAAATGCATTGATTTATGGCACAAAAGACAAAAGCGCGGTCGCACAACAACTTATATTAGATGCAATCAATGATCCTTTTTGGCACATACGCAGTTTAGCAATTGAAAAAGCGGGGAAATTAACCAATGAAAATGCTGGAAAAGCGCTAGTTAAAATCAAAGAATTAGCATTGAATGACCCAAATTCAAGTGTTCGTGCAAGCGCATTAACATTTGTTGCGAACAACAGTGAAGCCAATGAATCTCTCTTTATTCAATCACTTGAGAAAGATAAATCTTACAAAGTATTAGGAACAAGCATGCGGGCTTTGGCGGAAATCAACCCACAATTAGCTTTAGAAAAAGTTAAGCCGTGGGAAAATGAAACGAGTTCAAAATCACTTGTAATTGTAGCCCAAGTATATGCACAAAACGGCGATAAAAATTCCTTTTCTTTTTTCAATAAAATTTTAAAGAGCAATTTATTACAAGGCTATGATCAATTAATTGTGCTTAATTCTATGACCTATTATTTAACAAGACAAACATTAGTAGAATTAGAAACAGCATTTGAAATGTATTCCTATTTACAAATCAATGGAACAGCAATAACCAAACAATTTATCGGCCAAAATTGCACCTACATCACAACTTTTATTGATGATAAAATTGAAAAATTAACGGAACAATTGACAGCACAAGAACAAAATAAAGATGCACTTTATGCGGATCAAACACGTCAAGAAATAAAAAAATACACTGCTTTAAAAGAAAAATATAGTGGTTTGACAAAAAAATAATCATTTACTAAAATCCCTTGTTTTAATAGCCTTTAGAAGTTTTTTTAAAGGCTATTTTTAATTTTGAGAAACATTTTTTTACCTCTTATTGTTGTTTATATGAAATTTCAATTTATATTTGATTAATATTTCGTCAAAACAATGTTTAATTAATGGTCAATAAGATGCAGTTAAAAATAGGAGACAAAGCACCAGATTTTTCAGGGAAAGATCAAAATGGAAAAACAATTCAACTTTCAGATTTTAGTGGAAAGAAAATAGCCATCTATTTTTATCCAAAAGATAACACGCCAGGTTGTACTGTACAAGCTTGCAATCTAAGAGATAATGATGTTGCATTAACGAAAGCAGGTATTCAAATTATTGGTGTAAGTGCTGATTCAAGTGCATCACATACAAAATTCATCGAAAAATTTTCATTACCATTTCCACTCATTGCAGATGAGGACAAAACGATTATCCAAGAATTTGGAGTTTGGGGTCCAAAAAAATTTATGGGAAAAGAATACGATGGAATTCATCGTACAACATTTGTAATAGATGAAAATCATACGATCGTAGGAATCATTGAAAAACCTAAAACAAAAGAACACGCTGAAGAAATTTTAGCACTTTTAAAATAATTTTTTAGGTCGTAAATAGTTTACGATCTGACACAATAAATTTGTACCATCATTAAAAACAACATGAATGTGTTACGAGCATTCATCTTAAAAAAAACGATATGGCAGTTAAAGAAGTAAACTCAGAAAAATTAAAAGCGCTCCAATTAACAATGGAGAAATTAGACAAAGCATACGGAAAAGGTTCCGTTATGAAATTAGGAGATTCTCCCGTTGAAAAAGTGGAAGTGATTCCAACAGGATCTATTACATTAGATTTAGCATTGGGAATCAACGGTTATCCTAAAGGTAGAGTAGTTGAAATCTACGGACCTGAATCATCAGGTAAAACAACCTTGGCAATTCATGCGATTGCTGAAGTACAAAAACAAGGAGGAATAGCAGCATTCATAGATGCAGAACATGCATTTGATCAATTTTACGCGAAGAAATTAGGCTGTGATGTTGATAATCTATTGATTTCTCAACCTGACAATGGTGAGCAAGCATTGGAAATCGCTGATAATTTAATCCGATCTGGAGCAATTGATTTAATTGTGATCGATTCTGTTGCCGCATTGACTCCAAAAGCTGAAATTGAAGGTGAAATGGGTGATTCTCAAATGGGATTGCAAGCGCGTTTGATGTCTAAAGCATTACGTAAATTGACAGGTTCAATTAACAAAGCTGGATGTTGTTGTATTTTCATCAACCAATTACGTGATAAAATTGGTGTGATGTTTGGTAACCCAGAAACAACGACTGGTGGAAATGCCTTAAAATTTTACTCTTCTATCCGAATTGACATTCGTAGAGCAGCACAAATAAAAGACGGAGAAGAAATCATGGGGAACCGTGTTAAAGTAAAAGTTGTAAAAAACAAAGTTGCTCCACCATTTAGAAGAGCTGAATTTGACATCATGTACGGTGAAGGAATCTCAAAATTAGGAGAAATCATTGATTTGGGTGTTGACTTAAACATCATTAAGAAAAGTGGTTCTTGGTTCTCTTACGGTGAAACTAAATTAGGACAAGGCCGTGACGCTGTAAAAGCAATCTTAAAAGACAATCCTGAATTAATGGATGAACTAGAAGCAAAAATTAAAGATGCTCTTGGAACACCAGGGATTGAGGTCCCAATGTTGCAAGACTAACTGCATATCGTAACTTAAAGACATCCAATTGGGTGTCTTTTTGTTTTACAACAAATTGTATCTTTGGAAGTAGAACTAAAAGGTATGGTAAAAGTTACTTTCATCGTAAATGGAAATCGGACATTAAAAAAACGGAACAACGAACTCATTCAAAAGGCGTTGAATCATCCATCGTTAGATGTTACGCTTGTAAGAACCACCTACGCAAAAGAAGCTTTAAAATTAAGTCAAGAATCCTGCAATATAAACACTGAAATTATCATTGCAGTTGGTGGTGACGGCACCATTAATGAAGTGGTTAATGGGATACAATTAGCTAATAAATCAGCAATTTTTGGATATCTTCCCAATGGCACTGGAAATGATTTTTCAAGAAATTTCAAATCAATACAAGCAGATGCATTTATTCAAGCATTGGTTTCTAAAAAGTTCACAAAAATTGACACCATTAAAACAACATTCGACCAAGAAATAAAACAGTGTATAAACATTGCCGATGTTGGACTTGGAGGAAAAGTAATAGAAATTTTAGAACGGCAACGTTCAATCATTGGAGGAAAAATAAGTTACAACATTGCGATTATTAGAGGGTTTTTAGCATTCAAAAAGCCAGAAATAGTTTTAGAAATAGATGGCTACAAAAACAAAAAAAGAATGTTAATGGTTGCGATTTGCAATGGAAATTTCTTTGCTCATGGATTAACAGTCAATCCTTTTGCACAAATAAATGATGGTTATTTACACATAACAACATTCGAAAAAGTAAGTTTATTAGATTACATACGAGATCGGAAGAGCGT